>ERZ779894.3077-NODE-3077-length-13518-cov-3.683429_pt1 | contig 13518 bp, 9 predicted proteins | sample MGYA00511587_ERZ779894 | MGnify/ENA primary metagenome ERZ779894 (study PRJEB29588, sample SAMEA2160490) | human gut metagenome | biome: human gut; feature: human-associated habitat; material: faeces | place: Denmark | collected 2008/2010 ... | reverse complement strand
GCACGGAATTCGAAACGGTTTCCGGTGAAGGCAAAAGGAGAGGTGCGGTTACGGTCTGTATTGTCAATCAACAATTCCGGTATCTGCGGAATATCCAGTTTCATTCCCTGTTTGCCGCTAAGGCTGATTAAATTGTCTTTTGTGCTGTTTTCAATATGGTCTAATACTTGCGATAACTGCTTTCCGAGGAAAGAAGATATGATTGCGGGAGGTGCTTCGTTGGCGCCTAAGCGGTGGGCGTTGGTTGCACTGGAGATAGAAGCCTTCAGTAACCCGTTATGATGATAAACTGCCATTAACGTATTTACTACAAATGTCACGAAACGCAGATTGTCTTCCGGTGTCTTCCCCGGTCCCATTAATAAGATTCCCGTATCAGTACCCAATGACCAGTTGTTGTGCTTACCGGAACCGTTGACACCTTTAAATGGTTTTTCATGAAGTAATACACGGAAACCGTGTCGACGGCTTACCTTGCGCATCAATGACATAATCAATAAGTTATGGTCATTTGCCAGGTTACATTCTTCGAATATCGGAGCTAACTCGAACTGATTAGGAGCAACCTCGTTGTGACGGGTCTTTACGGGAATACCCAATTTCAGAGCTTCAATTTCGAGCTCTTTCATAAAAGCAGCTACACGGGTGGGGATAGCACCGAAGTAGTGGTCTTCCAACTGCTGGTTTTTAGCACTGTCATGTCCCATTAAGGTACGTCCTGTCATTAATAAGTCAGGGCGGGCAGCATATAAACCTTCATCAACTAAAAAATATTCTTGTTCCCAGCCAAGGTAGGCAACCACTTTTTTCACTTCCGGATTGAAATAATGGCAGACGTCTACGGCTGCTTTGTCTACTGCACGTAATGCTTTCAATAATGGAGCTTTATAGTCAAGGGCCTCGCCGGTGTATGCAATAAATACAGTCGGGATACAAAGAGTATCATCTACAATGAATGCAGGAGATGAAGGGTCCCAGGCACTATATCCACGGGCTTCAAAAGTATTACGGATACCTCCATTCGGGAAAGAGGAAGCATCCGGCTCTTGCTGAACAAGTAATTTGCCCGTAAATTCTTCCATCATGCCACCTTTACCGTCATGTTCAACAAAAGCATCATGTTTTTCTGCCGTACCTTCGGTCAGGGGTGCAAACCAGTGGGTATAATGAGTGACACCCATTTCGATAGCCCATTTTTTCATGCCGGCAGCTACTTCGTCAGCAATGCTACGGTCTAGCGGAGCACCATTATCAATAGCATCAATCAGTGCATTATACACTTTGCTGGGAAGGTATTTAAACATCTTTTCCTTGTTGAACACATACTTGGCGAAATATTCCGACGGACGTTCAACAGGAGTTGCTACCTCAACCGCTTTCTTCTTGAAAGCAGTCTCTACTACTCTGAATCTTAGTTTTGACATAATACCTAATTTGATTTGTTGTTAAATATGTTAGAGTAAATAATTACGTTCTCTTATATGGTTAGTTGTATGCTGATTCTCCGTGTTCGTAGATATCCAGCCTTTCTTCTTCAACTCGTGCCGGAACGCGGAGTCCGTGGACTTTGTCGAGCACTTTGAAGATGATGAATCCCATACCTGCTGCCACCTCTTACATCATAATAAGAGAACCATTCTATGTCTGCTCAAAGCCAGTTCTTTATTCTTCTCATGGCTTCAATGCAGTCGTTACGTTCACCGAATGCCGTCAGACGGATATAGCCTTCGCCGCTGGGGCCAAAACCTACACCGGGAGTTCCGACTACGTTGGCCTCATACAACATCTGCTCAAAGAACCGCCATGAAGAAAGGCCATTCGGGGTTTTCACCCATAAATAGGGAGCGTTGACTCCTCCGTAAACTTTCAATCCGCTAGCTTCCAGTCCTTCCTTCATGATTCCTGCATTGGTCATATAATAGTTAATCGTTTCTTTAATCTGTTCCTTTCCTTCTGCGCTGTAAACTGCTTCTGCCGCCCGTTGAGTGATATAGGAAGTGCCGTTGAACTTAGTACATTGGCGGCGGTTCCACAGTCTGTTGAGTGGGATTCTGTCTCCTTCGAGTGTTGCGGCGGTAAGTTCTTTGGGGACTACAGTGTATCCGCAACGCACTCCGGTGAATCCTGCCGTCTTCGAAAAACTACGGAACTCAATGGCGCACTTCTTGGCTCCCTTGATTTCATAAATAGAGTGGGGGACATCCGCATCCTGAATATATGCCTCATAAGCAGCGTCGAACAGGAGTAACGTGTCATTTGCCAAAGCGTAATCTACCCATTTCTTCAATTCCGGTTTTGTCAGTGTAGTGCCAGTCGGGTTATTCGGATAGCAGAGATAGACAATATCTATCCGTTTGTCCGGAATTTCGGGTATGAAGTTATTTTCATTTGTGCAAGGCATATAAGTTACATTACTCCACTTACCTGTTTCTTCCTCTAATACTCCGGCACGTCCGCACATGACGTTACTGTCTATATAAACCGGATAAATAGGGTCTGTGACGCCGACACTGTTGTCATGACGGAGAATATCTCCGATATTTCCAGTATCGCTTTTTGCTCCGTCGCTGATGAATATCTCTGAAGCGGAGAAATGAATACCGCGCGGAGCAAAGTCATTTTTTATAATTGCTTCAATTAGAAAATCATATCCCTGTTCAGGACCATATCCGCGGAATGTATCCTTATCGGCTAGTTCTTCTACTGCTTTGTGCATTGCTTCGATACAAGCCTTGGGAAGTGGCTGAGTAACATCGCCGATACCTAGCCGGATGATGTCCTGCTTGGGATGCGTTATCCTAAAAGTATTTATCTTTTTTGCTATATCCGAGAATAAATAGCTTCCCGGTAATTTTAAAAAGTGTTCGTTTACTAATGCCATGTGGTTATTGTTTTAAGTTTCTATCAATTATTATTATTAATTCTTCATTTTCAACCCCTCAACCCTCGATTTCTTCAATTTCTCCGTCAAAAACTTTAGTTGCCGGTCCCGTCATTAATATATGGCCCGAGGCTTCATCCCATTCAATGGTGACTGTACCACCGTCCATTATTATATCGCTTTTTCTTCCTGTAAGCTCGTTGATGAAGGCTGCTACTGCGGTAGCACAAGCACCTGTCCCACAGGCTTGAGTAATTCCCGAACCTCTTTCCCATACTCTCATCCGTATAGTATCTTTGCAGACAATTTGTGCAAACTCTACATTGGTTCTGTCGGGGAAAAGATGATGATTCTCCAATTCAGGGCCGATTTCCGGCAAATTAATCTGGGTAATATCATCCACGAAAGTAACCAGATGAGGATTTCCCATTGATACTCTGGTTGATCGGAAAGGATATTTATCCTCAAAATGAACTTCTCCTGTTTCTAATGGACTGCCCATATCTACTGTGACTGCTGTAACTGTTTTTCCTTCTACATGAAGTTTCAGAATTTTAATTCCCGACAGTGTGTCCAGAGTGATTTCTGTTTTATCAGTCAAGCCATATTCATATACATATTTGCCTACACAACGGCTTCCATTACCACACATCATCGCTTCCGAACCGTCTGCATTGAAAATACGCATACTGAAATCAGCCTTATCAGAGTTTCCGATCAATATAAGTCCGTCACTCCCAATTCCTGTATGGAACTTGCTCCATTCGATTGCTTTCTTTTCAGGAGCTGCTATCGGATAGTTGGTAGTGTCTACATATATGTAGTCATTTCCTGCTCCATGCATTTTAGTGAACTTAATCTTTTTTGTCATTTTGACTTGTATTTGCTGGTTGTTGTATCCTTTTGTTTTATTACAACGCAAAGGTATGACTTTTTGCTTTATGTTTTATTGAAATATATATCTAATCTCTATTTATTTTATGTAAACTTTCAATTGTTTCGTATATAGCTATGTTTGGTTATAATCTGAAATTATATATATATGTATATTGATAAACTGTTATTTAGGTGAATTGTTTTGCATATACTTTCATAATATATAAAGAATAATTAGCCTTGATAATCTTTAAATTTAGTCATAAGAATAGGAAAAAACTCCTTTTTGTTTTGACGAAATGAAAGCGGATAGCTTTATTTCACTATCATATTGCTTGCCGGATACTCTGAAGAACCTTTTCCCGTATTCATTGTTCTAGCACTATATTAATATAAAAATGTAGAGATATGAATATAGAGAAACAATTAGAAACAGCAGTACGAACCAATCATTTGGTATTGGTTGTATTTTATGCGGACTGGTCGCCTCATTACGAATGGATAGGGCCGGTACTCCGTACTTATGAGAAGAGGACAATCGAATTAGTACGAGTAAATGTTGGAGAAGATAAGGCAATAGCCGATGCGCATAACATAGATACTATTCCGGCTTTTCTTTTATTACATAAGAGAAATGAACTCTGGAGACAAGTTGGGGAGTTGACAGTGGAAGAACTGAAAGATGTATTAGATGATTTCAAGTGATCGGACTGTAATCTTTTATAAGTATGCATAGAAATATCAATTTCTTCCTCAATTAAAAATAACGAAAAATGTAGTGTATTGATAATTAAGTTCTTATATGTTTGCATTTTTCTTTAAAAGAAACCATACGTTTGACACCGAGAAATAGCCCGTTCCTTTTAAAGGAACGGGCTGTTTCATTAATGTTGAAGGATAGAGTATTGAATGTGTATGTTTTATTTATTCTTTTTTAGTTCTTCCAACAAAACAACCGGCTCATTGGTCGTAATGAAATCTACTTTCTGTTCAATTAACCACTTCATTTCTTCGGCTTCGTCCACTGTCCACACATTGACTTTCAGACCAAGGTCATGAGCTTCTTTAATCCATTCGGGATGTTTTTTAATCACTCCCATGTGATAGTCAAGACCCGTAGCCCCGAGTTCTTTTAATTCTTTCGGAGATAATTCACCGTTCAGATAGAATACCGGAGTGCCGGCAGGTGCCAGGCGGATAAACTCTTTCATGGCATGCAATGAGAAAGTGATATATTCCATGCGGCTCTCTAATCCCATTTTTTTCACCGTAGCCAGAATTTCCTGAACGGCTTTGGTCTCGCGCTTTTTGCTGTTAAGTGCTTTCAGTTCAAGTATCAGTTTAGTATTATGTTCTTTTCCGACTTTTAAGTACTGCTCCAGACTTGGGAGGTTTTCTCCATTTGATAATTTCAACCCAGTGAGCGCGTCTCCTTTAGAATACTCCATAGGTCTCATTTTGTACACAGGATCATGATTGACTACTAACTTGCTGTCTTTAGTAAGCCAAACATCAAATTCTGAACCATAACAACCGATAGAGTCTGCTTTTAGAAGTGATGTAATACTGTTTTGTGATGATCCCGGGGTTTTCCAGAAACCGCGGTGAGCAATTGCTTTTGTCTGCGCCTGCATACAACATGCAGCCATTAAAAGGGCGGAACCTATCATCATTTTTTTTAAATTCATTCGTTTTATCTTTTAAAGGGTTTATATAGGTTTAATTGGGTTTGGCTTCAAAATTATAAAAAAGAAAACGCAAATTAGTCAATTATATGCTAATCTGCGTTAATCCTTGGGATTTAGAATCGAAATACTACAAAAAAGTAACAGAAATAACCGATTCTGTGATTCTTTCTGTCGTCAGTTAAGTATAGGCTTCTTCATGTATTCCTTTTACTGCGCGTCCGCTCGGTTCATTCAGGTTCTTGAAGGCGATATCCCATGCCAGCGCTTCTGCTGTAGAGCAGGCTACGCTGGGAACACTGGGTACACTGCGTGCTGCACTTTCGCTGGGGAAATGTTCTTCAAAGATACTGCGGTAATAATATTCTTCTTTATTTTGCGGGGTATTGATAGGGAAGCGCCTGGCCGCGTTTTCCATTTGTTCATCACTTACGGCAGCAGTGGTTATTTCTTTTAACGTATCAATCCAGGAATACCCTACACCGTCACTGAACTGCTCTTTCTGTCTCCATGCCACGCTTTCCGGTAGCATATCGGCAAAGGCTTCGCGTACGATTCTCTTTTCAATGTTTTTTCCGGGACACATTTTGGCTTTCGGATTCAACGTCATTGCGACATCAAGAAACTCTTTGTCTAAGAATGGTACACGTCCCTCTACGCCCCAAGCTGACAAACTTTTATTAGCACGAAGACAGTCATACATGTGTAATTTAGAAAGTTTACGTACTGTTTCTTCATGAAATGCTTGTGGGGTGGGAGCCTTATGGAAATAAAGGTATCCTCCGAAAACTTCGTCGGCACCTTCTCCGCTCAGCACCATTTTGATTCCCATGGATTTAATGACACGTGCCAATAGATACATAGGAGTGGAAGCCCGTACGGTAGTTACATCATACGTTTCGATAAAATAGATAACATCACGGATCGCATCTAGTCCTTCCTGCACGGTGTAGTTTATTTCGTGGTGTACGGTACCGATATATTCGGCAACCTCACGTGCTTTTATCAAATCGGGTGCACCTTTCAGACCGATAGCAAAGGAGTGAAGTTGAGGCCACCATGCATCGCTTGCTCCGTCTGTTTCTATACGTTTGGCCGCATATTTCTTGGCAATGGCGGAGATAACAGAACTATCCAAGCCACCGGAAAGAAGTACTCCGTAAGGCACATCACTCATTAATTGGCGATGAACGGCATCTTCTAATGCTTCTTTCACATCGCCGGCTTTCGCATCGTTGTCTTTTACAGTTTCATATTCCGTCCAGTCGCGTGCGTACCAACGTTTCATTTGCCCTTCCTTGCTGTAATAGTAATGTCCCGGAAGGAATAATTCATACTCATCGCAAAATCCTTCAAGAGCTTTCAGCTCGCTGCCGAAATATATTTTCCCGTCTTTGTCCCTGCCTATATATAAAGGTATGACGCCAATTGGGTCACGGGCAATCAGAAATTCATCTTTTTCTTCATCGTAGAGAACGAATGCAAAGATTCCGCTGATATCTTCCAAAAAGTGAATGCCTTTGTCTTTGTAAAGGGCAAGAATAACTTCACAATCACTTCCCGTCTGAAAATCATATTTTCCGGCATATCGGGTACGGATTTCCCGGTGGTTATAGATTTCACCGTTTACGGCAAGTACTTGTTTCCGGTCGGGAGAGTACAAAGGCTGCCCTCCACTTTGCGGGTCGACAATTGAAAGGCGTTCGTGTGCCAAAATCGCACTTCCACCTACATAGATACCACTCCAGTCCGGTCCGCGGTGACGGATTTTCTGAGCCATTTTCAATGCTTTATCTCTTAGCTCCTTGGTTTGAGCTTTTATATTGAGTATACCTGCTATTCCACACATAACTTTAATTTTTAGTTGTTAAATAAGTATCTATTTCCGCAGCCGTCTTTCGTCCTCCTGCCATGGCGCGTACCACCAGACTGGCTCCGGTAGCAGCATCTCCGGCAAGAAATACATTATCGGCAAAATTCGGTTGTTCCGGTTTTAAGAATCCCATGGCCAGCAATACCATATCTGCCTCGATCACCTCTTTTTTTCCGGTAGGTTTCAGTGTCGGACGTCCTCCGTCTGTTGCCGGAATCCATTCTACTTCTTCCACTTCCACACCTGTTACGTTCCCATTTTTTCCTAGGAATTGATTGGAAGTGAGGCACCAGCGGCGTATGCAACCTTCTTCATGGCTGGAAGTAGTCTTGAGGACTACCGGCCACTGCGGCCAGGGGGTAGACGGGTTATGTCCCACGGGTGGCTGGGGCATGATCTCAATCTGCGTTACGCTGGTTGCTCCTTGGCGCACACTAGTTCCGATGCAATCCGACCCCGTATCTCCACCACCAATGACAAGTACCTTTTTGCCCTTGGCATTCACTAATTTATCTTTGGAGAAAGTTTGTCCTTCCAGAATCCTATTCTGTTGGGCCAGCATTTCAAGTGCAAAGTAAATACCTTTCAAATCCCGTCCCGGAATACTTAAATCGCGTGCTGCCGGTGTTCCCGTACAGATGCAGTAAGCGTCGAATCCCTCCGGTAAATGATTGACGTCAATTTCTACTCCCATTTCAAACTTGATTCCTTCCGCAGTTAAGATATTCATGCGCCGGTCAATCACATTCTTATCCAGTTTAAAATTGGGAATACCGAAACGTAGCAATCCGCCGGGAGCTTCGTTCTTATCAAATAAGGTTACTGAATATCCTTTTAGATTGAGTTGATTGGCCACGACCAGTCCGGCAGGACCGGCACCAATAACCGCTACTTTCTTTCCGTTTCTTTCCGGGGTCTGTATTTGTATATATCCTTCACGAAAAGCTGCTTCAACGATAGCCGCTTCGTTTTCGCGAATCGTCACAGGTTGGTCACATGAAAGTTTTAGTACACAAGACTTCTCACAAAGGGCTGGACAAATACGCCCCGTAAATTCAGGAAAGTCACAGGTGGACGATAGGATTTCGTATGCCTCTCTCCATTTCCCTTTGAATAAAGCGTCCTGCCATTCCGGTTGTTTATTCCCTATCGGGCATGCCCAGTGGCAGAAGGGTACGCCGCAGTCCATACAGCGAGAAGCCTGTAACTTGCGGCTGTTTGTATTCAATGTTTGTTCTACCTGGCTGTAATCAGTGATTCGTTCGTTCACAGGGCGGTATCCCGCTTCCTGTCGAGGTATATTTAAAAAAGCTCTAGGATCTCCCATTTTCTTTAAGTTTTAAGTTTAATTTTAGTCCCGCATGGAAACCTGGCTCCGGCATCTGCCGGTTATCGGTTAATAGTCTCTTTGCATATCTGCAATCTTTTGTTGTAACTTTCTCATTTGCTCTTCCTGTAGCACTTTTTTGTACTCGATAGGCACTACCTGGATAAATTGATCGACATAATGATTCCAGTCATCAAGCATGGTACGTGCCAGTTTCGAACCTGTATATAAGTAATGTTGACGAATCAGTTCGTGTAATTCTTTTCGGTAACTGGCTTCTTCAATCAGTGAAAGTTCTACCATTTCCATATTGCAGAAATAGTCAAAGTTTCCTTCCTTATTCCATACATACGCTACCCCACCACTCATACCGGCAGCGAAGTTGCGTCCTGTCTGTCCGAGAACCACCACACGTCCTCCAGTCATATATTCGCAACAATGATCGCCTACACCTTCTACTACGGCTACTGCACCGGAATTACGTACAGCAAAACGTTCACCTACACGTCCGTTGATATACACTTCACCACTTGTAGCTCCATAAAGTAACGTATTGCCTGCAATCGTATTCTTTTCAGCTTCGAAGTTGCTACGGATAGGAGGGAGTACGGCAATACGACCACCGCTTAACCCTTTTCCCAGATAATCGTTAGCCTCGCCTTCCAGTTTGAAATTAACTCCCGGTACTAAGAATGCACCGAATGACTGACCTGCCGAGCCTTTGAATTTCACGTTCAACGTATGTTCCGGTAATCCTCTTTCTCCATACTTCTTGGCGATGACGCCGGAAAGCATAGCGCCGATAGCACGGTCGGTATTAGCTATCGTATATTCCAGAGAAATCTCTTTCTCATGTTCAATAGCCGCCTGAGCTGCATCAATAATCGTCACATCCTTTACAGTAGAAATAGCATGGTCCTGGTCAATGACGTGGCGGATAGCTGCACTATTGTCAATGCGTGTCAGTAATCTTGTGAAATCAATTAATGCGTGCTTCGGATTCGGGTCGTCCGTCCCCGATTTACGTTCAATCAAATCAGTCCGTCCGATGATGTCGTCCATTTTTGTGAATCCCATTTCAGCCAGATATTCCCGGACTTCCTGTGCCAGGAAAGTGAAGAAATTTACTAGGTATTCGCTACGGCCATGGAAGCGTTTGCGCAGTTCCTCATTCTGGGTGGCAACTCCAACCGGACAAGTATTTTGATGACATTTCCGCATCATCACGCAACCTAGTACGATGAGGGCGGAAGTGGCAAAACCGTATTCTTCGGCTCCCATTAATGCCATTAGGATAATATCTCGTCCGGTTTTTAACTGGCCGTCGGCTTGCAGTACTACTTGTCCGCGAAGTCCGTTCAAGACTAATGTCTGCTGTGTTTCGCTTAATCCCAGTTCGGGAGAGATACCTGCATAACGGATAGAAGAAGCGGGCGAAGCCCCTGTACCGCCTTCCGCTCCGGAGATCACAATCAAGTCCGCTTTCGCTTTTGCCACACCGGCAGCAATTGTTCCAACGCCACTTTCCGCTACCAGTTTCACGCTGATTTTTGCTTGTGGATTTATGTTCTTCAAATCAAAAATCAGTTGAGCCAAATCTTCGATAGAATAAATGTCGTGGTGGGGAGGAGGAGAAATCAGCGAAATTCCCGGAATAGAGTGACGTGTTTTGGCAATCACATCGTTCACTTTGAATCCGGGAAGTTGTCCGCCCTCGCCCGGTTTGGCTCCTTGGGCAATTTTAATCTGTATTTCATCTGCATTTACCAAATATTCTGTCGTCACGCCAAACCGGCCGGAAGCTACTTGTTTAATAGCACTTCGCATGGAATTTCCATCAGGTAACGGCTGGAAACGGGCAGCATCTTCACCCCCTTCACCCGTATTGCTGCGTCCGTGGATCCTATTCATGGCAATAGCTATTGCTTCATGTGCTTCCTTGCTGATAGAGCCGAAAGACATGGCACCCGTAACGAAGCGGCGTAAGATGCTTTCCACCGGTTCTACCTGTTCGATAGAAATCGGATTACGACGGAAATTTAAGAAATCGCGCAGGAAAATAGGTTTTTCCTTTTCATCTACCAAGTGAGTGTATTCCTTAAATTTCTTGTAACTACCCAAACGGGTGGCCAACTGTAATGTACTGATTGTTTCAGGATTCCAGGCATGTTTTTCTCCGTCTTTACGGAAAGAATACAAACCTTTATTCGGTAATAATCCGCCTGCCTCTGCTGCAAATCCTTCATTATGGAAAGCAATGGCGTCTCTAGCTACCTCCTCCAATCGGATACCTCCAATCGGTGAACCTAGTCCTCCGAAATATGCTTTGCTCAGTTCTTCACTCAAACCGATAGCTTCAAAGATTTTTGCTCCCCGGTAAGAACGGATCGTAGAGATACCCATTTTACTCATAATCTTGAAAAGTCCCTTGCAGATTGACTTGATGTAGTTTTTCTCTGCCGTGGCATAATCTAGTTGGATATCTTTGTTTTTTACCAACTTATCAAGAATAGCAAAAGCCATGTATGGATTTAGGGCGCTTGCTCCGAATCCCAGCAATAATGCAGCGTGCATCACTTCACGTATTTCACCGCTTTCCACAACCAGCGCTGTCTGTACGCGTTTCCCTACAGAAATTAAATGATGATGAACGGCACTCACTGCCAGAAGTGAAGGAATCACTGCATGAGTGGCATCTACATTCCGGTCTGTCAGGACGATATAGTTTACTCCTTCTGTTACGGAGGCCTCCGCCTGTTTGCAAAGTTCGGTCAGTGCTTCCTGTAATCCGGCTTTCCCTTTGGCTACTTCAAACAACATCGGCAGTTTGACAGTCTTAAAACCTTTATAGCGGATATTGCAAAGGATATCCAGCTGTGTATTGCTTAGGATCGGGTGATTCAGACGTACCATTTTACAATGGCTTTCACTAGGTGTCAGAATATTCATACCGACTGCTCCGATATATTCCGTCAATGACATCACCAATTCCTCGCGTAGCGGGTCAATTGGCGGATTTGTCACTTGGGCAAATTGCTGGCGGAAATAATTGTAAAGCAACTGCGGCTTGTCCGAGAGTACAGCCAGCGGAGTGTCGTTACCCATTGAATGAATCGGTTCGGCTCCGGTACTTGCCATGGGTATAATCAGTTTCTCGATATCCTCCTTTGAGTAACCGAAAGTACGGAGCATCCGGTCGTAATTCTCTACATGATGAGGCATTTTGCGTCCGCTTTTCAATTCATCCAGTTCGATACGGTTTGTAGACAACCAGATACGGTACGGTTTTGCTTCCGCCAGTTGTTTCTTCAGCTCACCGTCATAAAATATTTCGCCTTTTTCCGTATCAACCAGTAGAATTTTACCCGGTTGCAGCCGTCCTTTCTCTTTGATATCTCCCGGTTCGAAATCCATTACACCGACTTCTGAGGCAACCACCATCATATCATTTTTGGTAATCAGGTAACGGGCGGGGCGCAGACCGTTACGGTCGAGCATACCACCGGCAAAGCGTCCGTCGCTGAATAACAAGGCAGCCGGTCCGTCCCAAGGTTCCATTAGTATGGAATGATATTCATAAAAGGACTTCAAATCTTCACTGATAGGGTTCTTCTCATTGAAAGACTCCGGCACAAGCATTGCCATTGCGTGAGGCAGGCTCAATCCTGACATTACCAAAAACTCCAGCACGTTGTCCAATGAGGCGCTATCACTCATGCCCGGCTGTATAATCGGACGGATCTCTTTGATATCCCCGAGAGTGGGAGAGGAGAGTACACTTTCGCGAGCTTCCATCCACCCGCGGTTGCCGCGAATCGTATTGATTTCACCATTGTGTGCCAAAAGGCGGAAAGGTTGTGCCAATCCCCATGTCGGGAAAGTGTTAGTACTGAAACGGGAATGCACCAAAGCCAACCCGCTGGTGAAGTAATTGTTCGTCAGGTCGGGATAATAGTTCCGTAGCTGCAATGACGAAAGCATACCTTTATATATAATACTTTTTGTAGAGAGCGAAACGATGTAAAAATCCTCTTTCGCCGGAATGGCTGACATTCTGACTTTATTTTCTATTCTTTTACGGATCAGATACAGTTTGCGGTCGGCAGTTTCTGTCTCAGTAAATCCCGTGATAAATACCTGTTTGATATCCGGTTCGTTAGCCAAAGCCGCTTCTCCCAGAATTTCCGGGCAAGTAGGTACATTACGCAGATGCATCAGCGTAAGTCCTTCTTTTTCGATTTCCTCAATAATGATACTCAAAATAGTTGCCTGGTCTTTCTCTTTTTTCGGTAAAAAAAGCAGACCGGTGCCATAACGTCCCTTTTCCGGAACGGGGATACCCTGCAATAAAATAAACTCATGCGGAATTTGTAACATAATGCCTGCACCGTCCCCGGTTTTGTTGTCTGCACCTTCGGCACCGCGGTGGCGCATATTCTCTAATACTTTTAAAGCCGACTCAACAATGTCGTGTGACTTTTCTCCGTGAATGTTTACCAGCATACCAACACCGCAGGCATCGTGTTCGTATGCCGCATCGTACAAGCCCACCTGTTGGGGCTGTCGTTGGTAAGGGAATCCTTCTGTTACGTTGTTAAAAAGTTCTTGTTTCTTCATTCTTACTAGCTTTATTGTATGATAATACCTGTTTGATGTATCAAATTGTTTGGCAAAGTTAATATTTTAATTTCAAAATGATAGTGAAATTTAGCTTTTGTGTGACGCGAAATGAGAATAGGAATCTTTATTCTTTTAATTTGTTATTAAAAACAGGAAATTTGCTTTTAATTTGTTAGCTTATTTATCCTTATTTGAAGCTGATTGTAATTTGTTTCTTTTTGAGCTAAAAATAATATATTATTTAACTTTTTGATGT
>ERZ779894.3075-NODE-3075-length-13520-cov-7.590939_pt1 | contig 13520 bp, 9 predicted proteins | sample MGYA00511587_ERZ779894 | MGnify/ENA primary metagenome ERZ779894 (study PRJEB29588, sample SAMEA2160490) | human gut metagenome | biome: human gut; feature: human-associated habitat; material: faeces | place: Denmark | collected 2008/2010 ... | reverse complement strand
CATATCGTGGGATTATCATCCCACTTTTATGCTCCTATCGGGGCGGGTCACAAGGCCTTTCACCCACCTATGAGCAAGCTCATGTGGGCTTAGACCTTTTGACTCTGGCATCATAAAATATAAGGGGATCGATACGAATGAAAAGAAAACAGGTGACAGCAGCATGTCTGATGGCGGCAGCGATGCTGCTTTCAGGCTGCACGCCGAATATCAGTGAATATGCAGCGCGAGCGCAGCAAGCCGGAAAGAGCTTTTGGGAAGGGAAAACAACAGACGCTATGGCGCAGGACAGCGATGCTGCGGCAACAGCAGAGGGCGAGACGTCTGTAGCAGGTGAAACACAGAATGTCAGTACAGGAACCGGCACCGCTGCAGCGAACGATGATGAGGTGCAGGATAGCACCGCTGCGACCGATGGTGGGACACAGGACGGCATAACAGCGACCGGCGGCGAAGCGCAGCACGGCAATACCGCGGCAACAGCAGACAGCGAGATGCCTGCGACCGGCGAAACGCAGACCGACACCGCTACAGAATCTGCGGCAGCAACAGCTCCACAAATTCCAGCCCTGATGACAGAAGTGACTGACTCCGTTTATGAAGCATACGCGCAGAAATCGGATGCGTTTACCGGTAAGCTGGCGGGACACGACCGCTTAAGCCGCGCGGAAAACGCAGCGCTGACGGCAGTTCTTTCACAGAAGGAGTACGGTGACAAGACGCTTTGCCTGCAGAACATGGCGAAGTATGACAGCAATGCAAATGAAAGCTTTCTGCTGATGTTTGAGAGCACGCCGTTGACAGCGCGCGGGCGGATTTCCGGCGATCTCTGGTATTATGACGGCGAGTCGGCAAGGCTTCTGGAAAACGGGATCGTCGTGACCGGACTGCAGCAGGTGACGGGAATTGGGAATCCGTTTGTTATTCTGGAAACGGAAGTCTCCGGCAAAAAACAGGCGGCTGTCTGGACGGTAAAAGATCAAAAGTGCGAAAAGCTTCTGGAGGATGCCGAGACGATCGAAACGACAAAGGACGGCGTTTGTACGTTTTATCCTGCGGAGAAGACTGTGTACGATCCGCTTGTTTCGGAATGGGACAGTGCAGAAGAGACGGTTCCTGTTTATTATGAAAGAACAGCGGACGGATTTGCAGAGCGTTCGTATCGGGAGCTGACAGCGTCGGAATATTTGGCGTATGTGTCTGCAGAGGATTCGGATGAAGAGGCACAGGCGTGGAAGGAAAAGCTGGAAGAGCAGTTCTACACGCAGACGGATGAAAATACAGAATATACCTATTGGTTTTATGCAATTGGGGAGGACAAAATTGCCTATCGCTGCAGAGAAGCCGGGCAGTCGGTCGGACAGGAAGAAGGAATCGATCATGCGGTTGCGAAGTACAGCTGGTGTATCAGCAGCCTGGATCAGGGAAAGCTGACCAAAGCATCGGAGACGATCAGCGGGGATGGATTTTTCTTCCCGTCGAGATTGGAGCAGGAAGAAGCGCTGGAGAGCCTGGAGGATATTCCAAACGAATTTACGAAAAACCGGTTGAATAAAGTGCAGAAAACAGCCCGCGCGACGGTCGGTCAGGCGGTTGCACAGATTCTGGAGGTACAGGAGTATCCGGACGATGCGCTGTGTTTTGCAGAGACGGCGGATTACGATGGGAACGGCAAAAAAGAAACGTTTGCGGCGATCGGCAGGTACGACGGATCGTTCGGTGCGCCGGTATGCGATCTGTGGTTTGTCGGCGCGGACGGCGCAGTTTTGGAAGAAGAGAATTTTGCCTTTAAGGAGCTGGAAAAGCTGGGAAGCGCCTTTGTGCTGTATCGTGGCTACGAAGTGTCTGGCGTCAGCGACATGCTGTTTGGCGTGCAGGAGCAAGGAGCAGTGCGCCTGTTAAAACAGATGGGGCACTTTGAGCTGGATGATGACGGCGATCTGATGGCATGGACTGCCGGGACAGAAGCCGCGCCGGGATATTATGACATCAGCCTGCGCACACTGACAGAGTATCGATTAGAAGAAATCCGTGAAAAAGAGCTGTTACAGTATAAAAACGGCAAAGCAGTGTTAAAGAGTATCCTGCGGCAGGTTGGATCAGATTCCGGGAAAATACAGATTTTATCCGGGGAAAACGATAGGATTCATGTCAACTTTTCGGACGCGGAAGGAAGCTGGTACGAGACATGGAAAGTGGAAAACGACAGACTTGTACTGACAGACAGCGGAGAAGGCAGTGTAAAAGAGGTTAATGAAAGCGGTGATGTGTCCGGACAAAATGCAGTCAGTCAAAACAGCGCTGTATCTGACCGGGAAGCAGACAGCATCAGTGAAAACAATGCGGCAGCATCCGACCGGACAGGCAGCATCGACGCGAGGTCTGTGACAAAGAGCGGGCAAAAGTCAGAAAACGGGACAGAAAGCCCTGCCTTCGACTTCTCTGCGCCCGATGGGACAGCAAAGAAAACCCAGACAGAACAAGAATAGGAAATTACAAAAATATGGCATTTGCACATTTGCACGTCCATACAGAGTACAGCCTGCTGGACGGTTCCAATAAAATCAAAGAATATGTAAAACGAGTCAAGGAGCTGGGCATGACGGCTGCGGCGATTACCGACCATGGCGCAATGTACGGTGTGATCGATTTTTACCGTGCGGCGCGGGCAGAGGGTATCAATCCGATTTTGGGCTGTGAGGTCTATGTTGCGCCCAATTCCCGTTTTGACCGGGAGATTACCGGCGGGGATGACCGGTATTACCATCTGGTGCTTCTGGCGGAAAATAATACTGGTTACGCGAATCTGAGCAAAATCGTCAGCCGCGGTTTTACGGAGGGGTACTATTACAAGCCGCGTGTCGATATGGAGGTTCTGGAGGAATTTCACGAGGGAATCATCGCGCTGTCTGCGTGTCTGGCAGGTGAAGTGCCGCGCTATATCCAGAAAGGACTGCCGGAGGAAGCAAAAAAATGCGCATTAAAGTATCAGTCGATTTTTGGGAAGGATAATTATTTTCTGGAACTGCAGGATCATGGGATCCCGGAGCAGCAGACCGTAAACATGGCGCTTTTACAGATGTCGCGAGAACTGGACATTCCGTTAGTATGCACGAACGACGTGCACTACACCTATGCGGAGGACGCAAAGCCCCACGATATCCTTCTGTGTATCCAGACCGGCAAAAAGCTTTCCGACGAAAACCGGATGCGTTACGAGGGCGGTCAGTATTTCGTCAAAAGCGAAGAAGAGATGAAGGGACTGTTTCCCTATGCGTGGGAGGCAGTGGAAAATACACAGCGGATCGCAGACCGCTGTCATGTGGAAATCGAGTTTGGTAAGACGAAGCTGCCGCATTTTGATGTGCCGGAGGGCTATGATTCCTGGGGATATTTGAACAAGCTGTGCACTGACGGCATGAAAGAGCGCTATCCGGAGGACGACGGCACGCTGCAGAAGCGTCTGGAATACGAGCTGGGTATTATCAAGCGCATGGGATATGTGGACTATTTCCTGATCGTGTGGGATTTTATCAACTATGCCAGAGAAAACGGTATTCCGGTAGGACCTGGACGTGGAAGTGCAGCTGGAAGCATCGTTTCCTACTGCCTGCATATCACGAATATTGATCCGATCCGTTATAGCCTGCTGTTTGAGCGTTTCCTGAACCCGGAACGAGTTTCCATGCCGGATATCGATATTGACTTCTGTTATGAACGCAGACAGGAGGTCATCGATTATGTCGGACGCAAATATGGAAAAGAAAAGGTTGTGCAGATTGTCACATTCGGTACGCTGGCGGCAAAGGGTGTCATCCGCGATGTCGGGCGTGTCATGGATCTGCCGTATTCCTTTGTGGATTCGATTGCAAAAATGATCCCGAACGAGCTGAACATGACGATTGATAAAGCACTGTCAATGAACGCAGAGCTGCGCAAGCTTTACGAGAGCGATGAACAGGTGCACGTGCTGATTGATATGAGTAAACGGCTGGAGGGATTGCCGCGCCACACCTCGATGCACGCAGCAGGGGTTGTGATCTGCCCGGAGGCGGCAGATCATTTTGTACCGCTTTCACGGGGGTCGGATGGTTCGATCACAACTCAGTTTACGATGACGACGCTGGAAGAGCTCGGACTGTTAAAAATGGACTTTCTGGGGCTTCGAACACTGACAGTAATCGACCACGCGGTCAAGATGATTGAGCATGACACCGGTGTGAAGCTCGACATGGAGCATCTGGATTATAACGATAAAAAAGTGCTGGATTCGCTCTGCACCGGCAGGACGGACGGCGTGTTCCAGCTGGAAAGCGGCGGGATGAAAAGCTTCATGAAGGAGCTAAAGCCCCAGAACCTGGAGGATATCATCGCGGGTATTTCCCTGTACCGTCCCGGACCGATGGACTTTATTCCAAAATATATTAAAGGAAAAAACAATCATGACGAAATCACCTATTCCTGTCCGGAGCTGGAACCGATCCTGTCTCCGACCTACGGCTGTATCGTGTATCAGGAGCAGGTTATGCAGATTGTGCGCGACCTCGGCGGCTACACGATGGGACGAAGCGACCTGGTTCGCCGTGCGATGAGCAAGAAAAAGCAGTCTGTCATGGAAAAAGAACGGGCGAATTTCGTTTACGGCAATCCCGAGGAGGGCGTGCCCGGCTGTGTGGCCCGGGGCATTCCGGAAAAGGTCGGTCTGGAAATTTACGCGGAAATGATGGATTTTGCAAAATACGCGTTCAACAAGTCCCACGCCGCATGCTACGCGGTTGTCGCTTACCAGACGGCTTACCTGAAATATTATTATCCGGTGGAATTTATGGCGTCCCTGATGACTTCTGTAATCGATAACCCCGGAAAAGTGGCGGAATACATTCTGGTCTGCCGCCAGATGGGAATCGCGATTCTGCCGCCGGATATCAACGAGGGAGAGCCGGGATTTTCGGTATCGGGAAAATCAATCCGGTACGGGCTGACTGCGATCAAGGGTGTAGGACATCCGGTTGCGGACGCGGTGATCGCAGAGCGGAAGCAGCGGGGCGTATTCAAAAACCTGCAGGATTTTCTTTCCAGAATGTCCGATACGGAAGTCAACAAGCGCAACGTGGAAAACTTCATTAAAGCGGGCGCATTCGACAGCCTTGAGGGAACGCGCAAGCAGTTTATGAGCGTATTTGCGCAGCTGATGGATCAGAATCAGCAGAACCGGAAAAATAATATGGCGGGACAGCTTTCCTTATTCGATCTGGTGGACGAGTCGGAAAAGAAAAACTATGAAATCCGCTTCCCGGATGTCGGGGAATATCCGAAGGAAATTCTTCTGACCTTTGAAAAAGAAGTGCTCGGTGTGTATGTCAGCGGGCATCCGCTGCAGGAATACGAGCAGCTCTGGCGCAGGAATATTTCTAATACAACGGCAGATTTTATGCTGGATGAGGAGACAAACAGCGTCCATATTCAGGACGGAGCAAAGGCGGTTATCGGCGGAATTATTGAGGAAAAGAAGATCAAATATACCAAAAACGATAAGGTGATGGCGTTTTTACAGGTGGAGGATCTGGTTGGAACGATTGAAGTTATCGTTTTCCCGAAAACCTATGAGCAGTACGGCAGCAAGCTGATGGAGGATGAAAAGGTTCTCCTGCGGGGGCGCGTTTCCGCAGAGGAGGACAAAGACGCGAAGCTGATCTGTGAATCCGTGCAGACGTTTGACGAAATCCCCAAAAAGCTCTGGATTAAATTTCCGACGATGGAAGCCTATCAGCAGCAGGAAAAAAAGCTGCTTTCGGCAATCGCAGCTTCTGACGGCAAGGATACCGTGGTGATTTATGTGGAAAATCCGCGCGCGATGAAGCAGCTTGGGGCGAATCAGACCGTTCATGGGGACGAGGCACTTTTAAAGCAGCTGGAAGAGCTGTTTGGAGAAGAAAACGTAAAGCTGATGTAAGTTTCACAAAACCATTGAAAAGAAAGCCCGTTTCGATTAAAATAAAAAATGGTTTTACGGATTTTGAAATCTTAAGATTGAAGTCCAGCCCGCAGCGGCAGACAGGAGGAACAATGGCAGCTAAGATAAAGACAATTGGAGTTCTTACAAGCGGCGGAGATGCGCCGGGTATGAATGCGGCAATCCGTGCGGTTGTTCGGAAAGCGATTTGCAACGGCGTCAAAGTAAAAGGCATTAAAAAAGGCTATCAGGGCCTGTTAAATGAAGAAATCATAGATATGGATGCCCGCAGTGTTTCGGATACCATCCAGAAGGGCGGTACGATTCTGGGAACCGCACGTTGTCTGGAATTTAAGACCGAAGCCGGACAGAAAAAGGGCGCGGAGATCTGCCGCAGACACGGCATCGACGGTCTGGTTGTTATCGGCGGCGATGGCTCTTACAGAGGTGCGCAGGCGATGTCCAGACTTGGAATCAATACGATTGGTTTGCCGGGCACGATCGATCTGGATATTGCATGTACCGAATATACGATCGGTTTCGACACGGCAGTCAATACCGCGATGCAGGCAATCGATAAAGTAAGGGATACTTCATCTTCACATGAACGCTGCAGTATTATCGAAGTAATGGGCAGAAATGCCGGTTATATCGCACTGTGGTGCGGCGTCGGCACCGGCGCGGAGGATATCCTTCTTCCTGAAAAGTACGACTATGACGAGCAGCAGCTGATTAACAATATTATCAACAACCGTAAAAAGGGCAAAACTCACCATCTGATCATCAATGCAGAAGGTATCGGTCATTCTACTTCCATGGCGAAGAGAATTGAAGCAGCAACGGGTGTGGAAACCAGAGCAACCATTCTGGGGTACATGCAGCGAGGCGGCAGCCCGACCTGTCTGGATCGTTATTATGCTTCTATCATGGGCGCTTATGCGGCAGACATCCTCTGCGCAGGCAGCTCGAACCGTGTTGTGGCTTACAAACACGGCGAATTTGTAGACTATGATATCGAGGAAGCGCTTGCGATGCAGAAAGAGATTCCCGAATATCATTATCAGGTCAGCAAAGCGCTGGCCACCTGACGATACAGGACGCAAAGGGGCGGCTGCACACGAAACGTGTGTGGCCGTTGTGCGTTTTCATAAAGATCAACGGAGGAACCTGCATGATTACTGCAGCATCCAACAGCCGGATCAAAAGGCTGGTACAATTGAATCAAAAGTCGAAGCTGCGCAGAACGGAGGACGTTTTTCTGGCAGAGGGTGTGAAGATGTTTCTGGAAGCACCGAGAGAGCAGCTGCAGGAGGTCTATGTTTCGGAATCCTTTCTGGAAAAGTGCAGCTGCAGGGAGCATCTGGAAGAGGTTGGCTACGAAGTTGTTTCCGACAGCGTTTTTTCTAAAATATCGGATACCTGCACGCCACAGGGCGTTTTATGCGTGCTGAAACAGTTTCACTATAATATAGAAGAAATGCTGCGGGACAAAGCACCGCTGTTTCTGCTTCTGGAAAATATACAGGATCCCGGCAACCTCGGTACGATGCTGCGAACCGGTGAAGGCGCAGGCGTTTCCGGGATTATCATGAGCCGGGATACAGTCGATTTGTACAACCCGAAGGTTATCCGTTCGACGATGGGCAGCATCTACCGCGTTCCGTTTTATTATGCGGAGGATTTTGCGGCGGCGGTTCATCAGGTACAGCAGGCGGGTGTCAGCGTATACGCGGCGCATCTGCGCGGGAAAAATTCCTATGCCTGTCAGGATTACACAAAGGGGACGGCATTTCTGATCGGTAACGAGGGCAACGGCCTGCGGGAAGAGACTGCAGAGCTTGCGGACTGTTATATCCGAATTCCGATGGAGGGCAAAGTGGAGTCGTTAAATGCAGCGGTGGCGTCTTCGATTCTGATGTATGAAGCGCATCGGCAGAGGGCGATTTGAAAGAAGGTCGAAGCTTGAAAAATAACATTTTTTAAGCTCGAGATTTGTGTCTGCGCGCACTTGACACAAACTCGACATGCGCAAAAAGCGTGCGCAGAAATGAGAGGCACAGATGAAAATCGGTTTTATCGGACTTGGAAATATGGCGCAGGCGATGATTGGAGGAGTTTTGAGAAATCACCTGGCTGTGCCGGAGGAAATTTACGGTTCTGCAAAAACGGCGGAGACCGAAAGCAAAGTACATGAAATGTTTGGCATCACGGTGACAGGCGATAACCTGGAAACCGCGCGGCAGGCAGAGCTTTTGATTCTTGCCGTAAAGCCGCAGTTTCTGGAGAAAGTGATCGGACAGATCAGCGACCTTGACCTGACCGGTAAGACGATTCTGAGCATTGCGGCAGGCAAAAGCCTTGCGTGGCTGGAAGAGCAGTTCTGTGCGCCGCTTCCGTTTGTGCGTGCGATGCCCAATACGCCGGCACTGGTCGGGGAAGGCTGTACCGGAGTCTGCTATGGCAGCAGGGTAACTCCTGAGATGAAAGAAAAAACGGCGGCTGTCCTGGACAGTTTCGGCAAGACGGTTGAGCTTCCGGAACGCCTGATGGATGTGCTGACCGGCGTCAGCGGTTGTGCGCCTGCCTGGATTTTTATGCTGATCGAAGCGATGGCGGACGGTGCAGTTGCGGAAGGCATGCCGCGCAGCCAGGCATATGAATGCGCTGCACAGGCTGTGCTCGGCAGCGCGAAGCTGATGCTTGAGACCGGAAAGCATCCGGGAGAGTTAAAGGATATGGTCTGCTCCCCGGCAGGCTCCACAATTCAGGCGGTACGCGTTTTAGAGGAAAAAGGCTTCCGCGGCGCAGTGACCGATGCGGTTATCACTGCGGTGGAAAAGTCCAGAAGCCTGTAAAATAGTTTGTTACAAAAATGTTAAAAACAGGAATAAAGGAAGATCTGATGGAAAAAATAATCCCGTCAGGTCTTCTTTTTTTATAAAAAATCGAAAAAACCGCAGAAAATGGCTGTCCTTTTTATGAAAAGAGAATTTACTATGTTAAAGCGGCATTTGTTGAAAACTTTGAAAAATAGTAAGAAAAAGGCGATGATTTCGGAGGTTTGTTGTAAAAATATCACAATAGAAGAAAACCTTTTGTGGGGAACTAACGGAAATTTGTGGTTCCGGGTGAACGGCTTGACATTTGATTGTAATATTGCTATCATATCATGCGTAACAATTGTTAATAAGTTTGTAACAATTGAAACAGCTCTGTAACAGGGAGCGTCCCACAAAAAGCTCCTGAATTTCACCGGCAGAATGGCTGGGGAAGCAGAGTAAGATTTATGGAGGTAAGAATGAACGGAAAAGGCAGAAAGTTGTTTCGTAGTGCAGTCGGCATTTTAACATCTGTTATGATGATGGGTGCATATACGACAACCGCTATGGCAAGTGGTATCGGTGTCATTGATGCGAAAGACATGCTGGACATTCATGCAGAAGCAAATACAGCGTCTGCGGTGATTGGTCAGGTCATGGAGGACGGTCATGTGGCGATCCTTGCAAAGTACAACGACTGGGTGCAGATCCAGGCGGGAGAAATTGCAGGATGGGTACCGGCTGAAAATCTGGTCGAGACAGAGATTTCCAACGAAGAGGCTGTTGCAGCCAATGAGCAGGTGATCGCTGAACGGACAGGAGCAACAGCATCCGAAGATGAATTCTTTGCAGAGGAAGAAGTACAGCAGGATGAAACAGCAGCTTTACAGGCAGAGGCGAGTGAAGCAGCACAGAATGAGATAGAAGAAGTACAGGCAACCGAGGAAGCAGCCCGCATCGAAGCGGAAGCGCAGGCAAAGGCAGCAGCCGAGGAAGCAGCGCGCATCGAAGCAGAGGCGCAGGTAAAGGCAGCCGAGGAAGCAGCGCGGCTCGAAGCGGAGGCGCAGGCAAAGGCAGCAGCCGAGGAAGCAGCACGCATCGCAGCCGAAGCCCAGCAGGCAGCTTTGGCTGCCCAGGCGGCGCAGACCGCAGCGATATCCGCAGAGGAATTAAAACTGCTTGCAAATATTATTTACTGTGAAGCAGGCAGTGAATCCTACGTTGGTAAGGTTGCGGTAGGCAATGTCATCATGAACCGCGTCAAGAGTGCATCGCAGCCCAATACGATCACCGAGGTCGTTTACGCAAAAGGACAGTTTTCCCCTGTTAGAAACGGTTCGCTGCAGAGGGCACTGAGCAGTGACAAGGCAGATGCAGCCTGCTATCAGGCAGCAATCGAAGCATTAGCCGGTGCACAGCCGGTCGGCGGCAAGCTGTTTTTTAGAAGAAATAACGGTCGTTCCGGACAGGTAATCGGACATCACGTTTTTTACTAAAATAGTATCATAGCCGGGGCATTTGTCTCAACAGCATTGTAAGGGAATCGTCAGAAGAGGATAGGGAAAAAACTGTTGTTTCTGACAGAAAAAGAACGAAAAAAGGCATGTGGAAAAGGATTGTTTTTCACACGCCTTTTTTGTATTCATGACAATAGAATCCTCGCAGGGCGCACACTTGACAGTAATTGACGGATTTGATATGATGACGCTAATCATGTAATATAATTGTAATATTTGATGAGCCGATTTTGGGAGCGCCAAAGGCGCGGAAAATCAATGGAGGCTCATCTATTGTTACTGTCTGCGGACATGAGGGGATAGAAAGGATCATCGATTTATGGGCTGGAGTAGAAAATCTGAGAAAAGGGGGAAGCGCTGGCTGCGGGCTGCAGCGCTGGGAGTCGTCTTTTTGTGGACGGCCGGAAGCAGTCTGCAGGCAGAGGCAGAATCGAGCAAAAGCGCGCACTGGCACAAGGGCGTTGGCGTGGAGGCGTGGCTGACAGGAGCGGATAAGGAACAGGTCAGTCCGAACGCAACATCCCAAAATGATGCGGCAGATACAGCGATCGCCGCAGTCGGCGGGCAGGAAACGGATGCAGCGTCCGACAGTGCGGACAGCAAAACCAAAGCTTCGTCCGGTGATGGAATGAAAATGGACGACCTGACCGGCACAATCGTGATGACGAGCGTTCAGAATGTATTGAATGTCAGGACGGAACCGGACAGCGAGGCAGAGCTTGCAGGGTATCTGTATGCAGACTGTGGCGGTACAGTGCTGGAACAAAAGGACGGCTGGACAAAGCTTGAGTCCGGCGAACTGACCGGCTGGGCGAACAACGATTATCTGCTGTTTGGGGAAGAAGCGCGGAAAGAGGCAAAAGACGCGGGACGGATTGTGGCAACGACCAAAACAGGCGCTTTGAGAATCCGGAAAGAACCTTCAGCAGATGCTGCGATTTATGATCTGCTGGAAGAAGGTGCAAAGTATGAGGTCGTGGATGAAGAGCAGATCCGTTTCAGCGAGGATCAGGAAATCACGGCGGACTGGGTTGCGGTCAATTACGGCGGAAAGACCGGATATGTGTCTTCAGAATATGTCCAGGTTGATTTTGAAATCGATTACGGAGAGACGGTTGAGCAGGTAAAAGCGCGCGAGGAAGCGGAAACGGCGAGACTGCAGGCGGAAAAAGAAGCTGCCGCACAGAAACAGAAGCAGGAAAAGGCAGCGCAGGCGGAAAAGGAAGCGAACAAGGCTGCTGCACTGGCAGCGGACGACAGCGTGCTTTTGGCGGCGCTCATTCAGTGTGAAGCGGGAGAAGAGCCCTACGAAGGACAGGTGGCTGTCGGCGCAGTCGTGATGAACCGGGTCAGAAGCGGCGCTTATCCGAATACGGTCAAGGGTGTTATCTATGCTTCGGGACAGTTTACACCGGCGGGAAGCGGACAGGTTGGACGCGTTGTCGCAAGTGGAAAGATCAAGGCAAGCTGCCTGCAGGCGGCACAGGAAGCGATGGCGGGAAGCACCCCGGTTGGAATAGCGACGCATTTTAGACGGGCAGGAAGCAGGGAAGGTATTGTGATCGGACATCATGTATTTTGGTAGACGGGGCATGATTTTTGTAGTATGATAGTCATAAGTCACAGGAAAGGAGGAGTTACATGACGGAAGTATTTGCCTGGCTGGCTCTGTTGATTTTACTTGTGCTGATTGAGCTTGCGACGATGGGGCTGACGACAATCTGGTTTGCAGCCGGAGCTCTTGTTGCGACGATAGCAGCTGCCTGTGGTGCGCCGGTTCTGGTGCAGGTCATCCTGTTTTTGGTAGTGTCCGTGCTGATGCTTGTTTTTACAAGACCGGTTGCCATGCGCTATTTCAATGTTGGAAGGGCGAAGACCAATGTGGACAGCATGCTTGGGGAACGCGGTATCGTGACCGGCAGGATTGATAACCTGCACAGCTGCGGACAGGTTACGCTCAAAGGCATGGAGTGGTCAGCGAGATCTCAGGAAACTGAGGGGACGATTGAAGAGGGTACCGTCGTCATTGTAAAAAAGATCGACGGCGTGAAACTGATCGTTGTCCCGGACGAGATCGAAACAGAAGAACCTGTAACAAACAGCAGCGAGGCTGCTGACAACATGCGGTAAGACCGCGGAAATGAGGGTAATTATGATAGGTGGACTGGTAATACTCATTATTTTAATTCTTGCAATTGCAATTGTAGCGTCCTGCATCAAGATCGTACCGCAGGCGCAGGCTTATGTCGTAGAACGTCTCGGCGCATACCAGGATACCTGGAGCGTTGGCCTTCACTTTAAAGTGCCGATTGTCGATAAGGTTGCAAAGCGTGTACTGTTAAAGGAACAGGTAGCGGATTTCCCGCCTCAGCCCGTTATCACAAAGGATAACGTTACGATGCGGATCGATACCGTTGTCTTTTTCCAGATCACAGATCCCAAGCTGTTTACCTACGGAGTTGAAAATCCGATCATGGCGATTGAAAACCTGACCGCGACAACCCTGCGTAACATCATCGGAGATCTGGAACTGGACCAGACCCTGACCTCCCGTGAAACGATCAATGCCAAGATGCGTGCATCCCTGGATATCGCAACCGATCCCTGGGGCATTAAGGTAAACCGTGTCGAATTAAAGAACATCATTCCTCCCGCAGCAATTCAGGATGCGATGGAGAAGCAGATGAAGGCAGAGCGTGAACGCCGTGAAGCGATCCTGCGTGCCGAAGGTGAAAAGAAATCTACCATTCTGGTAGCAGAAGGTAAAAAGGAATCCGCAATTCTGGAAGCAGAGGCAGAAAAGCAGTCTGCAATTCTGCGCGCAGAAGCAGAGAAAGAAAAGATGATCCGTGAGGCAGAAGGTGAAGCGGAAGCAATCCTGAAAGTCCAGCAGGCGACTGCAAACGGTCTGCGTTTCATCAAGGATGCAGGAGCGGATGATTCTGTACTTCGTTTAAAGAGTCTGGAGGCTCTGGAAAAGGTTGCGGACGGCAAGTCTACAAAGATCATCATTCCGTCCGAAATTCAGAACATGGCGGGACTGCTGACCAGTGCAAAGGAGCTTTTAAGCGACAAATAAGCTCACATGTACCATCTTCGATGCTATCCGCTGCTTGACAGCGTATTTCATCTTTACAAAAAAGGACCGTACATTCTATAATGGATGTACGGTTTTTTATTTTATGATGCCAGGGTCAAAAGGTCTAAGCCCACATGAGCTTGCTCATAGGT
>ERZ779894.3059-NODE-3059-length-13600-cov-3.004356_pt1 | contig 13600 bp, 7 predicted proteins | sample MGYA00511587_ERZ779894 | MGnify/ENA primary metagenome ERZ779894 (study PRJEB29588, sample SAMEA2160490) | human gut metagenome | biome: human gut; feature: human-associated habitat; material: faeces | place: Denmark | collected 2008/2010 ... | reverse complement strand
TGTTTTCAATTTCAGTAAAGGTGGTGGTTTCTATTCTCTTTCAAAAAGCCCGGAAAGTGCTGAACAACGAGCGGGGCGAGATCAACTATTTCAGTACGATACTGCTGCGTTTATAAAGCTGGAGCAAATAATCTTTTCTGCGACGCTTGACCGCCGACACCAAATATGCTGTAAATGTGAACCATCCCACATTCAATCAACTTAAAAAGAGGCACGGCATAAATTATTCTGATAGATTTTACATCAGATTGCTTTATGCCGTGCCTTTTATGTTATTATAATGATTGCTACATACATATAGCAGGCTTCACCCTCCGTTATACACCGGATTCGAATTGATTTTCGGTACGAAGGCAACAGCCGTTCCGCAATTTTCACCATCCTCCCCCCATACTTCTTCATAGATCTGTCCGGCAGAAAATACCCAGAATGGATGTTTTGCCAAGTATACCAATGTTTCAAATTCCCGACGAGTCATAGAAATCAACTCACCGTTTCGGTATGCTGTTCTCTCCTTCAGCCAAAGCTCCAAGCCCGGAAAAACAAGAGTGTTACAAGGGTGGGATGTCACAATATGGTCAAATCCTGGCTCGACCGCAATAATCTCCATAATTCTACTGAGTATATATTCTTCATGGTCGGTAAGCGACAGTACCAGAAACTTGCCCATATTGTTCACATTCCTCTTTATTGATATTATTTTTGCATTACATTACGGGTTCATTTTTCATCTGTCGGATGCGGTATTCACCGCCATCGTCCCGTCTGCATAGAAGTAGTACCACTTACCATCAATCTGCTTCCAGTCTCCGGCAAACATTATTCCGGTGACCTTGTCCAGCCAGTACCACTTCTGATCCTCGGAGAGCCAGCCCTTCACTGACTCCCCGTTTCTGTAATAGTTCCACTGGCCGCTGTCATTCTGCTGCCAGCCGTTTGCGGCCTGCGGGTCAATGACGATTTCCACAAACTGCCGCAGAACCGTGGCGACCTCGGCGCGGGTGGCGGTTCCCTTGGGGTCAAACTTATTTTCATTCTTCCCGGCCAGGATGCCCGCCTGCTGCATGGACTTGACCGCATCCTTCGCCCAGCTGCTGATCTGTGTGTTGTCCGCAAAGGTCACAGCCTTTAAGGTCTGGGGCAGATCATAGCCCAACTTTTTGGCATAATTTGCCATGATGACCGCCATCTGTTCCCGGTTGATGTTGGTGTCCGGTGCAAAGGTGGTGGCGGTAACGCCTTCCACAATACCGGTCTGTGCCGCCCAGTTCACATAGGGGGCATAGTAAGCGTCGGCTTTCACATCGGTGAATTTCCCGGTCTGGTAACTGTCCGGGTTGATGCCCGCCAACCGCCCCAGAGCTGTCACAAACATTCCTCTGGTCATGCCGGTGTCCGGGCTAAAGGTGGTGTCGCTGGTGCCGGAGAGCAGTCCCCGGCTGGCTGCAAAGAGGATGTTATCTGCTGCCCAGTGGCCGGTAATGTCGGTAAAGGCCGGGACAAAAGTTTTGTAGCCCACGCCGTAAACGCTGAAATGACCGGTTTCAAAAACCACCGCTTTCAGGCTGGCATTGTAGCTGGATTTGGTGATCCATTCCACCTTGCCAGCGTCATCTACATAGACTGCATAGAGATTACCTGTCTGCTCACCATTTGCCGGTGTGTAGGGCAAACGCACCGATATAGTGTGACCATTTAAGTTGGCAATCGGTGTTTCTTTGCCGCCGGAGAGGTAGACCAGTGACAGGTCATAGGTCGGTCTTGTGCCGATGGTGGCTTGGGCCTCGGTGGAACGCAGTGCATCCACCTTATCTGCCCGGAGAATGATGTCCCCGCCAGCGGAGGCGGTATCCAGCTGCTTCAGAGTATCCAGCCCGATATTAACCGAAACCAGATGGTCTGTTGCTACGGTAAACTGCCGGACATTTTCTTTGACCAGCAGATCCAGTGTCTGCGCCTTGATGGTCACGTTAAAAGAGGTCTGGTCTGCCGCCGGGGTGATGGGAACAGTAACGCCAATCCCGTTCTCTGTGGTACCGTTCTTTTTCGCATCCTGTTTGGCCTTGTCGATGGCGGACTGGACAGAGCTGTTATCCACTGCCGCATTGCCGTTTTTATCCGGCTGTATGGGTTTGGTTTCACCGGTGACAGGGGCTTGAGGCTTGTCCTCCGGCTGGTTGGTGTTATCATTGCTTCCGGGACCGTTAGAACCGCCGGAGGAGGAGCCTCCACCGCTGCCCGAACCACCAGAGGAGGAACCGCCGTCGCTGGAAGATTGCTTGGAAACGGTCAACGTTCCAGAAACATAGGTGATCGCATAATTGTCATTTGACAGCGTACCAGTAATGTTGATCGCAGTTTTGCCGGTTTTGCTCATATCCGGTGTCTGTGCGTAGTCCAGCGTTACCGTGCCGCTCAGGGTATCTGCACCAACCAGACCTTCCACCTTGTAATCCTTATCTGCTTCCGGGCTGCTCAGATCGGGCGCGGTGCTGCCGGTGTAGGCGCTCTTATCAAGCGCCGTAACGGTAACTGACTTTTTCGCTACGATCACAGTCACGTTCTGTTCTGCCACATCTGCGTACTCTGCGTTTCCCTGAACCTTATACCAAACAGTGTATTCCCCCGCGTTTTTCGCTGTGGGGATCTGCTCACTCCACTCAGAATCGCCAAGCCGGTAGAGCATTGTGCCGCCAGTGGTCTTGCCCGCTGTAACCAGAGCCTGTTCTGCACCATTGTAGGTCAGTGTATTGACCGTAGGTGCCGTAACAGTGGGGACAAGCTTGTTGGTCGCATTGACATTGACGGTCAGCGTGATGTCCTCATAGTTTGTGCTCTTGATTACTACGGTCACTGTGCCCACAGAGCCGGTGGTTTTCACGTCATTTTTCTGAATCGGCAGGGTCAGCTCGCCGTTTTCCACCTTCGCGCCGCTGGTGTAGTAGCCGTCATTGAGTTTGATCTCACCCAGCTCATAGGTGGGTGCACCGTACTCTTTGGGCGTTTCCAGCTTGGGCAGGGCGGGGAGCGTCACAGTGTAGGTCTTTTCGTGGCCGTTTACAATGGTAAGCGCAGTTTCCTTGGTGAAGTCAGGCGCAGCGGCCTTGATGATGCTGCCAGTCGTAGGGAAGCTGCTCTGCTCCAGGGCGTAATTCTTCGCGGTCTGCCCCATCAGGGTCACTGTGGCAGTGATGTTCTTGCCGTTGCCCACACTGGCATCGTCAAAGCTGGCGGTCACGGTGTAGTCTGTGCCTCGGTTCAAGGTCACGTTGTCGAAGATCACGCTGGTGGTTTTCACGGTTGTCGTGCCGTCGTAGATCTTGTCCGCACACGCTACCTTGGTGATCGTCAGCGGTTTCCTTCCAATCCTGACCGTCACGCTGGCGAGTGCGGTATCGTTGTGGTTTTCATCGCCAATCACCCGATACCACACGGTATATGCTCCGGCATCGGTGCCGGTAGGGATGACCTGGCTGTATGTACCGTTCTCGGTCAGGCTGTACTGCATAGTGCCATACTTCGTCACGCTGCCTGCGGTAATCAGCGCCTGCTCCTGGCCAATATAGGTCAGGTTTTCCTGCGCTATGGGCGGCGTGATGAAGCTTGCGCTGATGCTGGCCCTTTGTACCGTCACAGCAATATCCTTGCTCATCTTCTCGTAGCCGTCGCAAGTGGCCAAAAAGCGGAAGGTGTGCTGGCCTGCGGACAGCTTTAGCGCAGAAAGATCAAATTGATTCTTTGTTGTCGCACTGCCGACCGCTGTGGCCTTGCCGTCCTCCACCTTGTACCACTGGAAGCTTACAGCGCCTGTGCCGGTTTCCTTCTTTACATTGACAAGAAGTGTCCCCGCACCGCCATAAGTCATGCTCATCTCGGTGGGATAGTTCACGCTCTTGATGGGGATCTTGGCCATAGAAACGTTGGTCAGCTCCGTACCGCTAGGGTCGCTGATCCAGGTACTGCCGCTCTTAAACACGTAACCCTCCGGCAGCAGGGATGCCAGCGTGACATCTCCGGTAACGGTCAGCTTTGCCGCCGTCTTACCGTTCAGATTCAGCTTGAGCGGGCTGCCGATGGTGATCTCGCCTGCATTTGCCAGCAGCTTCACCGTACCGCCGTCGGCTGCGGCGATGGCGGCGTCTGCCGTCCGATGGTAGGAAATGCTGCCGTCCTTCTTTGTCACCTCAGCGGCATAGCCGCAGTAGGGGCAAACATTCCCGCCGGAAGGGTCATCCGGGTGGCTGCACTTCACAACGGTTACGGCAGTATTCGCATTCATCTCCGACAGCTTGACCCATGTGCCGTCTTGCTTCTGATAGGCATAGCCCTCTGCCAGCAGGGACTGATAATTTGCGCCATTCTTGATTTTGATGCTGTCAAAGGAGCCGCCGGACAGGATCACACGAATACCGCTATTATATCCCAATTTCAGCAGATCCGCGCTACCGCCGGACATGGTCAGCGTTCCATCCGTGTAGATGCCGCCGGTGAACGTGCCGCTCGTTACCACGGCTTCGTTCCCGGTAAGGAAGAAAAGCCCAAATCCACGGACGCCAGTTCCGCCGCCTACGCTTCCCTCCAGGGTGACATTGTCCAGCGTCAGCTTTGCGCCTGTGTGGTCAAATTTTCCAACTTCCACCGCATTAGCGGACTTGGAGACACAGGTGCTTTGCACCTTGCCGTTTGTTATGGCTACATCGGAGCCGAGGATACAAAGAAGCGCCTCCTCACGGGATTTGCTCAGGGTGAATCCATTTAAGTTCAGTATAATGTTTTTGCTGATCTCGATAGGCTCTCCGTTCTCGATGGTCAAAGGCCCCCGCAGCGTGATAGTGTCACCGTCCTGCGCGGCATTCAGCGCATTTTCCAGACTGGTGTATCGTGTGCCGCCGGTTTCAAATGCCTCCACCAGCGCTTTGCAGAAGGTGCAGTAACCGGCGCTGTCCACCTTGCCCGCATGGTCGCAGCTTCTGCCGCAGACACATTTACCGTTCTGATATTGGCAGGTATGCTCGACCACCTTGACGTTTCTACCCTGGATGCTTACATCGGAAACGTTCAAAATTGCGTTGTCCTTCGCGTCTGCAAAGGCGTACCCATCCGCCAGCAGAGCCAGAGCCTGCTCACCAGGTTCTACTCTGATTCCATCTTGGAACGTGCCGCCCTGGAGCTGGGTTTTCCCGTGGAATTTCACCAGTTGCTCAAACACGCAGTTGCCCTTTACCGTCAGGATAAAATAGGTAGAAAAGACCTCCTGATCTGTTTTAACGCTGTCTAATATCAACACCGTGGGGGCGCTGGTGGCAATGTCATTTATCGTGCCGTTTTGGATGGTAACGCTCTTGTACGGGAAATTTTGCAGATCCAGCAGCTTGACCTTGTGGCCCTGCAGATCCAGCGTAACGTCCCTGTTCGCCGTATCGCCGTTCCCCGCTTTCAAGGTTGCGTCAGTATCCCGCACAAAATAAGCGGTTCCGCCGGAGACCAGAATGAACCCAACCTCAGGGTTATCGCCTTCAAACGTATAGGGGATACCGTTGCGAATAAAGAGCACATCCTTGCTGCACGGTTCGCCGCACTGTTGGCATTTGCCCTCGTTGGTGTATTTTTCATGGGGGCAGGTGTTAAAGGTAACAGGGACAGTGTTTGTATCTAGGGTATAGCCCTGATAGGACAGCTTGCAGTAGACCTGGCCGCTGTACTCCCAGTTCCTGCCCTCCACTTGGGTCAGGTCGGATTGGGTCAGGATGATTTTATAACTGCCGCTGCCTGTGCCCTGAAATTCTTTTCCGTTCACATACCACCGATAGGTGATATTACCCTCCGAACCGCTTTCCAGTTGGGCCCTTACCCAGACATCCGCCTTAAATTGCCCATCGCCTTTCTTATAGCTGACCTGCGGCTGCATTCTTATGGTAATGGGGTTTCTGGGCGCGGCGGCGACGGTGACCGTTGCGGTGGCGGTTGCCTTAGCGGGAGAGAAACCATTTTCGCTGTCTGCGGTCAGCTTCAGCTTATAGCGGCCCTCCTTAACGGTGCTGTCGGCGGTAACGGTGATGGTCTGGTTGTCAGTGGATTTTTCCGCCGTCAGACCGGGGTGTGCGTCCACCCAGTCCACTTGCAGGGTTTCCTTCTTGACCCTGCTGCCGGTGACGGAGAAGGTCGCCGTCTGACTACCTAAGCTTTCCTGCAGGGTTCCCTGCTGCGCGCCGACGGTCAGGCTTGCGCGGGGCCCCATCTTGGCGATGTAGATGGTCTTGACGTCCCCTTCTCTTGTCGTATCGTCCGCTGTGCCGACCGACATATCGTCTGTGTTTGCATTCTGACTTTCCGAATACAGAATGGTCAGGCTGCTGTTGATGTTTCGGGCCTTTCCATGACTATTCGAAATCGCGCCATATTTTCCGGTGGCGTAAAGGGTTCCTCCGTTCATGGTCAGGGATGCAGTGTCAATACCCCAACCGGAATTTAGATTCAGCGTTCCATTCTCAATCACGATGGTTTTAGCGCTCAAGCCGTACTGACCGCCGTTGGTGGTTATCTTTGCCCCGTCTTTTATGGTAAGTGTCCCGCCGGCGGTGTCGCTCCAACTGCCGTCCTCAATACCCCTTTTCCCTTTAGGAACATTGACCGTCAGACTGCCGCTTCCCTGAATGGTCAGACTGTGGGAATACATATCCAGAGCGGCGGTATATGAGGTCTCGGTAATCGTAATGGTATTCTCGCCTTCCAGCGTGATTGTTGTGTCGCCATTCACTATCACCGGGGTAGTTATGTTTTTGTTCTCCCAGATAACATTGCCGGAGATGGTTTCCTCGTCTGCCGCAGCTGCCATCAGGGGCATTGCCTGCTCTGTTCCCTTGCAGGCAGAGAGATCCGCATCTTCCGCAGCACAGACCGGACAGTCTGGATTGACCGCCTCTTGCTCACAGTGCGTTTCGCAGATACACTCTGCTGGAGCATTCCCGGACACGCCGGGAACAAGCCCACTGTCCTGGGAATTACACTGCTCACAGATATACCCACAGGGCGTCCCCTCTGTGGCCGGGATGTAGCCGCAGCTTTCGTCATGCTCATGGGGACAGCTTAATTTTTTTGTGATACAGCCGCTTTCCTCACTGCATTTATGGGTACACTCGGTCGGCTGGGCCTCCTCTACTTCAGATGAGGTCGCCGTATTTTCTGATACGCTGCCTTCCAAAACAGGGTAACAGCTTTCGTCATGTTCATGGATACACTCTTTCACAGGGGTGTAGCAATCCTCAGTATGCTCATGTTTACAGGCTGCCCCTTCAGTTCCTTCCGTATATCCGCAGTCCTCTGTATGTTCCGGGTGATGCTTGCACAACCCCGTATGGACGGCGGATACACCCGCTTCCACCGCAGATGCCGGAACTCCCGGCATCGTAAAAATCATTGCCGCCGCCAGTAAAAATGCGGCCGGCCGTTTCCATTTCCATATCATTTATTCATCCTCCTCACGCGGTTCGTTCCTTCTCGTTGTTTTCTGAAGCAGCTGGGATACCGCCTCCCGCAGCTGATATTCCGTCACAGGCTTCACCAAAAAGGTATCCGCCTGCATCCTGCGGCTTTGGGGTTCAAACGCTGCCTGGTCGCTGATCCACAGGAGCGGGACATCCTTGCTGTACCCTCGTATGCTCATGCAGAAATTCATCCCCCTGGCTCCGTCCTCCATGACCACCACAGCGTCATAAGGCCCATCCCGCTGCATGGCATAGGTACAAAACACACCATTATCAAAGCGGTCTACTTTGCCCAGCTTCATCAGCAAAGCGGTTTCTTTTTCTTTCTGGCTATAACTGCACAGCGCAATTCGCATTTCCATACCTCCGTTTCCTGATGGGCTCCATCGCCTCATATAGCTCCTGATCACTACAATCTATGGAGAGGAATGCCGGGATACGAAGCTGATACGCGATCAGGGCGAAGTTTTTATCATCGCTCCACCAGACAAGCGGTGTTTCCGGTGCCAGCTGCTTTGCCTGAATGGCAGCCTCCAATCCCCTTGCCCCGGTCATGGCGATGACAACCGCATGATATCGGCTCCGCCGCAGTGCCTGAGATAGCTGCTTCTCATTCCATAGCTCGTCGATGACAAGCTGTCCGTCCCCAGCAAAAAGGGAGCGCAGCCTGCTCTCAAACCATTCTGCATTCCTTAATTCCGTACAAAGTGCGATTTTCATGCTGAGCCTCCTTTCCTGAAAAGAAAAACAAGAAAGAATGTGCCTTGGCACATTCTTGCGCCTTGCGCGGTCGCTTGCGACAATCTACATCTTCGCGCAAGTGCGCATCTTTGGCACGTTAGTGCCTTTTTTTTGTGACAGGGAATTCTTCGGAATTTCCTGTCACATAAAAAAACCAGACCTTCTCATCGGAAAGTCTGGTAGTATAATTAGAGTAGCATCTTGTCAAGAGAAATGCAACCGACTTTGTTTAAGACGCAGGTTTCCTGTTTAAGACGCAAGTTTTTTCCTGCGGTTTTATGTTATACTAATATTGGATTATTGTGCAAAGGAGATGGCACGATGCAGATTGCGATTGTGGATGACAGAGCAGAGGACAGAGCAGAACTGTCTGCCTGCCTGGAAAATTATATGAAAAAGCATCAGCTGGACTATACGCTGACAGAATTTGAGGACGGAGAGAATTTTCTGAAAGCTGCCGCCCAGGTCAATTTTCAGCTTGTCTTTATGGACATCTATATGGAGAACATGGATGGAATAGAGACCGCCAGAAGGCTGCGCCAGAAAAACAGGCTCTGTAAGATCGTTTTTCTGACCATTACAGAAGATTATGCCCGGATGGGGTACAGCCTGTCCGCCAGCTATTATCTGCTGAAGCCGCTTTCGCTCCATCAGGCAGATTTTGAAGAAGCGATGGAGCTGTGCCAGCTAAAACCGCCCTATGAAGTGATGACACTTTCGGTTATGGCTGACCGTCAAAAGCTGGAACTTCCCACAGAGAAGATTCTATACATAGATTATCAAAACCGTATGACACGGATTCATACGGCGGAACGCGTGATACCGGTAAGCGGAGGCTTTCAGGAGGTCACTGCCGCATTGCAGAAGGACAAGCGTTTTTTGCCCTGCTACCGGGGCGTTTTAATCAACATGGATTATATCAGCCATGTTGACAGTCAGACCTTCCGTTTGATAAACGGGGAGGAACTTCCGATTGCCCTCCGCAATGGAAAACAGCTGCGGGAAACTTACCGTCAATATGTTTTCTCTGGAATGGGGGGTATTGTATGAGAATGAAGCAAATGCACAGGCGTATTCTGGAGGGCTGTCTGGCCTGTCTCCTCTGCTTCACCGGCAGTATCCCCGCATTTGCCGCTGAAACCGCAACCCCAGCCAATGCCGATGAAAGAAGGGAGAATCCGCCGGGTTTAGAAAGCGAGGCTTCGGAGACACTGGAGATCGAAACCCCGGAAGCACCGGAAGCATCGGAAGAAGTATCCCTCGTCCTCGTCACAGAAATACAAAATGAAGACGAACTGCTCTCCCTGCCAGATTTCACCCTGCCACTTAGAACCACACCGTCTGATGATGACCTGGAGGAAATTTATCAGCTGGCCCTTCGGTATCAAACCGTCTGCGCCACTGTAACAGCAGGTGAAGAAATCCGGCAGGAAACATTTTCTGTCGCATGGGATTTTTCGGCCATTGACCAGACCACTCCGGGCGAATATACCGCAGCAGGCCGGATTGAACTGCCGGAGGGGTATGCCTTTGGTGAAGCTGTCTTGCAGGAGCTTCAGATTTCCGTCCGGGTGGAAGAAATGCCGCCTGCTGTCATCACCTCCATAGAGCAATGGTATCCTTATACGGACGCGTTTGCGATTCAACAGGGCAGCGAAACCGAAACGCTGGAAAATTTGTTTGCCTTTTCCCCTTACTATCTGGAATGCTATGCGGAAAATGGAACCAGCTACACCGCTGTGGTGGAATGGGATTTTTCTGGTATTGATTTGAATACTGTGGGACTGTACCATGCAGCAGGAAGGCTGACTGCACCGGAAAATACCATATTCGCGGATCGTGTCGATTTCCCTGAAATTTCAATTCCTGTTTCTGTTCAGGCTCCGGGCAGCCCAGACATCAACTGCTTCCTGGTTCGCAGAGGAGGCCTTTATTTTCCCTGGGTCACACCGCCGGGGAATCTGGACAAGGTCAGTATATGGCTGTCCAAAAACAACGGTTCATGGAACCGTCTGGAAAGTGGCGTTTATGTGGGTCAGGAAATGCTCTCGATTGCCACCCGTCTGCTGGCACCGGGCAGCAGTTACCGCCTTCAGGTGGATTATGACGGAGGACAGACCGGCATCCTGTCCTTTACCTACGCAGATGAAATTGTCCTTGAGGGGTATCATGAAGGCGACCGGGATGGAGGGGATGCAGGTGGAAATCCACCCGATACCATCATTCAACCGCCTCCTGAAGATACCGACGATCAGGATGACGGTTTCACAGACAGTCCCCCTACGCAACCTTCAAGATCGCCTGCAACAAATGGCGGTGGGATAGATTCCAACGATTCTGAAAAAGCACCTTCGGTCAGCGGAGAAAATGATTCTGCGGATCATGAACCATCCCACAAGCCTTCCGAGCCATCCCAGGATGGAAAAGATGATTCCGATGAACCGGCCATACCGGAAATCGAAGCGCCAGTTATATCAGGTCAGCCAGAGAAAGATACCGCTTTACAGCAGCCCCCTAAAGTACAGACGATTGCCGGCGCTCCAGAGCTTACCGCTCCCGATCCTGCCCGGAAGCTTTCAGAAAACAGGAAAGGTTCAGTGCAAAGCGCTATGACCGTTCCCCCGGAAAGTGCGGATTCCAAAAAACCTGTTTTTTCAGAGTTCTTCGATGAAACCACCGACCGGATTTCCGGCACGCGCTTTTTGATGATGCTGCAAACAGGGGAGCAAAGAGCCGTCTTTTCCAAACAGGGAATCACCATCAGCATACCAAAAAACGCCTTGCCGGAGGGCATCCAAAACGAAGATCAGATTGAAGTCATCATCCAAAAGGATACGGACGGCGGTTTTTCTTTTTCGTTTTCCATCAATGGAACTGCGCTCAGCTCCCTGCCGGATGTTTCTGTCATGCTGCCCTGTCCAAATGACCCGGCAGCCGGCACATGGTTCCTCTGTGATGAAAGCGGCGTGGAAATTCCCATGACCGGTTATGACGATGCGGCAAAAGCCGTCTCCTTTCAGATCAGCCATACAGGAGCATACACCATTGTGGGAAAGGAAGATGCCGTTTCCCTGGCACAGGCCGCCGACACAGAGCATAGCCGGTCGCCCATACTCCTTTTGATTCCGGCCTGTCTGCTTCTTCTGTCTGCCGGTGTGTTTTTCCTAAGGAGGAGGCGAAAATAAGATGGTATCTTCTGCGGTAAAAAAATATGCTGCCTTATGTATGGTCTGCCTGTGCTCATCCCTATTTTTTCTTGGCCTGTATCAGTTCAATAATAAATATAGCCAGAACACAATCCAGGCGGCAAATGGGATTCTAGCGCTTTCTGAGGAAGAACTTCAAAAGTCACCGGTGCGCTTTCTGGTATCCGGCTGGGCATTTTATCCTGACGCGCTTTTGACCCCGGAAGAAATACGGGATGAAAGCCATTATATGCGCTACCTTTCCATTGGAGCGCAGACCAATTTCTCCAGCCCTGCAAACCCTTCTCCCTATGGCTGCGGGACTTACCAGATGACATTCTTTCTGCCGGAACGGAAGGAAACATATGCGCTGGAAATCCCGGAAGTGTTTTCTGCTTACAACCTTTATCTGGATCATGACCTGATCCTGCAAATGGGGGAACCGGCACAGGGGACACCATTGGTTCAAAACCGCATGGTCACTTTTCATGGCGGAAAACCGGTCACACTCACCATAGCGGTCAGCAACTATGACCACTTTTACGGAGGGATTGTTTATCCGCCTGCTTTCGGAACGATGCTGGCGGTCAATACAACCAGAGGAATCCGGTTTGCATTCTGCCTGTTCAGCTGTACAGTTACCTTTGTCTGTGCGCTGCTGTCCTTTTATTTCAGCCGCCGGATGAAACAGAAAAATACATTCCTGTTCGGACTGATCTGCCTTGCCATGTGCGGCCTGTCATCCTATCCTGTGCTTCATATGCTGACTGCGGTTCCCGTATTCCCCTGGTACACGATTGAACTGTTCTGTATCTATCTGGTTACCTGGCTGATCATAGTTCTGCAAAACCGGATATGCAGGCCGGGCTTCCTGCCTGCGGCCATCAGTAATGGGGTGGGCGCTGCCTTCCTGGTATATGCGTTTGTGTATGGCATGATGGCTTCCCATCTCTCCCTTGGAGCGATTCGTTTCTTCTCTGCATCGGTCTTTTGTTATAAGGCGGCATCTGCGCTCTATCTGCTTATCATCGCTGTGCTTGCCATTCACAGAGGAGAAAAACGGAGCAGGCCGATCTTCTATGCTGCGGCAGCCGCAACCTGCGCCTTTATATGGGATCGCCTTCTGCCGGTTTATGAGCCGGTTATCGGCGGTTGGTTTTTGGAATGGGGCAGCTTTTTCATAGCAGCAGCCATCGGTTATTCCCTCTGGCGCGATGTGATAGAAGGATATGGAAACAGCCTGATTTTCCAGGAAGAACGCAAGCAGGTCATCCGTCAGCTTTCTATGCAGACCGAATACAGCCGTCAGGTTTCTGAGGCAGCGGCAGAAAACAGAAGGCTGATCCACGACATCAAACACCATCTGCGCACCATAGACCGCATGGCCTCTGAACGTGGGCAGACGGAGATCTGCTCCTTCCTGTTACAGGTAGAAGAACAGGTTGCTGCAACATCGGGTCACTCCCCTGCCAAGTTCTGCAAAAATCCCGTTGTAAATGCGCTGATTGAATACTACTACGGCATGGCGCAGACACAAGGGACAGAATTTCAGGTACGGCTCGATCTTCCCGATCAGATGCCGCTTACCGATGTGGAACTGTGTACGGTGCTAGGCAATCTTTTGGACAATGCCGTTGAGGCGTGCAGCCGCCAAAAGCAAGGGGTGCGCCGCGTTTTCATTGCAGGCGAAACCAGAGGCAATATGTACTTTTTGAAGATTGAAAACACTTACGACGGTCTGACCTTGCAAGAGGGAAAAACATTCCTCTCCCGAAAGGGTACATCTGCTGATCATGGAATCGGGCTTTCCTCTGTCCGAAAAATCATTGAAAGCCATGGCGGTGATCTCGATCTTGTTCCCGGTGAGGAATCCTTTCTTGTTGGAATTACAATACAGATGTAAAAACTGTTTTTTGAGGCGCATTCAGATAACATAGGCAAGACCTGATGGATGGACTTTGCCCGGAGGGTGTGGGGTATCCCGGATTCGGGATACCGTAGACGAGCAATGTATCGGAATATCCTTTTGGACATTCCGATACATTGCTCGTTGGGGGTCTCGGCTGCCGCCGCCAGAGGATTTACACATTTTCGTTTGCCGCGTATAATAATAGTGACGAGTAGAAATACTCAAAAAAGCGGAGCACCCTGCCAATAAGTGGGAGCTAAAAAAGCGGTGTACCCTACCAT
>ERZ779894.3056-NODE-3056-length-13607-cov-3.997713_pt1 | contig 13607 bp, 10 predicted proteins | sample MGYA00511587_ERZ779894 | MGnify/ENA primary metagenome ERZ779894 (study PRJEB29588, sample SAMEA2160490) | human gut metagenome | biome: human gut; feature: human-associated habitat; material: faeces | place: Denmark | collected 2008/2010 ... | reverse complement strand
GATCTTAAAGGGTTTGCAAAAAAAATCTCAAAAAATTAGCACTCACCTCTTGACAGTGCTAACAAATAGTGTTATAGTTCTCCTAGAACAAGAAAAAAGCACAGCATTTCCAGTATGCGAATATTGGAAATGCTTTTCATAGAATAGGAGGAAAGCCTATGAATATCAGTAAATTTACACAGAAATCCGTACAGGCTGTCCAGGATCTTGAAAAGATTGCTTATGAATATGGCAATCAGGAGATCGAAGAGGAACACCTTCTGTATGCCTTGCTGACACAGGAGGACAGTCTGATCCTCAAGCTGATCGAGAAGATGGAAATCCAGAAGGAATATTTTATTGACACAGTTAAGAGGGCACTGGATGCCAGAGTTAAGGTTTCCGGTGGAGAGCTTCGATTTGGTCAGTATCTGAACAAGGCACTGGTCAGTGCAGAGGACGAAGCGAAGGCTATGGGAGATGAGTATGTATCGGTTGAGCATCTGTTTCTTTCCATGCTGAAGAATCCAAGCCCGAGCATGAAGAAGCTATTCAATGAATTCGGAATCACCAGAGAGCGTTTTCTTCAGGCATTATCTACAGTCAGGGGAAACCAGAGAGTTGTCAGTGACAACCCGGAGGCAACCTATGATACTCTGAATAAATACGGTGAGGATCTTGTGGAGAAGGCGAAGAATCAGAAGCTTGATCCGGTGATCGGCCGTGATATGGAGATCCGGAATATTATTCGTATCCTTTCCCGTAAGACCAAGAACAACCCGGTTCTCATCGGTGAGCCTGGCGTTGGTAAAACAGCAGCCATCGAGGGACTGGCACAGCGTATTGTGGCAGGAGATGTACCGGAAGGTCTTAAGAATAAGAAGATCATCTTCAAACATGCATTAAGAAATGCCCTGATCCCGGTTATTACTTACCTGGGACCGCAGGTTGCTTTTACTTTATGCGGTGGTTTCGTAGTAGAGAGTGTATTCTCTATCCCGGGACTGGGACGTTATTTCGTACAGTCTATTCAGAACCGTGACTATCCGGTTATCATGGGAACTACTATTTTCCTTGCAACATTTATTATTCTGATGAATCTGGTCGTAGACCTCCTCTATAAGGTAGCTGACCCGAGAATCAGCCTGACAAAGGGAGGAGACTGATCATGGCAGAGAATAAGAAGATCAAGAAATGTCCGGTAAGTCTTCAGCCGGATATTGAGAACCTCCTTCAGGATTTAAGTCCGGATGATTTTGCATCTGCGTCCCGACAGGAGAAGGATGATTTTATTCAGGACCGCCAGAGTGTTTCCTACTGGAAAGATGCCTGGAGAAGATTAAAGAAAAATGTGGTGGCTATGGTTGCACTTGGTGTGATCGTATTCCTGTTTTTATTTGCCTTTGTGGGCCCGCTTCTGATCCCATATGGTTATGACGAGTTTAACAAAGGTGCTGAGAACCTTTATCCCTATCACTACACACTGGAGGACACCCAGCGTGTGAACGACGAGATCGCTTCCAGAACCCAGTCCGATGTAGTGGATGTAGATGAAATGATCGCCCAGGCGAAAGCAGAAGCTGAGAAGAAGGGCGAGAAATTTACAAAGAAAGATGAAGCAGTTATCCGTGCAAAAGCAAAAGTAGCTGCAAAACCTTCAGAAGACTCTTCTGAGGAGCAGAGTGTAGATGAGGATTCCGTCCGCAAGGAGCTTGGAATCAAGAAACATATTTTCGGTTATTCCCAGGCAGAGCTTGAGCGCAAGGCAAATGGGGAAAAAGTATTCCCACATGTATTTGGTACTGACATGTATGGCCGTGATATTCTGGTCCGTGTTATGTATGGTGCCCGTGTTTCCATGTCTGTCGGCGTATTCGCAGCTATCCTGGTACTGGTGATCGGCGCCCTTTATGGTGCTATTTCCGGTTACTGTGGCGGCAAGGTGGACGCAGTGATGCAGCGTATTGTTGAACTTATTTATGCAGTTCCGGAGATGCTGGTTGTCCTTTTGATCGCAACTGCACTGAAACCAATCCTTACTGACTATGTGAATTCATCAGGAACCAGTCCTATGAAATCCTTTGTCAATGTACTTGGACCGAACCTGATCTCCATGTTTATTGCATTTGGTCTGTTATACTGGGTTACCATGAGTCGTATTATCCGTGGCCAGGTACTTCAGCTGAAACAGCAGGAATATGTAACCGCAGCAAGAGCACTTGGTGCATCTGGCGGCAGAATCATCCGCCGTCATCTGCTTCCAAACTGTATCGGACAGATCGTTGTTACTACCTGCCTGCAGATACCGTCTGCAATTTTCCTGGAATCCTTCTTATCCTACCTTGGAGTTGGTGTTTCTGCACCTCTTCCAAGCCTTGGATCCATGGCAACAGACGCACTTAGCGGTATGTACACTTATACTTACAGACTGATCGTACCTTCCGTGATCCTGAGCATTATGATCCTTGCATTCAACCTGTTTGGCGATGGACTTCGCGATGCTCTTGATCCGAAGCTGAAGAAATAAGAGAGGAGGAGAACAATGTCTGAACAGAAAAATAAATTGCTGGAAGTAAAAGACCTGAAAGTCTCCTTCTTTACCCCGGCCGGCGAGGTAAAAGCCGTTGGCGGTATCTCCTATGACCTTGATTATGGCGAAGTTATGGGAGTTGTTGGAGAATCTGGTTCTGGAAAGAGCCAGGAGGCATATTCTATTATGGGGCTTCTTCAGTCCCCAGGTAAAGTTATCGGAGGCTCCATTACCTTCGAGGGAAAAGATGTCCTTTCTTTTTCCAAGGAAGAGATGACTGCGTTCCGCGGAAACAAAGTAGCTATGATTTTCCAGAATCCCATGACCTGTCTGAATCCGGTTTACACCATCGGAAATCAGCTTGTGGAAGCTCTTCGTGCCCATGATAAGAAAATCAGCAAAGAAGAAGCCCAGAAACGTGCCATGGAAATGATGGAACTGGTTGGAATCAATAATGTGGAGAAGCGTATGAAGCAGTATCCACACGAGTTTTCCGGCGGTATGCGACAGCGTGTCATGATCGCTATGGGACTGATCTGCCATCCGCAGCTTCTGATCGCAGATGAGCCGACCACAGCCCTTGATGTTACCATTCAGGCACAGATCCTTGACTTGATGAAGGATCTTCAGAAAAAGACCGGAATGGGAATCATTTTCATCACACACAACCTTGGTGTTGTGGCAGATATCTGTGACAAGGTATCCGTTATGTATGCAGGTAAAATTGTGGAGCAGGGACCTGTAGATGACATTTTCTACGAGCCTGCACATCCATATACAAAGGGTCTTCTTCGTTCCATGCCCCGTGTTGATGCCGAGAGCTATGAAAGACTGATCCCAATCGAGGGAACCCCGGTTGATATGCTGAATCCGCCGGAAGGATGTCCGTTTGCTCCACGTTGTGAGCATTGCATGAAGATCTGTCTGAAGAAAATGCCTCCTTACGTGGAAGTGGGCGAGAAACATCGTTCCGCCTGCTGGCTTCGGGTTCAGGAGCTTATGAACAAGGAGGAGAAATAAATGGCAGAAGAAAAGAAGCTTCTTGAAATTGAGAATTTACGAAAATATTTTCCGGTAAATGGCATAAAAGGTCCGGGGGTACAGGCTGTACAGGATGTTTCCCTTTATATCAAAAAAGGTGAAACACTCGGTCTTGTAGGAGAGTCCGGATGTGGAAAGACCACACTGGGAAGAACGATTCTTCGCCTTTATGAGCCAACCGGAGGAAAGATTATTTATGATGGCGAAACCATTTACGACAATCCTCTGGATAAAGACGGCAAACCTCTTGGAAAAGCCAAAGCTGCTAAAATGCTTCCCTACAGAAGAAAAATGCAGATCATTTTCCAGGATCCGTCCGCTTCCCTGGATCCTCGAATGACAGTTGGTGAGATCATTGGAGAGGCCATTGATATCCACAAGCTTGCAGCGAGTAAGAAAGACCGCGCTGACATGATCAAAGAGCTGCTGGCGCAGGTTGGATTAAATACAGAGCATGCAAACCGTTATCCACATGAGTTTTCCGGCGGTCAGCAGCAGCGTGTTGGTATTGCCCGCGCCCTTGCAGTAAAACCGGAGTTCATCGTCTGTGACGAGCCGATTTCCGCATTGGATGTTTCTATCCAGTCACAGGTGGTAAACATGCTGGAGGACATGCAGGAGCAGATGGGTCTGACTTATCTGTTCATTGCCCATGATCTTTCCGTTGTCCGTCATATTTCCAACAGAATCGGTGTTATGTATCTTGGCTCTCTTGTTGAGTTGGGCGAGAGCTATGAGCTGAACAGACATCCGATCCATCCATATACACAGACCCTGCTTTCCGCAGTTCCGGTTCCGGATCCAAAGCTGAGCCGGACAAGAAAGCGTATTATTCTGGAAGGAGACGTGCCAAGTCCTATGAATCCGCCAAGCGGATGCCGTTTCCACACCAGATGTCCATATGCCACTGAAAAGTGCAGCCAGGTAACTCCTGTGTTCAGAGAGCATGAGCCGGGCCACTGGGCAGCCTGCCATTTGCTGGACAAATAAAGAAAGTTTAGGTATTTCGTTCTTCTTCACGGAAGAGCTGATGAATACAAGCGTCGATTCTCATCTCTCATGCGGCGCAAAAAAGCATAAAGGAGGAAATGTAATGAGAAGAAAATTTATGTCTATGGCACTGACTGCAGCTATGGTATTAAGCATGGCAGCAACTCCTGTATTCGCCGAGGATACAGCATCTGACGAAGGATTCAATCTGAACCTTTGTATCGCATCTGAACCACAGACAATTGACCCTGCACTGAACTCTGCAGTTGATGGAGCTATCATGTGCAACCATATGTTCGAAGGTCTGGCTAAATGGGTAAATGATGGTGAAGGAAATGCTGTCACAGCTCCTGGACAGGCTGAGTCCTGGGAAAAGGCCGAGAACGAAGATGGTACAGTTACTTACACTGTTAAACTTCGTGACGGAATCAAATGGTCTGATGGACAGGCTGTAACAGCTGGTGACTTCGTTTATGCATGGCAGCGTCTAGCAAATCCTGAGACAGCAGCAGATTACTGCTACATGATCGATATGGTAAAAGGATATGACGCAGTTGCTGACGGAAGTGCGGATCCAAGCACTCTTGGAATTACAGCAGTTGATGATCAGACTCTTCAGATCGATCTTACCTATGACTGCCCGTATTTCGAAGAAATCATGGCATTCCCGGCAACCTTCCCGGTTCGTCAGGATATGGTAGAGAGCAGTGACAACTGGACATTTGATCCAAGCACATACATTGGCAATGGACCATACAAAATGACAGAGTGGTCTCACAATGCTTACATCTCCATGGAGAAAAACGAGAACTACTATGACTATGAGAATCTTGGACCGGATACTATCAAGTTTACACTTCTTGATGACAACAACGCAATGCTCAAAGGTTACAACAACGGAGAGCTTGATTTCATCGAGAACCTTCCTGTAGACGAGATCCCGACCTACCTTGCTTCTGGCGAGCTTGAGATTGGTGACTATCTTGGAACCTACTATGTATGCTTCAACACAGAGGACGAAGTTTTCTCTGACCCTAACATCCGTAAAGCGTTCTCACTTGTAATCGACCGTAACTACATCGTAGAGAACGTTTCTCAGGCTGGTGAGGTTCCGGCTGACGGATATGTACCGAACGGTGTAAATGATGCAGCTGGTGCTGGTAGTGATGACTTCCGTACAGTAGGCGGTTCTTACTACAGCATTTCCGATGAGGATTATGAGGCTAACTGCGAAGAGGCCCGTCAGCTTCTTGCAGACGCTGGTTATCCGAACGGCGAAGGCTTCCCGACTGTAGAGTATCTGTACAACACAGCTGATAACCACAAGAAGATCGGTGAGGCTCTTCAGAACATGTGGCAGACAGAGCTTGGTGTAACTGTTAACTTGAACAACCAGGATTGGAACGTATTCCTTCAGAACAGAAAAGATGGTAACTTCCAGATCGCCCGTAACGGCTGGATCGCAGACTACAACGATCCTTGCTCATTCCTGGATATGTGGTACACAGACGGCGGTAACAACGACGCTCAGTACTCTAACCCAGACTATGATGCAGCTATCGATGCAGCAAAAGCTACTTCTGATCCGGAAGAGCGTATGAAAGCATTCCACGAAGCTGAGGATATCCTCATTGGACAGGACAGCGTACTTGCTCCAATCTACTTCTATACACAGCCATATATGCTCAATCCAGACATTGACGGCATGTACTACACACCACTTGGATACTTCTTCTTCGGTTATACAAGTAAGAAATAATCAAGTTAAAAGAATATAAGTCTTTTGGTATTACTTAAATGTGATGCAGAAGAAAATGACAGGCATTCGGAATTTTTCCGGGTGCCTGTTTTTTTGAGCAGCAACGAAAGCAGGATAAAATTTGCGAAGCTGTTTTATTCTGTTGACCGATTATGCATGATAGCGGTATAATAAACAGATAATGGTTATTGAACCAGACAGGAGGAACATATGATGAGAGCCAGCGGTATTTTATTGCCTATATCCAGTATCCCTTCCAACTATGGAATCGGATGTTTTTCTAAAGAAGCTTACGCTTTTGTAGATCAGCTTGCAGAAGCGGGTCAGAAATACTGGCAGATCCTGCCACTTGGACCTACCGGATACGGGGATTCCCCTTACCAGTCTTTTTCCACATTTGCAGGAAATCCTTATTTCATTGATCTGGAGGAATTGATCCAGAGAGACCTTCTCACAGCAGCAGAATGTGCAGAATGTGACTGGGGCGGCAGCAAAAGCTATGTGGACTATGAGAAGGTTTATCTTTCCAGATTTTCCCTTCTTCGGAAGGCTTACAGACGTTTTTACCAGATGGATGGGAAAGAAAAGGAGCTTCAGCTGATCCGTGAGGAGATGGAAGCCTTTGAGAAAGAACAGGGCTTCTGGCTTGCAGATTATTGTCTTTATATGGCAATAAAGGACAGCCTGGAGGGAATTTCCTGGAATCAGTGGCCGGAGGACTTAAAGACACGTAAGCCGGAGGCACTTGCTAAGGCAAGAGAGGAGCTGAAGGAAGATATCAGCTTCTATGCCTTTCAGCAGTTCTGGTTCTACCGCCAGTGGAACCGGCTGAAGAAATATGCAAATGACAGAGGTATTAAGATCATAGGTGATCTTCCTATCTATGTGGCTTTTGATGGCGCAGATGCATGGGCGAACCCGGATCTGTTCCAGTTTGATGAGGAGGCTACACCGGCAGCAGTGGCAGGATGTCCTCCAGACGCTTTTTCTGCAACCGGTCAGCTGTGGGGAAATCCGCTTTATAATTGGGAATATCACAGAAAAACAGGCTATAACTGGTGGATTCTTCGTATGACTCACTGTATGAAGCTGTACGACAAGGTCCGGATCGATCATTTCCGCGGTTTTGACGAGTACTGGTCAGTTCCCTATGGAGATAAGACCGCTGAGAACGGAAAGTGGGAAAAAGGTCCTGGAATAGAATTGTTCGAGGTTCTGGAGGAGAAAATTAAGGATCTGGATGTGATCGCAGAGGATCTGGGATTCCTTACAGACAGTGTCAGGGAGCTTCTGGCAGAATCCGGATATCCGGGTATGAAGGTGCTTCAGTTTGCCTTTGATGAAAGCGGCGAGAGCGTATATCTTCCTTTCCGATATGACAAAAACTGCATTGTATACACTGGAACCCACGACAATGAGACTACGAAGGGCTGGCTTGGGAACCTTACCCAGTCAAACAGAGCCTACGTGAACCAGTACACAGCCTGTGAGGAGAAAGACACAGATGAATGTGTATGGGGGCTTATCCGGGCGGCACAGTCCTCAGTAGCAGAAGTGTGCGTAGTACCTTTGCAGGATTATCTCTGTCTTGGAAATGAAGCGAGAATGAATACGCCTTCTACTTTGGGAGACAACTGGAAATGGCGTCTTACAAGAGGTCAGCTTACGGATGAGATCATTCACAGAATTAACGCCATGACCAGATTATACGGACGAATCCAGGAGAATAAGAAGTAAGATGAAGAGACTGATCAGATTTTTGAAGGGCTATGAGAAAGAAAGTTTTCTGGCTCCTTTGTTCAAAATGCTGGAGGCCACCTTTGAGCTGATCGTGCCTCTGGTTGTTGCCAGAATCATGGATATCGGCATTAAGAATCAGGACAATGTCTATATCTGGCACCAGTGTGTGATCATGGTACTGCTTGGAGTGATCGGCCTTGCATGTTCTCTGATTGCACAGTATTTTTCTGCAAAGGCAGCCATGGGATTCAGCACTGCCCTTCGCAAGGAGCTTTTTTCCCATATCAGCAGACTTTCTTACAGAGAACTGGATATGCTTGGAACTCCTACCCTTGTGACAAGGATCACCAATGATGTGAATCAGGCACAGACTGGTGTGAACATGGTACTTCGTCTGTTCCTTCGTTCTCCTTTTATTGTTGTGGGTGCAGTGATCATGTCCTTTACCATTGATGTGAAGATTGGCCTGATCTTCCTGATTGCGGTTCCGGTGATCTCCATTGTAATTTACGGAATTATGCGCACAACAGTGCCAATTTACAAAAAGGCTCAGTCATTCCTGGACAGGATTTCCCTGATTACCAGAGAGAATCATGTGGGTGCCAGAGTAGTAAGGGCTTTTGGAAGACAGCAGGAAGAATATAAAGAATTTTCAGAAGTAAACGACGATTACACCAAGGTGCAGGTAAGAGCGGGAAAAATTTCCGCACTTCTGAATCCTGCCACTACGGTTATCATGAACTTTGCCATTATCGGAATCCTCTGGTATGGAAGCAAGGAAGTGTCTGTGGGTATTCTTACACAGGGGGAAGTGGTTGCCCTTGTAAACTATATGAACCAGATCCTGATCGCACTGATCGCTCTTGCAAACCTGATCGTGGCAGTGACAAAGGCTATGGCTTCCGGTGTGCGTCTGAATGAGGTGCTGGATACACAGCCGTCTCTCACGGATCAGGGCAATAGTGTTCAGAAAGAAAATGCAGGCGCTGCAAGAGTTGTCTTTGAAGATGTGAGCTTTACCTATGCAGGCAGCAAGGAGCCGGCGCTTTCCCATATTTCCTTTACGGCAAAACCAGGTGAGACCATCGGTATCATTGGTGGTACCGGATGTGGTAAATCCACTCTGGTCAATCTGATCCCACGCTTCTATGACGTAACTTCCGGTAATGTGGTAATTGATGGAAATAATGTAAAAGAATATCCATTTTCACAGCTTCGTAAAAAGGTGGGGATGGTACCACAACAGGCAGTTCTGTTTAAGGGAACCATCCGTGACAATATGAAATGGGGCAAAGAGGACGCTTCCGAAGAAGAAATCCAGCGGGCTCTTTCCATTGCGCAGGCAAGTGGTTTTGTAAAAAGTAAGCCGGAGGGCTTAAATACCATGGTAAGTCAGGGCGGCGCCAATCTTTCCGGCGGACAGCGCCAGCGTCTTACCATAGCAAGAGCACTGGTGGGAGATCCGGAGATCCTGATCATGGATGACAGTGCTTCTGCCCTTGACTTTGCCACAGATGCGGCTCTTCGTCATGCCATTCATGAGCAGACAAAGGGAATGACTGTGTTTATCGTTTCCCAGAGAGCAACCTCCATCAAGCAGGCAGATAAGATCCTGGTTCTGGATGATGGTGAGCTGGCTGGTGTGGGAACACACAAAGAGCTTATGGAATCCTGTGAGGTCTACAGAGAAATCTGCCTGTCACAGCTTTCCGAACAGGAGGTGAACCGCTGATGGGAAGGAATAAAGAGACTATGAAGAGGGTACTGAAATTTATCAGCCCTTACAAAGCAAAAATTATCATTATGCTTCTGACAGCGCTTGTCACCGTTGGATTTACCTTGTATACACCCATTCTGATTGGTAATGGTGTAGATAATATCGTAGGTCCGGGAAATGTAAATACAGCCGGACTTTTGAAGGTGCTTGGAGCTCTGGCTGTGATCGTTGTGGGAAATGCAGTTTCCCAGTGGGTGATGAACCTTCTTACCAATCAGGTTACCTACAGCGTGGTGCAGGATGTGCGAAGCCAGGCGTTTGCCCATCTTCAGGAGGTGCCGGTATCTTATATAGATGCCAATCAGCCAGGAGATATTTTAAGCCGTATTGTTTCTGATGTCAGTCAGTTTTCAGATGGTCTCCTTATGGGCTTTACCCAGCTGTTTACCGGTGTGCTGACCATCTTTGGAACCATTGGATTTATGCTTTCCATCAGTGTGAAGATCACAGTGATCGTTATTTTGCTCACTCCGATTTCCCTGTTCGTGGCAAGCTTTATCGCAGGCAGAACCTTCCGCATGTTTCAGGAGCAGTCCGAGAAGAGAGCGGAGATGACTTCTATTGTGGAAGAGCTTGTTGGAAATCAGAAGATCGTGCAGGCTTTTTCCTATGAGGAGAGAGCTAATGAAAGGTTTGGAAAAGTAAATGAAGAGCTTCGCGTCTGCGGAATCAAAGCGATTTTCTTTTCCTCTATTACAAACCCGTCCACACGCTTTGTAAATGGTCTTGTTTACACAGCAGTTGGAATTTTTGGTGCATTTACAGTAATTAAGGGCGGTATGACTGTGGGACAGCTGACCAGCTTCCTGAACTATGCAAATCAGTATACCAAGCCGTTTAATGAGATTTCCGGCGTTATCACAGAGCTGGAGAATGCGCTGGCATGTGCAAAACGTCTCTTTGACTTTATTGATACACCGGCACAGGAGCCAGATGCGCCAGATGCTTGGGAGCTGGAGAAAGCAGACGGCCGTGTAAGCGTGGAGAGTGTTTCCTTTTCTTACAGAAAAGAAGTTCCGCTTCTTACTGATATTTCCATTGACGTAAAACCTGGACAGAGGATCGCCATCGTCGGACCTACCGGATGCGGTAAGACCACTATGATCAACCTTCTTATGAGATTCTATGATGTAGATAAGGGACAGATTAAGGTAAGCGGTTATCCGGTAAGAGAGCTGACAAGAGACAGCCTGAGACGAAACTTTGGTATGGTGCTTCAGGAGACCTGGCTGAAGGCAGGAACCATCCGCGAGAACATTGCCTATGGAAAGCCGGATGCGACTTTGGAAGAGGTTATGGAGGCAGCTAAGCATGCACATGCCCACAGTTTTATCAAGCGTATGCCAAACGGCTATGATACCGTGATTTCAGAGGGAGGCGGAAATATTTCCCAGGGACAGAAGCAGCTTCTTTGCATTGCAAGGGTTATGCTGATGCACCCGGCTATGTTGATCCTGGATGAGGCCACTTCTTCCATTGATACCCGTACTGAGGTGAAGGTGCAGAAGGCTTTTGCAGAGTTGATGGAAGGAAGAACCAGCTTTATTGTAGCACATCGTCTTTCCACTATTCAGGAGGCAGATCTGATCCTGGTCATGAAGGACGGAAATATTATCGAGCAGGGCAGACATGAGGAATTGCTGGCGAAGAAGGGCTTCTATGCGAATCTGTATGAGAGTCAGTTTGCTATTTCATAAGGGGGATGAATATGGAAAATAAGAATCTGGAAGAGACTGATGTAAATGAGAAGCAGAAAGCCAGAAATGGGAAGTCTGCTATGCCTATGAGAACCTGCCTGGTTATGATTCTGGCAGGGGTTTATGTGGCTTATCTGGGTGTTTCTCTTTGCCAGAATGTAATAAATGGTGCTGAGGGCAGCAGTCCTGGCTTTATGGTTGCGGGAGTGATTTTTATTGTGCTTGGCGTGGCTTTCGTGATCAATGGAATCCGCGGCAGCATAAAGGCTGGCAAGATTCAGAAGGAGTCGAATGCAGAAAGTGAAGCACAGGCTTCTGAGACAGAAACTTCAAGGACAGTTGAATCTAAAATGGAAAGTACTTCATCCTTGAATAAGAAAATGTCTATCGCTGACCGCGCTAATCTGGTTAGCCAGTTAGGGGATGCGACAAAGGATGAAGAATAGAGAGTAATGTTTTTTGAAAAGAAATTGATATATTAGATAGTGTTAATATATGTATGAAAAATGAGTGGTGTAGTTATTTCGAGAACGATGTACTAGTTTGCAGACCGGGCGGTTACTTTTGCGTTTTATGATTATAACAGCACGAAATTACGAATACAATACTAAATATAAAAAAATAAACAGACTTCTGAATGAGTGATAATCAATCAGAAGTCTGTTTTTGGTTGAAATACATTGGTCAGCGCCGTTTCCTGCGCCTGCGTTTCCCGCTTGGATTATGTAGGGTGGACCAGCAGAATGCCTGCACCAGCAGGATTCCCGCTGTAACCCCGATACTGTCGATGCTCACATCTCGTACAGAAGGCCCGCGGTCTGCCACGAAAGACTGGTGGTACTCGTCTAATCCTGCGAAGCCTACGCAGATGGCGCCTGCCAGCAGGATCAGCCAGATACCTCTTACTCCGTAAACATAAAGTGGGAAAGAAATGGCAATGGCAAGCAGACAGTACTCTGTCATGTGAGCGGCTTTTCGCACATAAAATTCGATGGAGCTGGCAGAATAGGCGAGCTCGTCATAAGTTTTGTTTTCGTTGAGAACTTCATTCTTGGTTTCCACAATCTGGTAGCTGACTTCATAGCTTAGGGCTCCGGACACCTCCCCTGTCTGGGCTGAAAATGAATAAATCAGATACATCATCAGAATTGCAGGAAGAAAAGAAAAAGGTTTCAGTAAATGGATTAAAATTTTCTTCATGGGGTTTACTATAACACGGGAAAATTGGATTGTAAAGGGAAAGGTATTTTGGCAGTGCGGAAAAACCTTGTTATTTACCACGAATTATGCTAAAATTGGTGAAGCATTGAAGTATAGAACGTGATGAAACAGGAGGAAACGGACAGAGATGAGCTTAGCAGACAATATATTTATTGACATGTGTAAAGACGTAATTGAAAATGGAACCAGTACAGAGGGAGAAAAGGTGCGCCCGGTGTGGGAAGATGGTACCTCTGCTTATACCATTAAACGTTTCGGAGTTGTGAACCGTTACGATCTGCGCAAGGAATTCCCTGCACTTACTCTTCGTAAAACTGCGCTGAAAAGCGCCATGGATGAGATCCTCTGGATCTGGCAGAAGAAATCCAATAATATTCATGATCTTCACAGTCACATCTGGGATAGCTGGGCTGACGAGAATGGCTCTATTGGAAAAGCTTATGGCTATCAGCTGGGTGTGAAACATCAGTATAAAGAGGGCATGATGGATCAGGTGGATCGTGTCCTTTATGACTTGAAGAATAATCCATACAGCCGCAGAATTATGACAAATATTTATGTACATGAGGATCTTCATGAGATGAATCTTTATCCATGTGCGTATAGTGTGACATTTAATGTAACAAAGAAACCAGGACATGATAAGCTCACATTGAATGCAATCTTGAACCAGCGTTCTCAGGATATTTTAGCAGCAAATAACTGGAATGTTGTGCAGTATGCAGCATTAGTTTATATGATGGCTCAGGTATGTGATATGGAACCAGGAGAGTTAGTTCATGTGATCGCAGATGCACATATTTATGATCGCCATATTCCAATCATCAAAGAGATGATCAAACGAGAGACATATCCTGCACCGAAAGTAACGCT
>ERZ779894.3052-NODE-3052-length-13618-cov-10.209025_pt1 | contig 13618 bp, 10 predicted proteins | sample MGYA00511587_ERZ779894 | MGnify/ENA primary metagenome ERZ779894 (study PRJEB29588, sample SAMEA2160490) | human gut metagenome | biome: human gut; feature: human-associated habitat; material: faeces | place: Denmark | collected 2008/2010 ... | reverse complement strand
CAAGAAACGAGATGCACGTGGTTGAGCAGTCGGAGTTCCCGGTTTATGAAGGACAGCACGAAGCTATCATTTCCGAAGAAGATTGGTATCTGGCACAGGAAAAGCGCAAGATCAATTCTTTTAAGCGGGAAAAGGTTAACAATCCAGACCACGCACACATCCTGTCCGGTATCTTGAAATGCCCATGCTGCGGAAAGAGTATGTACGGCAATATCGCCAAGGCGCACAGCAAGGACAAGAAAACACGGTATTATTACTACTGCAAAAATACGGTTACACCGACAGGGCATGAGTGCAGTTTCCGTCTGAATATCGAGCAGATGGAAATCAACAAATTTGTGGCGAAGGTTATCTCCGCTATGGTCAACAATCCACGATTTGTAGAAGCAATTCAGGCGAAAATCGGAACAGCAGTTAATACAGAAGATATGGAAAAGCAGATTGCTGTCCTACAAGGGCGGCTAAAGCAAGCCTTTGGAACGAAAAGCCGCTTGGAGCGTCAGATGGATACCTTGGACATCAATGATGCCCACTATGACAGAAAGATTTTGGACTTGCAGCGCCGCTATGATGAGCAGTATGATACGATAGAGGAAATCGAAGCTCAGATTGGCGAATTGCAAAGTCAGATCCGCAGCATCCAGCAGGAGAAGATTTCCGGAGACAATATCTATCGCTTGTTGCTGGCATTTGATGAAGTCTACCATTCCGCAACGGAAGCGGAGCAGAAGGAGTTTATGAAGGCCTTTATCGAGCGAATTGAGATGTTCCCGGAGAAAAGGAAAGACGGAAGCTGGATAAAGAAGATCGTATTCAATTTTCCTGTGCCTGTTGATGGTGAGGAAGTGAAAGAACTTCCCTTGGAAACTGAAACAACTGTCGAGACGGTATGTTTATTGTCCAAACTTAATGCAAAGCAACATATCGAAGTTGAGATTAAGATGGACGAGTTGGATCTGACTGCTGCGGAGAGTAAGGCTACCTATGAGGAAATTAAGGCGTATGTGCTGGAGCATAGTGGAATGAAAGTCAGCAGCCTGTATATTGCTCAGGTAAAGCAGAAATGTGGCATCATCGAGCGTGAAAATTATAATAAGCCGAAATCTGAGGATGCAAAGCAGCCACAGTGTCCAGTTGAAAAACAGGCAGCGATTATGGAAGCATTAAAGTATTTCAATATGATATAAATACAAAAAAGTTATGATTAAAAGCACGTTAGCAACTTAGTCGTTAGCGTGCTTTTTTCTTACTAAAGATAACTCTCGATAACTTGACTAATAATCAGCAAATGTAGTATAATTGTTCTATATTATAGAACGTAGAACAATTGTGGAAAGGAGGTGTCAAATTGCCCGCAAGAGTAGCTGCTGATAAAGCTTCAGAAAGAGCAAAGAAGAACCTTGGTGCTTTAATTGTCCGATGCCGTGGAACGCTCAGCCAATCCCAATTAGCACAAAGGGTTGGTCTGCCCCGTTCAAACATGAAATATATAGAAGACGGTGTTAACGCTCCAACAGCGGAGGTCTATGACAAGCTGATTAAGGAGCTAAAGCCGGATTTACAGACACGTCGGCGTATGGATCGTCTGTATATGGCGATTCGGAAAGTTCCTCCGCCGGATATTTGTCGGACTATCACACAAAACAAGGATTTAGTAGATGCAATGCGAAAGTTGGAAGGTTGCAATTTGACACCTGATCAGATCAAAAGAGTTGCCGCCCTGTTTGCGTCTTTTCAAGAGAATAGAGAAGGAGAATCCACAAAATGAGAGATAAGTATTTTTACGAAATAATGTTTGATGATACGTCTATTGACGTAAGCAAGGAAGTTGGGTTGGTCTGGTCCATTGCCAACTCACTTCGTGGTGCCTATACCTCGGATAAATATAAGGACGTTATCATCCCCATGGTCATCATCCGCCGGTTTGAGTGCGCTCTAGAGGCTACCAAAGATGCAGTTGTAGCAAAGCACAAGCAGAACCCCAACCTCCCTGCTGCGCTCCTTTGCCAGGTTTCCAAATATCCTTTTTACAACTATAGTGAATACACTCTCAAACGCCTTCTGGATGACAGCGACAGCATTGCGTCCAATCTCAAGTCTTACATTGAAGGCTTTTCCGCCAACATCCAGTTGATTCTGGAAAAGCTGCTGAAATTCAGCACCCAGATCGACAAAATGGATAAGAGCAACCGTCTTTACAGCGTGGTTAAAAAGTTCTCCGATTTGGATTTGTACCCTGCCCATGTAGACAGCATGAAGATGGGCTACATTTTCGAGGATATTATCCGCCGCTTTTCTGAAAACGCCGAAGCTGGTGATCACTATACGCCTCGTGAAGTGATTCGTCTGATGGTCAATGTGTTGCTGGCAGAGGGCTGCAATGATTTATTGACCGATGAGGGCAAGATTGCCACCGTACTGGACGCTGCCTGTGGTTCGGGCGGTATGCTGTCCACTACCTATGATTTTCTGCGCCGTAAAAACCCCTATGTGGATGTGCGCCTGTTTGGGCAAGAAATCAACCCTGAATCTTACGCCATTTGTCTGGCAGATATGCTCATCAAAGGACAGGATGTGAAAAACATCATGGGTGATGAGGAAGCCAATACCCTGAAAACGGACTGTTTTCCGGATCAGAAGATGCGGCTGGTAATTATGAATCCCCCATTTGGTACACCCTGGGGCGGCAAAGATGCACCGGAAGGACAGGAGAAGAAAGTCCGTGAGGAAAACAAGAAGGGCGGACGGTTTGAGCACGGCCTTCCCGGAACCGGTGACGCCCAGCTGCTGTTCATGCAGCACGCCATCAATAAGCTGGATGAAAAAAACGGGCGTGCAGCGATTATTACCAATGGCTCGCCTCTTTTCTCCGGCGGAACCACCAGCGGTGAAAGCCAGATTCGGCGTTGGATGCTGGAGGAAGATTTGATTGAAGCCATTATTGCCCTGCCTACCCAGCTTTTCTATAACACCGACATCGGTATTTATATTTTCATTCTGTCCCGCAACAAGCGCCCTGACCGTCGTGGAAAGGTGCAGCTGATCAATGCGGTGGATATGTGGAAGCCCCTGCGTAAATCTCTGGGCAAAAAGCGTCGCGAAATCGACCGGGATAGCATGGTAAAAATCACTGAGCTGTACTCCAATTTTGAGGAAAACCAGTACTGCAAGATTTTCCCCAACGAGGAGTTTATGTACAAGGAGTATGCGGTCTATCAGCCGTTGCAGCGCCGGGGTGTGCTGGATGCAGAGAGCATCGAGCGTCTGCGGACCAGCAGCTACTTCACCAGTAACTCCAGCATTTTCAATGAGACGGATTTTGAACAGCTGAAAGAGATGAACCCCCGCAGCGCTGCCGACGAGAAGAAATACCAGAAATATCTGGCGGGCCAGCAGTTTGTGGCGGATGTGTTGACCATTCTGGAAGCCAACCGTTCTGACCGTGTGTTTATGGATTACGGCGAGTTTGAAAAGCACCTGAAATCCCTGTTGGGCAAAGTGGATGGGATGTCTGCCAGCCGGTTGACTGGCATTGCCATGGTGCTGGCGGTGATGGATAAAACCGCTGTGGTGCAGAAAGACCGCAAGGGCGAAATAATCAAGGACACTACCACTAAGGACACCGAGATCATCAAGCTCACCCAGGACCCGGAACAATATTTTGAGGCAGAAGTATATCCCCATGTACCGGATGCTATCTGGGCCTATGAATTTGACCCGGAGAAAAAGGAGAACGCTACCAATAAAGAAAAACTGGGCGCAGAATTCCCGTTTACCCGATTCTTCTACGAGTACAGGGAGCCGGAAAAGGCGGATGATTTGCTGGCCCGGTTTATGGAACTGGAAAAATCCCTCTCCGAAAAAATTGCAGCCTTGCAGGAAAGCGAGGGAATGTAATGGCAGAGCAGATGAAATCCAGTGGAATTGACTGGATTAAGGATATTCCATCATCATGGGAGATCAATAAGGTCAAATATTTGGCAACGGAGCCTGGAACTTTATTTCTTGATGGTGACTGGATAGAAAGCGATGTCATAGAAGAAAGCGGGATTCGTTATCTAACTACCGGAAACGTTGGCGCTGGATTTTATAAGGAGCAAGGGAGCGGATACATTTCCGAAAAGACTTTCTCAGAGTTACATTGCTTGAATGTATACCCGGGTGATTTAATGATTTCACGGCTTAATGAGCCGATTGGAAGATCTTGCATTATTCCGGATACTGAATCCCGTTATGTTGTGGCTGTTGATAATGTTGTTTTGCGTCCAAATGCCAACTATAATAAAAAGTTTATTATGTATGGGATGAATGCTGATGGATATGCTGAACACGCCAATATGATTGCCCGTGGTGCAACAATGTCGAGAATCAGTCGAAGCCAACTGGGACAGTTTTGGCTTGCTTTTCCAAATATTGAAGAACAACAGGCTATCGCAGATTTCCTTGATAAAGAATGTGCCCAGATTGACAGCATTGCCGCAGATTTGGAAAAACAGATTGCTCTTTTGCAGCAATACAAAAAATCCCTGATTACCGAAACGGTAACCAAGGGACTGGATAAGTCTGTGCCGATGAAGGATAGTGGGGTTGAATTTTTTGGGAAAATACCCGCACATTGGAAGGTTAGTAAAACCAAATATGTAGCAGATATTTCTATAGGTTTAGTAACTACTATGACAGCAAATTATGTAGATGAAGATGGAGTTCCATTGATTAGAAACTCGAATATTAGGACGAATCATATTGATGATAATGGAATGGTTTATTTGTCTAAAGAATTTGCTAAAGCTAATATAGGCCGTGCATTGCATAAGGGAGATATTGTTACAGTGCATACGGGTGATGTTGGAACCTCTGCAATTATTAATGAAACTTATCACATGAGCCATGGGTTTGCTACCATAATTTCGAGGCTCAAAACCAAAACTGTGAACAATCAATTCCTTTGTTGGCTATATAATAGTGAAATATTCAAAGAGATGTCTATTGCATATTCTACTGGAGATGGAAGGCAAAATCTAAATTTATATGATTTTGTTGATTTCTATATTTTAATTCCTACATTAAAAGAACAAATGGAAATTGTGAATTGGTTAAATTTGAAATGCACTGAGATAGATAACTTTATTGAAAATAAGCAACAACAGCTATTGCTAATCCAGCAACACAAAAAATCCCTCATCTATGAATATGTCACCGGCAAAAAACGAGTGAAGGAGGTGCAGTGAGATGGCTATTAAAACAGGACAATTAAAGGAACGAGCAGATTATCAGGCATACATTCTGGAAATGCTGCGGGAGAAAAACGGCTATCAGGTCCGACCCTCTACTGCTTACGATCCCGGCTACGGTATGGATGTAGAACGACTGTTCTCCTTTTTGGAAGAAACCCAGCCGGATGCATTGGCTCGGCTGGAAAAGCTCTATGGCGACAAGACCCGCCAGACCATCCTCAACTACATCAACAATGAGGTCAATAAGAAAAGCCGCAGCCTGCTGGATGTACTAAAGCACGGCGTGGAGTTTGATAACGGTGTGTCCCTAACCCTCATGTACCGCAAGCCAGCCACCACCTTCAACCAAAAAGCGGAGGCGCTGTATCAGCAGAATGTACTCTCGGTGATGGAGGAAGTCTGGCACAAAGAGGGCGAGCGCATTGACCTTGTAATCTTCCTCAACGGCATTGCCATTTTCACCTTTGAGCTGAAATGCAACACCAGCGGACAGAATTATGAGGATGCGATCCGTCAGTATAAGTTCGAGCGGGATTGCAAAACCCGTCTGCTGAAATTTAAGGCGGGCTGTCTGGCTCACTTCGCCATGGACTTGAACGAAGTCTATATGTGCACCAATCTGAAAGGAAAATCTTCTTTCTTTCTGCCGTTCAATAAAGGCTGCGGCGTTGGGATTCACTCCGGCAAGGGCAACCCCCACAACGAAAACGGCATCAATGTTTCTTATATGTGGGAAGATATTCTCAAAAAAGATACGGTTCTGTATCTGATTGATAAAATTATTTTCCTGCAAAAAGAAACCAAGAAAGACCCGGATACCGGTAAGCGTGTTACCAAGGAAACGCTGATTTTCCCCCGGTATCACCAATTCAATGCCGTGCGCAAACTGGTGGCAGATGTCGTAGAACACCACAGTGAGAAAAACTATCTCATTGAACACTCGGCCGGCAGCGGCAAAACCAATACCATTGCATGGTTGGCACACCGTCTTGCCTCCTTGCACGACAGGGAAAACAAAGTCATTTTTGATACGGTCTGCATCATCACTGACCGTATCGTAGTAGATCGTCAGCTTCAGAATGCCGTACTGTCACTGGAGCACAAGGCCGGTCTGATCAAGGTCATGGATGAAAAATGCACTTCCAAAGACCTGGCAGATGCCCTCAACGGCAATACCAAAATCATTGTAACTACCATCCACAAGTTCATGTACATTCAGGAACTCGTGCAGGAGCTGAAAAGCAAGACTTTTGCCGTAATCATCGACGAGGCCCATTCCTCTACCGCCGGAACTGCCATGGAAGCGGTAACGTATGCTCTTTCAGAGAGCCGCAAACTGAGCGAGGCTACCCCTGTAGATGTGTCGGAAGAAGAAAAATCTATGGGCGATATTATCGAGGACGAAATTGCCCGTAGCGGAAAGCAGCCTAACGTTTCCATGATTGCCTTTACCGCAACTCCGAAACCGACTACCTTGCAGCTGTTCGGCTGTCTGAACGAAGAAGGAAAAAAGGTTGCCTTTGACCTATATTCCATGAAGCAAGCGATTGAGGAAGGCTTCATTCTGGATGTGCTGCAAAATTATGTGACCTATAAGACTTATTTTGAAATTAATAAGGCTATTGAGGACGATCCAGAACTGGAAACGATTGCCGCAAAGCGTAAGATTGCCAAGTATATTGAACTGCATGATACAAACATTGCCCAGAAAGTTGAGATCATTATTGAGCATTTCAAAAACAGAATCATGCAGGAGTTAGGCGGCAAAGCAAAAGCCATGGTCATTACTTCGTCACGGCAGGCAGCAGTCAAATACCGGAACGAGTTTGAAACCTATATTTCCAAACATGGGTACACGGGTATTCGTGCACTGGTGGCATTTTCGGGCAAGGTCGCTCTGGACGGTCACGAATACACCGAAACGGTGATGAACGGCATTAAGGAAGAAGATTTGCCGGAAGTGTTTGACAGCAACAGCTATCAGGTGCTGTTGGTGGCGAATAAGTATCAAACAGGCTTTGATCAGCCGAAGCTCTGTGCCATGTATGTGGACAAACGTCTGCGGGGAGTCAATGCTGTGCAAACCCTTTCTCGCTTGAACCGTATTTGTGCGCCCTATGATAAGAAAACCTTTGTGCTGGATTTCAAAAATGAATATGAGGACATTCAAGCTTCCTTTGCCCCGTTCTATACCGAGACGATTCTGAACGAGACCATTACTCCTTCGGATATCCGGGCGGTGGAAGCCCAGGTGGATCAGTATAATTTCCTTGATATTGACGATATTGAGGAATTTAACGGATACCTGTATCAGGATAAACGAACCACCAAAGAAAAGGCTCGGATGTGGGCGCTGCTGGATAAATCCCTGCAAATCATCAATCGTCACCCGGAACTGGAAAAGCTGGAGATTCGTGCAACAATCAAGCGTTTTCTGCGATTTTACAGTTTCCTGATTCAAGCAACCTGCTTTGAAAGCGTTGATCTGCACAAGAAATACAATTTTCTTTCGTACCTGGTTAAGGAGATCGAAGTGGGCAGCGGTGGAAATGATTTTGACATTGCGGACAAAATCACTGCCTCTAACTTCCGTCAGAAAAAGACCGGAGAAAATACACACGAAATTAAATCCAGGCCGGAGGTCAGCCTTCCGACACCCAATGAGGTCTTTATGGATGAAGCCGTGAAAAAGAAGCTGTCCGAGATCATCGACGAGATCAATGCAGCGTATAACAAGAACTTTGATGTTGACGTAGCTTCTAAGTCTGCATTGCAAATGAGGGACATTTTGCTGAAGAATGGACATCTGAGGGACAGTGCACGGAATAACTCGCTGAAAGACTTCCGCTTTGCCTATTTTGACGCCGTACAGGATGCCCTGATCGCTGGGTATGAGCAGAACCAAGACTTCTTTGCTCTTCTGCTTGATAACGACGAAAAGAAGCGGGAACTGATGCAGGTGTTTTTGGATGATATTTATAAGAAATTAAGAGAAGAATAGTATCCTTAAAAGTGTGATTCGCAAGTATATTACGAATTGCTCTGAAGTAAAAAATAGATACCGCTATGTGGCTAATTCTACATAGCGGTATTTGTTTTTATCTTCTTTTAAATTGGGGGTTATTGCGGGTCTTTCCTCGCATATTATTCGGGTTTTTGAGCAGTTTAGATAGGCTTAGTATCCGCAGGAAAGCAGAAAAATCTTCTGATGAAATTTTTTCAGCCGCTGGGCGATTATCCGTGTTTTGCATTATCCAGACTCTTATACATCCTTGAGCAGATATGCGTTCAACCTGTTTTTTTCATCGATGTAGGATTGATAGATATTTTTGACCCCGGCTTCTTTGGCCATGGAAATAATCAGATTTTTATCTACTGGAGGTGTTCTCAATCCAATAATGACTCCAGCCGGAACACACTCTATCATTGCGGGGAGATTCATTTTGCAATTAGCAAGCATCCGCCATTCTTCATCATATTTGTGGCATTCCTTTTTAATCAAACTATTCCGCTCGACTTCCCAAGGAAGAGGTTTCAATTCTTCTTGCATAAAATCCGGCAAAGGTACATGTAACTGCTGTATCATATCCTGCCCCATAACAAACTTTGCAAAATTGGTTGCATCATGTGGAGTGTTAGAATAATATACCGGATAAATTCGTGTTCCATATTTATAGACGCCACAATTTACGCACTTGTCCAATTTTCCGCAATGCGAACTGTCCGCATCACTAAGGTCATACATAAGACAAAAACCCTTGTGCATATCGGCATATTTTAGCCACAGAGTTTCATTAAACCCGTTTTCAGAAAAGCAGATGGACAGAATCTCGTCTTGTATTTTTGAGCGCAAAGTTAGTACATAAGATAAAAATTGTTTTGTTATTCCATTTGCAAATAACTGCTTTAATCCTTCGACATTTGTTACTTGTTGAATAAACTCTTGCGGAACGCCAGACTGATTTTGAAAAGTTTCTTTTATCCCGTTTGCCAACGCTGCTAATGCTTCAGGGAAACTATAGTTGCTATTAAATTCCTGACGGATCTTATCCACATCAATATGTAAAAAGGTGTCGAACGGATCATCATAACTGCTGGCTTTAGAGAAGAATAGTTTATTAGAACGTAAAGCATCAAGATTATTGTTATTCACCGCACGATACTTATACAAAAATCTTGGATAGCGAATTTTCGCCATCAGTTGATTAACTTCATTTGGTATGTCTTCGCCTGTAAATGAACACAGCGTTTCCCAATAATCCTGCATTTCATCGTGGCTCATAGCTGTTTTTCGTTCTTCTGCTTCCAAAAAATCACCTCCTATTATCTGTAGCATTAGATGAATCTTTAGAGCTCACTTTTAAGCTCTTTATAGTACTTGCTTAGAGCGATATGAAGCTCCTTTTTGCTTGCATAATTTTCGCTGGATTCCAACTGTTTGATATTAAATTTCCGACACCAGTTTAGTTCGAAACGAGAGAACGAATATTTTTTTACAATCTCCTCTTGGACTTGCTGCGTCGGGTCTAAATAGGCTCGGATGTCTGAATCGTAAAAATCCGGGTCGTTCAAAGTTGAGGAGTACAGCTGCAAAATATCATCTTTGATTAGTGCAAAAACTCTGTCGATACAATGATTAAAATTCCGGATTTTTTCAAGGAAAAATTCTTCTGACGTCAGGAGCAACCGGCCGTTTGCATGGGCATAGTCATTTCGTTCTTTGACTAACTTCTTTAGCTCTCCCTCTAAGTTGATTTCCTCTGAATATAGTTTTGCTGGGTCGGCGTTCATAGCTTTGCTTTCCCGAATGCTTTCATAGCTGGGGAAAGCCGTGATAAGCTGCGGGTTTCCCTTGTAAATATTCCAGAAATAATGCTGATTTCCGTTGGAGAGGATCACATACTTGAGATAAAAAGACTTGGCATATTCTCTGGCCTGTTCCTTGCCGACCAGGGGATCTTTATCCTCTGCTTTTGCTTCCAGCACAATAAAAGGCTTACCTTTATCATCGAGGAGCAGAAAATCCACAAAGCCATCCTTCACCTTATCAAAATTTTCGCCTAGGCCTGTCAAATCAGCTTTGGACATTTTGACATTGGGTTCCAGCTGTATATTTGCAGGTCCGTTTTCAGCGTCAAAGAAACGCCAGCCAGCTTCTTCTAACAGACGATTGATTTTAATTCTTGCACTTGCTTCTTTCTTTTTCAAAACAGCAGCCCTCCCTCTGCTTGCGACTGCGATTGTAATTTATAAACTATGCTGTGATTGATATTTATAGGTGTTCGTGGGTTTACTGACATTGGCAGGTATCAGCCATATTCTATTGATCTGTACAGCGCCTTCTATACGATTATTCTTACAAAGGATTTGGACTTGTCGGGCGCTTATGTTCCATTTCTGCGCAGCTTCCTGCGTTGTAATATAGCCATTCAGCATTGAATCCACCTCCAGTAAAAGCAAACAATTACCATTTCTATTATATTCGTTTGAACGAATTTGTTCAATGCAAAATTCGTGATTTTTCTTACAAAGAGAATGAAATTACGATCTCTTTTAAGTTGACTAATAAGGGATGAGTTTGTATGTAACAAATTGCTTTTTTAGAGAATACTTTACTTATCATTCGATCCCATTCTGCAAGTTTTCGGATTTCCGTTGTCCGGTTCACAAAGTCAAAATATATTTCACCCCATTTGCCATCGTAGTCTACCTGATACAGATAGATTGCGGTGGCGATTTCTTTTTTCTTTCTGGTAATGTTTTTGCGTTTTAGACGCACAGCGTGCAGAATACCCTCTTCTACCAAAATAGTGGTGAGTTTGTCCAGCGCCTTGCGATATGCACGTTCCGCACCGCTGGTTCCGCTTCCTTCAAACAGAGTAGCAAGCTCCTCAAAGGAAGAACGGCTGCTCATGGGACTTACTCTGCCGCAGCGCATACAGATAGCGTTGCGTTTTTCCAATAACATTTGTTCTCGATAGTCAAGAGCATCGAAGGCTTTTTGAATGGCTTCGGATTTGATACCATTCCAGAGGATTTCGGCATAGTCCCAGTAATCGTCTCGACTGACATCTTCGCCGGTTTCCTCGCTGTCTTCATCTTGTCGGGAAACATAGAATGACTGGCGGCTGCGAATCCCTTTTGCAGCATTCAGATATTCAGCAGCCGTTTCCTGCTTGCAGTTCTTTTCAGCCGCATATTCGGAGATGGTTTTCTTTGTGTTTTCTCCCGATGTGCGGTATTTCCATGCAATTCCTCGGATTTTCTTGTATTGGTCCAGAGAATCCACAGACCAGCTTTCTTCCAGCATACGACAAGAAAGAAGAGCATCTGTGATAAAAGGATACAAATAGGTTGTAAAGTCAGCTCTTATGCTGGGATCATAATCTGAAAAACGTTCAATCACAGCCACAACACAGGTCATTTTATAGTTAAGGAAGCGCTCTGGATCATATCGCTCGTTGTCGTCGCTGCGCCAAAAGCTATAAATTCGTCCATTGAGCATCTTTTCATAGTGATGCAGGAAGAAGGACAAATAACGTAAATCCTTCTGCTGTTGTGCCTGGATGATATAGTTGTTCAAATCAGATTCTTTAGGCGGTTCCGGTTCTAACTGTAAGGTGCGCTCTGCTTCTCGGCGAGACAAGTTTTCACTGGTATAAAATCCATATTTAGAGGCATATCCCTTCATGTCCCATGTGTATTCCGGCATCGGCGCACCTCCTTTCAGTCATGTACTTTCAGTTGCTAACTTATTTTAAGTGCAATAAAATACACCGGGAAATCAAAGCCGTCCCTGGTAATAATAGGGAACTTTTGCGACAAACAACATGTCAAAAAGTTCCCTAAATAATTCTTGATAATTAGGGAACTTTTTAATATAATATATAGCATAAAAGTTCCCTAAAAAGAGAGAGGTGAAATGAATGGGAGCAAATTATTCAGAAATTCAAGAATTATTACAGCAAAAAGCGGATATACAGGCGAGGCTTAATCTGATGCCATATGATGGAAATCCGGAAATTAAGGAATCAAATGGCTCAAAATACTTGTATATGCGTAAGCGAGTAGCAGGTAAATTGACCTCTACTTATGTAGACGTATATTCAGATGAACTATATCAGTTGCTTTTGCGTAATGCCAAGGAACGCAAAGATTTAAATAAAGCCATTCGTAAAATCAATAAAGATTTAGCGGCACTTGGTTACGAAGATAAAGAACTTTCAGCGAGAGTATTACAAAATTTGGATTTTGCCAGAGCAAATTTGAAAACGAACATTTATGATCAGGCAGTGTTAGAAGGTGTCGCAACGACATTTCCGCAAACGGAGGATATTATCGAGAATGGACAAGTCCATGGGGTATCGGCTACGGATGTGCAGAAGATTCTTAATTTGAAACACGCCTGGGAATTTATCTTAGATAGAGATGTGATTCAGAGTGAAAGTAATTATCATATGCTTTGTCATATTGCAAAGTTGGTTAATGAAGGTTTCTTTTATGATGGAGGGCGTATTCGTGGTATTCCTGTGCAGATAGGCGGAACAAGCTATGTACCACCATTACCTATTGAAACAGTGGTTATCGAGCGAATAGATGAAATTAGAAGTCAGGATAAAGAGCCAATAGAGATAGCGATTGAGTTATGTATGTACTGTATGAAAACGCAGGTGTTCAAAGATGGAAATAAGCGAGCATCGGTTATTTTTGCCAATCATTATCTGATTGCACATGGTATGGGATTTTTAGTTATACCGGAAAAGGATGTACCGGAATTTAAGAAGTTATTGGTGCAATATTATGAAGGTGAGCCACTAGAGGTCATTGGCGCATTCTTAAAAGAGCGTTGTTGGAAGAATTTTTAGAATGTTATTGAAACGTAAAGTGGACATTGAAACTGCAAAAGCGGACACTGAGGGTGTTAACTCCCTTCATAAAACTGCTCAAAACAAATCTGCGGACCGATATATTACCAAATCCGACAGCAGTATTTGCACTGTTTTTGCATTATAATGGTGCTAGAAAATATCGGCGCACCCGTCACACGTCAGTCAAGTCAAACGGTCTGTACGCCAAATTTAGACAGTAGCATTGATTAAACATGGCAAAATAACAAAGAGTGTAAAAAGCAAGTGTTTATGCGGGTTCGCGGGATGTTGAGGTCTGAAATAATGATACCGCATGTGGAGGCATTGAAGCATTTTAAGATGAATAGTTAATAAAGAGAGGTGCAGATGCTATGCCAGGTATACTCGTGGTTGAAGATGATGAAAATTTAAATCGTGGAATTACATTTTCACTGAAAAAATCCGGATATGAGGTTTTTTCAGCAGAATCAGTGAAAAAAGCGAAAAGAATTGCAAGTGATAATAATGTGGATGTTA
>ERZ779894.3049-NODE-3049-length-13622-cov-4.967126_pt1 | contig 13622 bp, 10 predicted proteins | sample MGYA00511587_ERZ779894 | MGnify/ENA primary metagenome ERZ779894 (study PRJEB29588, sample SAMEA2160490) | human gut metagenome | biome: human gut; feature: human-associated habitat; material: faeces | place: Denmark | collected 2008/2010 ... | reverse complement strand
TAGAGCACGCGGTTCATACCCGCGGTGTCGAGGGTTCGAATCCCCCTCTCGCTATTGTAGATGTTGCAGATTGCAGCATCTTTTTTTTGCCCACAATGATCTTACATAAAGGAGTACCTGCATGAACATTGACCCATCCACTCGTAAACTTCTTGATAATGAAACTACCATCCACGAAGCTCAGATCCGCGCTTTGTTCCAGACTCTTGACCGCAAATTTGGTCTTCGGGGGGCTTCTGTACCTATCCGCTTTGGTTACGATGAAGCTGTACTTGGCTCTTATACCCCGGCTTCTGCTCATGAAAAGGAAGGCTTCTATTTTTCCCTTCTGTTTATTGGTTATGCTGTAAAGAAGCCTCTTTCCAAAGAGGATCGCCTGGATCTTTATAAGCACGAATACGCCCATTATATGCAATACAATATGAAAATACCGGCGCAGTACAACTGGCAGGCAGGAAAGCATGGAAGTGCCTGGAAATACTGTTGCTCTCTTGTGGGCGCCGCGCCTACACCCTATTATAGGATCGGAGAAAGCCTTCTGAAGCACGATTATGACAAAGCTCTGAAAAACCCTATTCACGACAAGACAGTTCCCATCCGGGACACCTACCGTCGTGAACAGGCCTACAAAAGCGCCAAACATAGCGAAGTCAAATTCCAGGTAAATGATGTAGTAACTCATCCCAAATTCGGAGAAGGTACTGTAGAGGAAGTCGTACAGCTTTCCAATTCTGTCAGACTGCATATCCGGTTTGCTGATGATGAAGTGAAAAAAATCGATCAGAAATGGCTGCTACGGTCTGGTCATAAATAGTTATATTTTTACAAAACCCAATAAACTTATCATATAAAAGGAGTAAAAAGCCATGAAAAAAAATCATCATCTACACCGGCAGATTCACCTCTGCCTCATCATTTTACTGCTTCTGTTTTGCAGTTCAAGCCAGGTATTTGCCGCAGCAAGGGTAAATGTGAAAAATACCAGGATTAAATTATCAGCCACAAAGCTTACCTATAATAAAAAGGTACAGCGTCCAAAAGTAAGAGTAACTTATAAAGGAAAAGTCTTGAAGGAAAAGAAAAACTATATTGTAAAGTACTCTAAAGGCTGCAAAAAAGTAGGAACTTACACGGTTCAGATTATTGGAAAAGGCACTTATACCGGCACTGCTAAAAAACAGTTTGTTATTTTACCGCCGAAAGCCCAGATAATGAATATCTATGCAAAAACAGCAGCTGCAACTGTAGTAGTAAAAAGACAAACCTCCCAGACCAGTGGTTACCAGCTGCGCTATGCAACTAATTCCAAACTTAAAAATGCAAAAACTATAACAGTCAAAGGTAACAAAAACAACAAAATTTTTCTCAATGGCCTCCGTGCCGGGACTACATATTATATGCAAACCCGTACTTACATGACTGTTAAAGGAAAAAAATACTATTCCAAATGGTCTTCTACATGCCATTGCACAACAAACAAAAAGACAAACAGTACCCACCAAAGTGCAACCCCTACACCTACACCTACACCAACGCCTACATCCACACCGGTTCCTACACCCACACCGATTCCCAAAGCTGATCTGCCTGCACACGATAAAGAAGGAACTGCACCAGCTAAATATACATATGAAATTTATGGTCTGGACAAACAGAAGGCAGATATTTACACCGATTGTCCCAAACCTTTTTTTATAAAGACAGACAATCCGGATCCGAACTCTTTTTCCTGTATTTTTAATGGAAATGACTCTCGGACCAGCGCATACAGAAGTGGTTCATCTCGTTTCTTTGATGATATTCCTTTAGAAAACAATGACTCAGAAACTACTTCATTAGAGAAAGTAAAAGGCGGTTATATCAAATACGTGCATTTTTCCGAAGCAGGAACCTACACTGTAGAATTCAGGGAATATTCATTATCAGGTTATACGGTTGCAAATACAGTGACATTAAATGTTCTGGATTATGAACAGGCAAAAAACGCATGGATGATTGACATTATTAACAAAACTACAACTACCGATATGACTCCTTTTGAAAAGATGGACGCTATAAGTGCCTACCTCAGAGAACCAGGCCGCTTTAAATATTTAACCAGATATAACGATCATACAGTCTCTCTGGCAGCAGATCCCAATGCTCCATTTTTTGTAACTTACCGTTGGGACTCTAGCACATCACCGGCAATTCTCGGTGAGTTCGCTGAATTAGTCGGTGGATTTGATGATATTCATTATTGCTTTGGTGATTATCCGGTTGGCTCTCCATCATGGTCCATATGGCATTATGTGGTAAAGCTTACTATAGGAAATGAGACGCGAAACTACGCCGTTTGCCCAATGGCTTCAACCGGCAACGTTGAAGAAATCAAAATGATTGATTTTTCCGATCTGAGTAATATGCGAAAGTTCGGATAATCTTAATTTAACAAATCAAAAAAGTCCCCATCCCACTGTTTTAATTGCAAAAAACAGTGAATGGGGACTTTTTTCGATTATTCTATTTCTTAAGCTTCATTTTTACCGGCTCATACGTGGTATTCGTTTCATAGTCATATCCCCGTATTCCGATTTCGTCGGCAAGGTCCGTTTTCTGATAGCTTCTCTGGAAGGTGGCTTCTTTTCCAGACTCTGCCACCTCTGAACCACCGCCAAGGTCGGAAAGCTGCCACAGATTTCCATTCAGATCCATTACATCAAGGGAAATACTGTCGCACTCTTCTAAGAAGATGCAATGGATTGTGACGTAATCGCCCACTTCTGTTTCTTCTATATCTGCGGACAGGATCTTTACTTTTCCATCTGCAGTTATCCCTTCACCATCCACAGGCACATAGGTCATACTTTTCCCCTGGCTCTTATCTTCCAGCTGAAAAGTAATGTTTGTACGCATCACATCATCAACGCACTTAGCATCAGGAAGCGTGGCAGTTCCGATGCAGGAAACGGTAAGATTTTTACTCTCATTTGTCTTTACTGCGGAAGAATAGAAATCTACTACATCATCTTCCAGATTTCGGTAATTTCCCACTGCTGTTTCAATGCCAAGATCTGAATCAAAATCAAAGCTGGCTCCAACCTTTACTATGGTCAGTCCTTTTTCTGCGGCATATTCTCCTATTGTCTTGTCACTTTCAATTCCAAGATTTCTTACAGGATCCTCATTCATGGTATCTTGTCCTGCCAGAAGATACTTGCCTCTTTCTTTCGCTGTAACTTCCACCACCACCTGGACACTGTTCTTATCACAAAGGGCTTCCTTCACGGTGTAAGTAAGAATGGAATCGCCATCTTCCTGCTGCACCGGATCTTTTTCAATCAGCTCCTTGGCTTCTTCCGGCATCTTATTTCCAGCTTCCTGGAAAAAGCCGGAAATGCCTATATACTTCTCTGCAGCAAAAACAGTGGCACCAAATGCCATCACTGCCGCAAATGTCAAGATCAAGCTGCGCTTCCAGTTTTTCCGTGTACCAATTTTTCCCATTCTGTCAGTGCCATTTATTACTTTTCCCGTTTTTTCTTCTTTCTGATACCCTCTATCGGACTCCGCCGAATTCTCTATCATTTCCAATGTCTCATCTACACGTCTGAGCACACATTCCGGCACTTCTGTTTCTTCTGAAAAAATATCAAACAATCTATCATCCATGAATATATCCTCCTTCATACTCTGCACGAAGCTGTTTTCTGGCTCTGGAAAGCCTTGTAAGCACTGTATTCTGGCTGATTTCCAGAAGAGCGGCAATTTCCTTTACACTAAGGGATTTGCTGTAATACAAAAGCATCACCACCTGGTACTTCTCATCCAGGGATGCCAGGATTTCCTTCCATTCACAATCTACATAGCCAGGTTCCTCGAAGATTCCCTCTTCCATTTCCATCGTAGGAAAAACGCGGCCTTTGTGCCGAAGCATTTCATTGCAGTTATTGATCAGGATCCGAATCATCCAGGTTTTGAAGTAAGAATCCTTTTTTAAAGTGGAAAGCTTTTCATAACACTTTAAAATCGTTTCCTGTATGGCATCTGCCACATCTTCGTCATTCTTCAGATAGGCCCAGGCTACTTTATACATACTCTGTGTATTCATCCGGATGAGCTGTGCAAATGCACCGGAATCCCCGGATTTTGCCTTTTTCACCAAATTTTCCATAAGGTTTTTCGCTCCTTTTTGTGTTCTGCAGTACACGAAATTAATTGCTGTATTTCCTTTTACATACATTAGATGGAAATAGCCTGGAAAATATTTCATTAAAATTATTAAATATAGCGCAAGAACTATATTGATGGCAATGCATCTGCGGTGACGAAAATCAAAGTAATGAAGATACAAAAAATATCCTGGATAAGTTACAATGCGGAAAAAGCTTTGTACTTACCAGGATATTTCTTTTTTAACGTTTTATTTGCAACGTTTTATTTGAAGTACTCAACACCGGACTCAAAGATCTGAATATCCTGCTGTCCATAGATGTTGATTGCGACGCCATTGTCGCGGCGCTCGCTATGTGCCATCTTACCGAGAACACGTCCATCCGGGCTTGTGATACCCTCAATGTTATAGGTAGATCCGTTGATATTGGATTCTTCGGACTGATCCAGCTCTCCGTTTGGATTTACATACTGGGTAGCTACCTGACCGTTTGCAAGGAGCTTAGCAAGCCATTCATCGTTTGCTACGAAGCGTCCCTCACCGTGGGAAGCCGGGTTGCAGTATACACCGCCAAGTGTGGCTTTCTGCAGCCATGGAGACTTGTTGCTTACAACCTTTGTGTAAACCATCTTGGAAATATGACGTCCGATGGTGTTATAGGTCAGTGTAGGAGAATCCTCTTTCTGTCCGCAGATCTCACCGTATGGAACAAGTCCCAGCTTGATCAGCGCCTGGAATCCGTTACAGATACCAAGTGCAAGACCATCTCTCTCATTTAACAGCTTCATAACAGCTTCTTTGATCTTTGCATTCTGGAAGGCAGTTGCAAAGAATTTCGCGGATCCGTCTGGCTCATCACCAGCGGAGAAGCCGCCTGGGAACATGATCATCTGTGCCTGATCAATGGATTTCTCAAAAATTTCCACAGAATCACGGATATCCTCTGCACTTAAGTTCTTAAATACCTTAACGTCAACCTCAGCTCCTGCTCTTTCAAAAGCACGGGTGCTGTCGTACTCGCAGTTGGTTCCTGGGAATACAGGAATGAATACGCGAGGTTTTGCTACTTTATGCTTGCAGACATAAATGTTCTTAGTATTGTAAACACCATTCTCATAGGTTGCTTCCGGATCTGCTGTCTTTACAGCCATAGCAACTGGTCCATCGTTTTCTTCGCCGGAGGTTGTCTTAAATACCTTCTCCAGAGTGCCTGTCCATGCCTTGTAAGCCTCATCCAGAGTAATCTCAGCGTTTCCATAGGAGAATTTACCATTATCTGTTACTTCACCGATCACGGTATATGTGATAGAAAGCTGACCAACCTTTTCAGCCGGAACTTCCAGAACCAGATCGCCGAAGCCTGGTGCAAAGAAGTCTCTTGGATCCAGGTTATGCTCAATCTTCACGCCCATTGCATTTCCAAATGCCATCTTGCTGACAGCTGCGGCAATACCGTGACGGTCAAGTGCATAAGCGGAAACCACTTTTCCAGCCTGCATATCATTGTGAAGCTTCTCATACTGCTCCATAATGCCTGTATAGTCTGGTAAATCGTACTGATCCTTGGGTGCACGAAGCCATACCAGTTTATTTCCAGCCTTTTTCAGCTCTGGTGTAATCACATCCTGAAGCTTGGCAACATCCACTGCAAAGGAAACCAGTGTTGGCGGAACATCAATGTCATTGAAGGTTCCGGACATACTGTCCTTACCACCGATAGACGGAAGACCGAAGCCCATCTGTGCTGCATAAGCACCAAGAAGTGCTGCAAATGGCTGGCTCCATCTCTTTGGATCCTCTGTCATTCTACGGAAATACTCCTGGAATGTGAAGCGGATCTTTCTATAATCTCCACCTGCTGCCACGATCTTAGCAATTGACTCTGTCACTGCATAAACAGCTCCGTGGTATGGGCTCCAACTTGACAGATATGGATCAAATCCGTAACTCATCATAGATACACTGTCTGTTGTTCCGTTCAGAACAGGTACTTTCGCTACCATTGCCTGTGTCTCTGTCATCTGGTATTTTCCACCATGTGGCATAAATACGGAACCTGCTCCGATAGAACCGTCGAACATCTCAACAAGTCCTTTCTGAGAGCATACATTGAGATCAGAAAGCATAGAAAGCCATGTCTCTTTTACATCTCCTACTTCTTTCTTTACAAAAAGGCTGTCCTTCTTAGAAGGAATCTCGACCTCAACATTTGTCTCCTGATGAGCACCGTTTGTATCAAGGAATGCACGGGAAAGGTTGACAATCTCTTTTCCTCTCCATACAAGAACGAGTCTTGGCTCCTCTGTTACTACTGCTGCAACTGTTGCCTCTAAGTTTTCTTCCTTCGCGTATCCCATGAATTCATCTACATCTTTCGGGTCTACAACAACTGCCATTCTTTCCTGAGACTCAGAGATTGCGATTTCTGTTCCGTCAAGTCCTGCATATTTCTTCGGTACTTTATCAAGTTCAACGCGAAGTCCGTCTGCAAGTTCTCCAATTGCTACAGATACACCGCCTGCACCAAAGTCATTACATTTCTTAATCAGATGGCTGACTTCTTCTCTGCGGAATAATCTCTGGATCTTACGTTCTGTCGGTGCATTTCCTTTCTGAACTTCTGCTCCACAAGTCTCGATAGACTCTTCTGTATGAACCTTAGATGAACCTGTTGCTCCACCACAGCCGTCACGGCCTGTACGACCACCGAGAAGGATGATGATATCTCCAGGATCAGAGTTCTCACGGATAACCGCACGTCTTGGAGCTGCTCCAAGTACAGCACCGATCTCCATACGTTTTGCAACGTAATCCGGATGATAAATCTCTTTTACAAGTCCTGTAGCAAGACCGATCTGGTTACCATATGAGCTATATCCATGGGCCGCCTCACGAACAAGTTTCTTCTGAGGAAGTTTTCCTTTCAGAGTTGCATCTGCTGATACTGTCGGATCAGCAGCTCCTGTCACACGCATTGCCTGGTATACATAAGTACGTCCTGACAGTGGGTCACGGATTGCTCCTCCAAGACATGTTGCAGCTCCACCGAATGGTTCGATCTCTGTCGGATGGTTATGTGTCTCATTCTTGAAGTTGATCAGCCACTCTTCTTCTACTCCGTCAACCTTGATCGGGACTACGATACTACATGCATTGATCTCATCAGACTCTTCCTGATCAGCAAGCTTTCCTTCCTTTTTCAGGCGGCGCATAGCCATCAGTGCAAGGTCCATAAGGCAGACAAATTTATCTTCTCTTCCTTTGAAAATCTCGCTGTGATCTTTCAAATATTCTTTATATGTTGCTTCGATTGTCTCTTTGTAGTCACCTTCATCAAACTTCACATCTTTTAATTCTGTAGAGAATGTTGTATGACGGCAGTGATCTGACCAGTATGTATCAAGCACACGGATCTCTGTCATCGTCGGATCTCTGTGCTCTTCTCCTGCATAATAGTTCTGGATATGCAGGAAATCTTTAAATGTCATTGCCAATCCAAGAGAATCATATAACTCTTTCAATTCTGCTTCCGGCATATCTTTAAAACCGTCAAAAATCTTTACATCTGCCGGCTCATCAAATACTGTCACCAGTGTCTCCGGTTTCTCTGCTGCAGCTTCTCTGGAATCTACCGGGTTGATGCAGTGATTCTTAATTGCCTGCAGTTCTTCGTCTGTAACTCCGCCTTCAATTACATATGTAACTGCTGTACGGATTACAGGAGTCTCATCTTCTTTAATAAAACGGATACACTGCTCTGCGGAATCCGCTCTCTGGTCGAACTGTCCCGGAAGGAACTCTACGGAAAAACATTTATCTGTTTCATTTTTCGGGAATTCTTCTTTATAAAGGAAATCTACCGGCGGCTCTGCGAACACACCATTGCATGCCTTTTCAAATGTTTCTTCTGAAATATTCTCTGCGTCGTAACGAATCAGAACTCGTACATTTGTCACATCCTGAAGTCCAAGATAATGACGGATCTCATGTCTGAGGCCCTTCGCCGCAACAGCAAACTCCGGTTTCTTTTCTACATATACGCGCTTTACATTACTCATATATAATCTCCTCTTTCTGTATTACGTGTTCAAAACACGATACTACCTTCATTACATTATCTGTTTTTATCCTACCATAGTTTTCTTCATTAGTATAATTAATAAAATTAAACAATCTGATAAGCACCGCTAATTGATTGTCGTTTTCTCGTATCTTTCTCGGAGTCAGCAATATTTATTCTACTTTTTCATATTTTGTGCAACGGATTTTTTTATTCTGTTGTATTTTCCCTTTATTTATCTTATAATAAGATGAATATTTATTAGGAGGTCTAATAAAATGATGGATATAAACTACGAATTATACAAAGTATTTTATCACGTCGCCACCACATTGAATTTCTCAGAGGCATCCAAGCAGCTGTTTATTTCACAGTCTGCTGTCAGCCAGTCGATCAAAACACTCGAGCGAAAACTGGATCAGACGCTTTTTATCCGAAGCACAAAGAAAGTCCAGCTCACACCGGAAGGAGAGATTCTCCTGCGCCACATTGAACCGGCCATGAATCTGATCCAGAAAGGTGAGGCTCAGCTTTTAGATGCCGCTTCTACCGGTGGGCAGATCCGCATCGGTGCAAGTGACACGATCTGCAGATATTTCCTTGTTCCATACCTTGAGAAATTCCATAAGACTTTCCCGAATGTACATATTAAAGTTATCAACCAGACTTCTTTAAGATGTACAGAGCTTTTAAAGAACGGACTGGTGGATTTGATTGTTGTCAATTATCCGAACGCAGCGCTCAACAATATTTCTGCCTCTATGAAGATCAAAAATTTCCATGATGTTTTCATTGCCGGAAACAATTATCCTGAATTAAGGGAAAAGAAACTTACACTTGCCGATTTGCTCCACTATCCGATCCTGATGCTGGATAAGAACAGTACGACAAACGAGTTTCTTCATCGCCTGTTCCAGCAGCATCAGCTTGATCTCGTTCCTGAGATCGAACTTACAAGCAATGATCTTCTGATCGATCTTGCAAGAATTGGGCTTGGAATCGCATTCATTCCGGATTATTGTCTTTCTGAGAACAATGATGGTATCTTCAAGCTGGATATGGAAGAAGAGATGCCGGAGCGTTCTCTTGTGATTGCTTACAACGAGCAGCTCCCTCTGACTAAGCCTGCACAGGAATTTTTGAACTATTTTAAAGAACAGTAAAATTTTGTACTGTTCGGAGCCAAGCAGAATTTTAAAACCAGCCTTAAAATGCAAGCATTTTATACCTGTTTTATGAAATTTCATCTGGCTCTGAACAGTTGCAAATATTCTTGAATCACTTCTTCTTTATCCAATAACAATTCTCATTTTTCATTTATCGTTTCTCCCAGAATTCTTCCATCTTTTCTTTTATCTCTTTCCGCCCACACACTTCGTATTCCTTCCACTCCCTCGGAAATAGCTGCTGATACTGCCGATTCTGAAAACGGTCATCAAGCAGAAGAATAATTCCTTTGTCATCTTCGGTGCGGATCACTCTTCCTGCGGACTGAAGTACTTTATTCATTCCGGGATAAAGGTACGCATAATCAAATCCTCGCATCCCTTTCTGGTCAAAATAATTTTTCACGATTTCTCTGTCATTGCACACCTGTGGAATTCCTGTTCCGACAACGATCACTCCGATCAATCTGTCATGTGTAAGATCGATTCCTTCTGAAAATACACCACCCATCACACAAAATCCAAGCATCGGATGATCTCTTTCTTCTTCAAACATTTCCAAGAATTCTTCTCTCTGATTTTCTGACATAAATTGCGATTGAACTACCAGTTCTACTCCGGATGACAGTTTTTCAAACTCTTCCAAAACATCCTCCATAAACTGATAGGAAGGAAAAAATGCAATATAGTTTCCATTCTTCCCATCCACTGTGCTTCTCAGATAATCGGCAATTTTGCGATACATTTCTGTACCTCTTTGTGTATATTTTGTGCTTGCTTCACTTCCGATCAGAATTTTCCTGTTCTCCTGTGGGAACTTAGATTCAGCATAGACTGCATAATCATCCTTCTCAACAGATAGTAATTGTTTATAATAATCGATTGGAAGCAATGTTGCCGAGAAAAATATTGTAGAATTCCCAAGTTTTAAATACTGATTCAGATTCTGCGCCGGATTTACACAGAACAACTTTATTTTGAATCTTCCGTTTCCTTCCAGTTCTGTATACTGTATATAATTTTCATCCAACAGTTCATGAATTTCCAAAAACTGCCTTACCTGGAAAAAGAGTTCCATAAATGCATCCGGCTGCTCTGCATTTCCTGCATTCCGCTCTTCTTCAAGATATCTTTCCATTTGAGTCAGAAGATTCATCAGTTTTACTGCAAATGGAGAAACACTTTCCACCAACCGATAATTCTCGCACTCGCGTTTCATCTCAAGCATCAGTTTATTGACAGATTCCAGACTCTTCACAAGTTTTTTATCTCGGTCCTTCATCAGTTTTTTCACCTCGAGAATGTCTTCTTTATAGATGGAAGCACTATACATTTCCCGTCCACGTTCCACAAGGTTGTGTGCTTCATCAATCAGAAACAAATAATCTCCGCTGACATTGTCTGCAAAAAATCGTTTCAAATGTGCCGTCGGATCGAACACATAATTATAATCACAGATCACCCCATCCGCCCATTCTGACAGATCAAGAGATAGTTCAAACGGACATACATGAAAATCTTCTGCCTGTCTTTCAATTGATTCCCGTGTCAGCTTCTTTTGCTTTTCTAACATGTCATAAACTGCATCATTCACCCGGTCAAAATGACCTTTTGCATAAGGACAAGCATCCGGATTGCATTCTGTCTCCTCACAAAAGCAGATCTTCTCTTTCGCAGTTAATGTAATTGAACGAAGGGCAAGGCCCTTTTCTTCAAGAATGGAAAATGCCTGTTCTGCCACCGTTCTTGTGATCGTCTTTGCTGTCAGATAGAATATTTTATCTCCTAATCCTTCTCCGATCGCTTTCACCGCCGGATACAATACAGCCATCGTCTTTCCGGTTCCTGTTGAGGCCTGGATAAATAATTTCTTTTTGTGATAAATTGTACGATATACGGAAGCTGCCAGGTCAAACTGCCCTTCTCTATATGCAAATGGAAATTCGGTCTGATGAATCGAAGCATCTCTTCTCTTTTCCCACTCAATCTGCAGTTTTGCCCAACGTTCATACTGATGAACCAGATCAAGAAACCATTTTTCTAATTCTTCAAATGTATACTCTTCCCGAAATCTTTTCACATCTTCAGTATCAAGATTACAATAGGTCATCTGAACACTGATCTGCTTTAATCCCTGCTGTCTGGCATAAATATATGCGTAACATTTTGCCTGAGCAAGATGAACCGGCACAGGACGCTCCACTCGATCAAGGGAACGCACGACGCCTTTGATCTCATCTATTATTGTCTTTTCTGATGCAAGGAGAATTCCATCCGCACGTCCTTCCAGTTTTAATTGGAATCCGTCACACGGAAGCTGCAGTTTTAAGGAAACTTCTGCCTGATAGTTTGAGCCCATCATACGCTGGATCTTTCGGTGAAGGCGTCCTCCCATCAGCATCGCATCTTTATCCAGCGTACCTGAAATCCTGTTATCAATGTCACCTTCTTTTAATATGAATTCAACCAGATTCCGAACCGACAACCTGATGATTTTCTCTGTTTCCATTTCATTTGCACTCCAAAATATTATCGTTGTAAAACACATTGTGCCAATCTTTTAACAGATTGGCACGCTGAAATACATCTTTTATTTTACTTTACTTCTTTTTCTTTTGCAACGCTTGTTTCTGTACGGGCAACTTCTGCGATTGTTTTCGTAAGTCCTGCAATTCCCTGAATCTCTGAAGGAATGATGATCTTCGTCGCTTTTCCGTCTGCCGCCTTGGCAAATGCCTCCAGACTCTTTAATGTAAGAACAACATCATCTGCTCCGGCATTCTTAATATACTCAATACCTTCTGCTGTCGCTTTCTGTACAGAACGAATCGCTTCTGCCTGTCCCTCTGCTTCTTTGATCCGTTTCTGTTTTTCAGCTTCTGCTTTCAGGATTGCTGCCTGCTTAGATGCCTCTGCCTCCAGGATCACAGATTCCTTTTCTCCTTCTGCAACAAGAATCGTAGACTTCTTCTCTCCTTCTGCACGCAGGATTGCTTCACGGCGTTCACGCTCTGCTTTCATCTGCTTCTCCATTGCATCCTGGATTGCCTTCGGTGGCATGATATTCTTCAGTTCAACACGATTCACCTTAATTCCCCACTCATCTGTTGCAATATCAAGGATCGTACGCATCTTGGAGTTGATCGTCTCACGGGAAGTCAGTGTCTCATCTAATTCCAGATCTCCGATGATATTACGGAGTGTTGTTGCTGTCAGATTCTCGATTGCCGCAATCGGACTTTCTACTCCGTATGCATACTTCTTCGGGTCAGTGATCTGATAGAATACAACCGTATCGATCTGCATGGTAACATTATCCTTCGTGATCACTGCCTGTGGTTCAAAGTCAACAACCTGTTCTTTTAAGGAAACTCTTTTTGCCACACGGTCAAGGATCGGCACCTTAAAATGTAATCCAACGCCCCATGTCTCCTTGTATCCGCCAAGTCGCTCTACAACATACGCATGCGCCTGCGGAACAATACGGATATTCGACACAAGAAGCCACACCACGATCATAATAATGATCATCCAAATAATAAGTCCAAACATCATAGCTCATCCTCCTTACATTTCTCTAAAATCAGTTTTACTCCGGAAATTGCTGTTACTTTAGCAAGCGAATCTTTCTCAATTCTGTCCTTGTCCGACTTACACCGTGCAGTCCATTCCTTTCCCTGCGCAATTGCAGTACCGGTCTGTGCAAAATTATCAACCGTCTCTGTTACCTTAACAACACTTCCGATCAATTCATCACAATTTGTCTTCACATGATGCACATTAACATACTTCGCTGCAAAAGGCCTGGTAAAGATCACAAGCACTGCTGAAATAACTACGAATACAGCAATCTGTATCACCATTCCCGCTCCGGCAAGCGAAACTAATAACGCCGCAAGCGCACCGCCCGAAAACCAGATTGAAGTCAGACCAACCGTGGCAAGCTCAATAATCAAAAACACCACCATAAGCCCCAGCCACAAAAAAATCTCCCTCTCCAAAAAATCCGCCCCCTTTCATTTTTGAATACACTGATTATCCTAGTCGATAAGTATCCGTTTTCTTTCCTACTTTCAATTCTGTATTTCTGAGTGGATTCCTTCTCTTGAAATGAGCCCCCCTCTTTGAAAGTGTAAGCGAGAACAGTTCTGCTGTTGCCATGGGCACATGTAAGGCAGGAGCGTTCCGAATACACTTTGTTCAGTATGTTAGTAAGAGCCAGACAGGCGCCACACACGGTAAC
>ERZ779894.3047-NODE-3047-length-13636-cov-8.450335_pt1 | contig 13636 bp, 19 predicted proteins | sample MGYA00511587_ERZ779894 | MGnify/ENA primary metagenome ERZ779894 (study PRJEB29588, sample SAMEA2160490) | human gut metagenome | biome: human gut; feature: human-associated habitat; material: faeces | place: Denmark | collected 2008/2010 ... | reverse complement strand
TAAAAAAAAAAAAAAAAGTTTCCCTAAACCCAAACTTATTGGTTTGAGCCAAGGAAACTTTATTAGTAGGAAGTGAAGTGAGAACGCATTCAATAGGTGGGTTGACGGTGCATCCGGTAGCAATCAAGCATACCTTTTCCGGAAGTGGTACGTTCTCGAACCTACAATTCACATTATTATTATATCACAATTAAAATATTTGTCAAGCAATAATTGAAAAAATATCATTCATAATGTGCATACTTCTCACATTTTTATATTTTATCAATCCAGAAGCATAAGCTGTAAGCATGAGCTGTATGTCAGAGTTCCTCTTAAATGTTTTTAGCCATAGAGTATTGGGGCTGTGGTCTTCTTGTTGTATTACATATATTCTGTTAGTAGAAGGTGAAGAATCTGCGAAACCAAGTTTATAATCCGACCTATCCATCCAGCATCCGACTATCATATCATTTAGCATTATTGAAAATTTAAAGTCACAATTACCAAGAGAGAAGTTTTCTATAAACTTTGATTCGTCAGCATAGGGATCATTTCCAATTGCATATGAATAAAAAGGTGTATCTTTAAGTATTTTCCCCCGCCTGGTATTATCATATCTTTGCTTATATTTTGAACTATCACAAATTTCTATTAAACATCCGTTTTTATATGTAAATCCCGGTTCAACAGGCGCCTTAATTTTGAAATAGTCAAAATATGGGTTAATGTATGATACTCTGTTTGCAAGAAAGAACCATCGGAGATCTTCTGTGATAGGTAGGTTTTCATCTCGCATACGTGCAATTGTCGAATCAAGATTTAGGAATGTATGCACTTCATTTTGTAGGTATTTTGTTACACCCTTTTCCAACACAAACTCATCAAATACACCTTTATTTACATTTGGCATAGGCACAGATTTTTGGAATGCAGAAGTTGATAGAACAATAAATGTTCCAGCCTTTTCCTTGTCTATGAATAATTCTTTACCTTTTAGGGTAATGTGATGATTCGGGAATTTATCTGCTATATCATCAGTAAATGAGAGCAAATATTTTTGTCTAAGCTCTTCTTTATATCTTCTTACCCAAACAAACTCTTTACCAGTTTTTAAGAAATCAGATATACACCACTCTTTCATAGAGTATGTCTTACCGATACCACGTCCACCCTGTATAAAATTATACAGGGCGGAATACGAAAGTGCTTTTCTTTTAGACCAGTAAATTCCGTTATCAATCATAACCCAAAAGCGAATCCACTATTTGAGAAATAGTATTGTACTGTATTAGTATCAGGATCAATAGCGGTAGTTAAGAATCTAAACATTGTTCCGGGATTAGTAGCAGGGCGAAGTACAGGAATATATGCGCGTACGGCTTCAGTAGTTGATAATACTGGTGTATTTGTAACTGAACCAATACTTTCTACATTAATAGCTTGTGGATTATTAGTAATGATAAATGGAGATGGTTCCATTATACAAATAGTATCAAGAGCTTCCGGGTTAAATGTGGAATAAGGAAGCATTATAAAATAAACATTATATATTAAACCTTGTACTGTAATAGTGATAGGTGAAGTGGGAGCTATCAAATCATCAGTAGTTACAGTTAAAATATTAGATATGGAAATATCAAAAAATATTGGATTATTGCCATATTTTGTGAATGTAATCACAGAATTTGCCTGAGAAGTAGTATTTCCGTTTGCGTCGAAGTAATATGGTTTATTTACTGACATTTTATTGTAAGAGGACATAGCCGTAGTATTCATAAATTTTCCAATAGAAGAGAATCGTAATAGGGCAGTGGTGTTAATAGCAGTATTTGCTGTAGTATTAGCTGAATTTGCTATAGTATTAACATCATCAATTCTTTCACCCAATGTTGAGAATGTTCCTCTTGCGTTTTCTATTTCATCATCATACATAGACATAGCAGTCAATCTATCAGCGAGGGATGGGTAAGTGCCACGTGCGGTATTAAGCTGTGTATTAATATCTGAAATATCATCCGTATTAGTGGACACGTCTGCTGTAACGTTGGTAATATCCGAATCCATATCATTAAGTCTAGCTGCAAGTGAATCGAACGAACCAGCAGCGGTCTTAATTGCGGAATTAGCTGTATTTGCCGTCCCAAGTGCTTCAGCGGCATCATTTTGTGCTGCTTCAAGATCATCATCAACACTTTCAAAACGAGCATTCAGATTAGAATAGCTTCCTCTAGCTGTAGTGACTTCCGATGTAACTGCTGACACATTAGAATTTGTTGTATTAAGATCATCTCCAAGCTCTGTAATATCATTTTCAGCAGTAGTAATTCGAGTAAGTGCCTCAGTAATATCAGTTGTATTTGTTTCAATATTAGTTGTATTTTCAGTTATCTGCGACTGCAAATTATCAAGTAATGTTTTAAGAACAGAAGACATTTAATCACATCCTTATATAGTAAAAGTGATTGGGAACCCACCAAAGTCATATTGTGTGGTATTAGTATCCAGATCAACCATATTTTTTATAAATCCAAATTTTCCGTTTCCAGATGCAGAAGCTCTGTATATTACAGGTAAATATAATTTATATTCGCCAGCTGTATAGTAATAACCCCCGGTCAATCCAATATTCCCGATCTTATCTTGCGTAATATTTGCAGATACATCACAAACGAATGGAGAAGGTATTGTTATTGAATTTACGTTTTCAGGCATCTGTACATTAGAATTAGGTAGCTGTATATAATATAAAGGTAATGTTCCGTACGGATTCGGTAGTGTAATATTCACAACAATGTTAGAAGCAAGGAGATCAGATGTGGTGACATTAGGATTAATAGAGAGAATGTAATAATATCCACCATTACTTTCCGAACCATATTTTGTTATAGAGTATACATACGACTGTGCACTTCCTGCGCCACCAGAAGCCCCGAAATAGTTTGGGGTTTCTCGAGGTAAACCCGCCCAGAATGTTTGGGATTCTTCAGAGAAATACTTGCCAATCCCTTGGAACTCCTGCCCGAATTGAAGATCTGAAGCAATATCTTCCAGTGCTTCAATTCGTTCTTCTAATTCCGATGAGTATATCTTAACACCTTTATCCAGAATTTTTCGGAGTAAATCAAGAATTGTCTTAGTATCACAATCTGCTATTGTATATTTCACATTTCCAAGCCAAAAATCCATATTAAAACACCTGCATAAACACATTATCAAACTGTTTTGTAAACCATATTTCTGGTGTAGTAGCCGTAAACATTTGATAGATTTCCGCTTTAGACTTACCTCTCAAGTAAGCTTCGGTTCTATTCTCTTCAAGAACCCGATTCATATTATTTGAGCGATCCCTATTTTCCGATTTATTTAGCGTATCGGAAGAAGTGCCTGTCATATTCTGTGTCGAGTTGACGGTATTGGAAGCACTTCCGGAAGACGTGGTAGATTGTTCATTTTCCGTATTTGTCTTGTCAGCACTTGAAGCGTAATTCTTTGACCAATCCAGATTATTTCCGGGCGTATCCGAATGCACGACATTTTCTTCGCCGGAATTGGTTGTGCTGCCCGTTTGTTCGTTTTGGCTAGTATTGGTGCCCTGATTCGTTGTGTCCTGACTGGATGTAATATTTCTCGTATCTTCTCCGGTGGTTGTTTCCTTACCCGTATTATTTTCCGTTTCGGTTACAGACCTCTCATACTTACCGCCTTCATTATACAACATTTCCGTCTCGGACGCAAGCTCATCCCACATCTTTTTCCGGATCTCGTATTCAGGGAGCAGGCGCGTGAAGTTCTCTCCGAACTCATGCACGAACCGTTCCACGATCTCGAATCCAATCTCGCGATAGCGGAACGCTTCCATCAGCACGGTACATATAGCTTGATTCGCCGTGTACAGATTGTTGAATATCTGATTACGTGCGTCGACATTATCCCATCCACCTATCCATTCCAACGTATCGTAGAATGTCATTGTATACTTAGCGTACATCATTATCGCCTCCGTTACCGAACGGCTGAGCCGGTTTCGGGTTATCCAGTTCAGCCAGTTTCTTTGCAATCTCCATCGAATTCTCGTTACGGATTATGGGCTTGATATGCATTCCGAACATTTTATTAACGTTATCCGCAGCTTCCTGTCTCATTTCCAGCATATCCCCGAAGAATCCGTCATAAGTGATTTCGTCCGAGCTGGTAGCTTCTGCCAATGTAAGACGCTCACTTTTCTGAATATCGATGTTCTTGAAGCCGAACACTTGCAGGAACTCGTTGATCATATCCGATTTGTAGGTCGTATACTTATCAATATAGTATTGGAATCCGGTATTGATCAGGTTGACCGAGTTCATGAGCGATCGGTTTGCCAGAATGGCCACCTCGTTCTTGTCTACGTTGTTGATCATGTTTTTTACCGAGAACTCGTTTTCGGACGAGGTCTCGAATGCAAACTGTATTTTGGATTGGAACAGATTGACATCCATCGCCCTCTGTATCTCCGCGATTTTGTTGGCGTAGTACCTACAGATATCTACGGAAGGCATTCCGAACGAGTTATTACGGCAGAGGACGCAGTCTTCTTTGGTGTTCTTGATCTCAAACGGTAGGTGATTACCAATCGGCCAGAACTCCGTTGGCTCCCAGAACACATTTAGGTCATTGGACACGGCTGCGGGCAGGAACAGAAGCTTACCTTCCCACATGAAGAATATACCATATCCCGATTGATATAGTGTTCGCTCAATCAGCCTGGATGTGAGTTGGTTCGCAAAATCCTGTTCCAGGCCTTCCCACCCAATATGATGCATCACTGTGATAGCCAGACGGCGCTCCCATAGCTCTGCGGTGATCGCATTTTTACAGTCTGTATTTGGTGTATGCTTTGGCACACGTATCGGCTTACGCCCCATCTATACTCACCTCCGTATTATCAAGATTATACTTGCCAAATTGCGAGAACGCGGTTGCAGTGTGGTGCCATGCCGTGAAGCCGGAAGAATACATCTGTTCCAGCATGGTCTTATGCTCAGGAATCAACCACTGTGTAGAGGTACAGACCGGAGACTTATATTTAATGAAATTGTACCAGTACCGTGACCGAATGTCAAAATTTGTGGCCATGATATTGAGCTCATATCCGTACTTCATGAATATACTTCCGTATAGCTCCAGCGCGTAATCATGCGCCCGCATGTGCTGGCAGGTGATTTTATTTCGCATGTTTCCAATCATAGATCCGGGGGAACCGGCAGATAATGAAGCAGTATCAGGCGCATTTTTCATGTCTGTTATCTTGGCATCAATTGCATTTTTAGTATTGATATAATCCATACCACTACCTGAAATACCCATTATTCCAGATGATGCTGCATTTCCTGCCCCCATAACAGCTGATACAGACATTCCACCAGCTGCCAATGAGATACCACCCATTATCATAGATATGGCATTAGAAACAATGCTCATCATAAGGTTAGATGTATTTCTTGAATGCGCCGCCTGTATTTGAGCTGAATTCATCTGCATGTAGGTCTGATAGGTATCGTTTTTCCAGCCAAGCATTTTTACGGTGTTGTCAGGAATCTGATATTCTACACCATATTCATCCTCTGTCCAGTTGGTAACAACGCAGTTGACGTTGTAATCACCCGCACCCAAGGCCAATATCAGCGATACATTAATCGATCCTGATGGAAAGTCCGCTGGATTCAGTGACATGGTTGACGACCAATTATTTAGCTTAATCGTAGTATATGGAGCATAATATAATCGGCTTTCATATTCATATGATGCAGAGCTATTATGATTAGGCGTTGAAGGTAGAGAATCCCACGTGTCAAATAATACAGCATTCCTAAATCTGTCTGGAAGTGAATGGACCGCGATCAGTCCCTGATCTTCAAAAGGTGGAATGGTATTTCCATATGCTATAAAAGTGCCTTCGAACGATGGATCATTAATTGATACACACTCTTCCCCCTCGATTTCTGTGACTGTATATAAAAACGGTACGAATGGGTGCATTTGAATAGATATTATATTAGGTGATTCAAAAATTGCACTATTGCCCATACCTGAAGCGTGTATATCTCCCGATGCCCCAATTCGTACATTTGGTGTGAAATTAATTTCAGATGGATAAGCTCCTTCCGGATTAGAGTGCACTACAATTGGGAAGATGTACAACGGAAAAGGGTTCGGAGCTGATCCTATCCTTTGCGGGTATGCTCTGTTTGTAGGCGTGAACTCCGGTATCCAATCGGTAACATACATGAAGCACCAGATAACATCAGATCCGTAATAGTCATTGGCAGTCACTCGCATGTTGCCCACATTATTAGAATCTCCCCTATAGATTATAGGCCTACCAGTGCTGTCCCATCTATCTACATGTGCGCGCTCCACTATTCCGGATACATTATGCTTGAACATATACGTTACCCAGACATCAGTTTCGATGTCGAACTCGGTACAGTTCAGATCGACAAAACGCGGATTCCTGACGAAAGCGTACTCCCGTCCGGATCCGTTGTCGAAAGTCATATAATTAATATGATTTTCCTTAAATGTGTTAATGTCCATCTGAACACGATATGTTGCATCATTCCGGATATATGTCATTTGCGAATACTGTACTATCTGATTCACGTTGAAGTATGAATCAAGCTGCGACTGTGTCTTAAAACACGGGACATTGCTATAATCATTCCACGGCACAGAATGTAATGCTATAACAGAAGAATGCGCATCGGTCAGGGCGGACATATAATCACCTCATTAATACTTGTATCTAATATTGGTCTGGTTCTCTCTTGCATAGGTCGTAGCATTGGTAATATTGCACGACTTCCAGGGCGCAGCGGGCAGCGTATAGGATTCTGCTTCTGTAGCGGCCGGAATCGGAATATACGAGCAGATCGCATGCGAGCCGGAAGAGAACGTACCTGTCTCTTCGGACGGGAACTCCAGATACAGCTGATCACCGACGGGGAAGGTACCTGTAAGCTGAACGTTAGCTTCTCCGGGCGTGACCTCAACAGGACTTCCGGTAAGTGTGACACCGGCGCCGGAAGTGATCTCGGCTGTTCTCTGTGTAGATACAAAGGCTACAGCATTCAAGAACACCCCGTATGTTTTTGCCCACTGTTCGGAATGGAACATGTTAAAGTACAGAGGGCCATCAACATAACGCTCGCTGGATACGGTAAACTGGTTATGAATCTCCAAGAAACGATCATCCGCCAGAATACCAATAATATTGGAAGAATCCGTTGTGCCTCCGAATCCGTATTCCTTAGGAACCAGAATGATTCGTGTATCCATCTCAACGCGGTCCACATTGAAAATTCCGGCCAGCCAGTCGATTGTGATTGTGTTCATAACCTCTGGTGTCGTAATAAATACCATGCGCTCCTTAGGTGTCCGCATTAAGAATTTGAGTGCATTATAATTACGCGTCCAGAAGTTCATGTAATCCTTTGTGTTCTTGAATGTGTTCATGAACACCTGAATGGATGCCTCATCCGTAAGCGGATCAACCTCCTGATATACCAGACCACCCTGATAGAGCATGGTGCCCAGCACCTGACAGTCTGCAAGCATATTATCATACAGGGACGACGCGGCAAGAGACGCAGCAATTTCATTGTTTAGACTTTCAATCTCACTTACGCTGCGGAATGCTTCTCGAATTCTCTGAAGCGTGCGCGTGATCTTCCACTGCATGTTGAAATTGATTGTATAGTATGCCTCAGATATGTTGGGCAGAACCTTGCCGAATTCACCTCGCTCCGTACCCTCATCAGGAATTGGATAGCCTTCAATGTAATCTACATACAGCTCGCGCATCGTGAGACCGGCAGGCATATTCTCCTTATAGAACCTCGAAAATGGGTTCTCGGATCGGTCAAACCATGCTGAACGAATTCTGGTATTTGCGACCTGATTCGTGATCGTATTCATATAATCGTTAATCATGTCATTCGGAATCATATGCGAAATATTCGCCAGATTCTCCTGGTCAATCAACGGAATCCGAGCTGCATAACCTCCTGCTGTACGAATATCATTCAAAATATCAATTGTCGTAAAAGCCATTATTTATAAACCTCCTCAATGTGTTTAGCGATCCGGGCTGCATAATCCAGCTCTTCCTCTTCATGCTCTTTTGGTTTCTCCGGCTCTTCATATTTTATCAAGCTAATTAGCTTCTGGTTATTGGATCGGCTTTCGTCCAGCAAAGCCTTTGTCGTAGAATGTTGTGCGCGCTCCGTATCCAGTTCTGTTTTCGTTGTATTGAGTTCTTCCGTAAGGCGCAGGATTTCCTGCTCCAGCTCTTCCTGTGTCACTTCTCTCACCCCCCATATCCATAATATATGTTACTTCCCCGTCATCCGTCAAGATATAGTTTCCGACTCTGAATCCCAGATTCATACCAAGTGCTCCAAATCGTCCAACTGGGAACGTATGTTGTTGATGATCGCTTTCGCAGTCTCACTGTCGGACGGGGGTACAACAGCATCACTATAATCAATCCATGTAAGCATGCCATGCTTCTTCCATTCTGTCTTATCGAATGGGTTGATCTGTACATTACGTGCCCCTGAAGTCGTGCATTCAATGACTGTTCCATCATGATAGATGCCACAGTGCCCATCCTTCCAGAGATATTCACCATTAAGAATATCTTCCATGTCTGTGGATACATTATCACAGTATCCGAGCATTGTACTTTCAGTAACGTCGGGCACGCCGTTAGCCTCATACGTGGCCGATTTTCCGGGCTCCCACCCCCAAAGCAATGCTTTCACAAAACAGATGCAGTCAAATCCATATGCACCGTATACCAGCTTGGAGGCATTACGCCCATACCAGTCCGGATATTGCTTTGTTTTCTGCTCGACAATTCCGTCTTCTATTTTCTGTCCCCACATACCAAGAGCATAGCACGTCTTTTCACCTGCGGCTTTCAATGCCGCAGCCACAAATTCCGATGACATCATTTTTTTAATTCCTCCTTAATATCTTCCAATGTCTCGCACACTTTTTCGAGCGTTTGTGTGTTATTGGCCAGCTGCTCACCATATTCCGATATTACTGTAATGTAGCTGTCCTCGCGCTCCTTGTAATCCTTCTGAGTTTTCAAAAAAAGGTACACAAACAGTGCCGCAAATATTCCATACTCAACGAATGATTTTACAATATCAACAATTTCCATGAGGTATACACCCCCTTTCATAATCATAATTAATAATACTATAATTATTATTCATCGTCAAGTATCGTAAATGTGGTCTCTATAAGTGCAGTACCACCTTTCATTTCCTTTCGCATCAACTTCCCGGGGAAAGAAGCTCCCGGTCTGAATTGGTCAAATGTAATAGCCTGCTTTACAGCCTCCGGCATACCCGCACACTTCACATTCAGACGTCCGCCTTCATCCTCAATATAGCATTTCGGCCTGATGTATTTTGCCCGGACAAATTTACTTTCCAGCTTCAGTGCGCCAAGGCGTTTCGGATCAACATCAAGTCCGGTAATATCATCCTCTAGCAAGTGGAGTGAATCCGTGTCTATATATAGTAATCGGTAGTACAGCTTTTGCGCTTCTCTGATGATTTTCTGCCTTGCATATGCTGTTGTATATATTGCTACCGGACAATATACACCCTCTGTAATACGTTCCTGGCATTTTCGAAAATTAAGAACTCCGTCTATATATGGCTCCAGACTCACCTGAACAGGATTGGTTCCGAATTTGCCATAAAAACTGTTAAGCTCTATCTTTGTAAGATACCTTATCGCCCCTGTACTGTCACACTTGACTTTATACAATCGATCGATGTATTCATCAAACATGCCTACGGCAGAATGAAATTGATAGTAGTCATAATAACTTACATCCCACAGATCATATTGTTCAGTTATTAATTCCCAGTCTATGTTAGTAATGACTAACTGAGCGTCTTCAAGCTCTTCCAGGTATTCAGTATCATTCCATCTTGAGTGCTTGATTTGGATACACGGGATATGATTCCGCTTTAATTTTGCATGCCCTATATGTAGCCGTGCAACCCACATTCCGGATACAGGTTTTCCACTGTGATATTCAGGCCTGCCATATGGCATAGGGTTATATCGCATTGCCCACGGAAACATAGAGTTATAATCCAATACAATACCCGCACCCACTTCACGTTTTTTACGATCCGGGTGAACATACACAAATCCACCTCGGTATGCTTTTCGCAGATAACTGTCAACATCATAATCTAGTGCCGGAAATAGCGCCCGAAATGTTCCTTCCCCACCTATTGATTGCTTATACTTATTTAACGATGAAGATCCTATCGTCATTTTTATAAGCCCGTCTGATCTTGCCATTTCTATCCCCCTTGCTACAATTTCGCAGTCCCGAAAGCAATATCTTATCTCTTCTTCTGTCGCAGATCCTGGCTTTCTCACAAGAGTGTGGTCTATAGATAGTTTCCCCTCTTCCAAACCAAGAGCCTTTGCAAGGTCAGATACACTGTTCGGGAGTATTTTGTAACTATCCCATATTGTAATAAGTCTACCATTCTTGAATCGGATTTTAATCTCATATAAAATCCTATCTTCACTTATCAACACTCTAAATTCACCCTTTTGCGGGTTTTTGTTCATTGTGTGCCTATACTTATTATTAAGCAACCAATTAATGATATAACTCCCATCAAACTTTAAATTATGGTATAATACTCTGGTGTGCTCCTCTTGATTAGATAATGAATCCATCATAGATTCGATATCTCCGCCACTTAACCTTCCACTTCCCCCAACCTCTACACCACACCACAACCAAACATAATACCTATCCCCACTATGAGAAGTCTCACAATCGTATACCCACTCATTCACGAAATCCTCCTCTAATCTCTTTGAGTTGAGCTATTAGCTTGTCGTATTCCTCACTTTCCATTGAGGTGTTATCCCTCACATTTAACCTTTTTAAGGCTTCATACCTGCGCATTACTTCATATCTATAACCTATTCTTCCCTCCATGCGAGTGCTAAATATAAGCCATTCCTGCCATGTCATATCGTTTATGATATCCCTGAGCTCATTATATAGATCCTCCCTCCCAGAAAATTCTGACTTAAGTGCTATCAGATATCGCCTCCGATACTCATCTATTCTTGATTCCCATCGATCAGTTTGTATGATACTCAGTACACGTTCTAATAACACCTCCTTGGTGGAATGCTCAGTGTCATACTTAGTAATTGGTCTGTATTCATCCATACCTTTTGGTGTGGATGGAAGCCATTCCATAGCATAGTATTCAGCCTCCGCAAGCAATTGCCTGACAACATCTTCTCTAATTCTCCCGTCTGGCCCCAACTCCCCTGTTCGGGGAGTGGAGCGCAATAATACATCACGAATTAATTGTTCACGTTGCACAGTCTGCTGATGCTGGATCTTTAGCGCCTGCAAATAGTATGCCTGCTCCTGCTTGGTCATATTAAGTGCTTTTGCATTCTTATAGAACAACTTACGATCTACATTTGTATATTCTTTCAGAAGCTTGGTTACAACCTTTGCACTATAGCTCGCACTGTATTGCTTAGGCATGTCAGAACAGGCACTCATCTTACGATTCCTCATACTCATTCGGGTGTTTGTCTTTATCTCCTTTAACTTTTTCAAGATCGTGAATTACAATACGCACTTTTCCGTTGTATGCCTTAAGCCATGCCCAGGTAACGTCAATTTCAATTGTGTTCTTGTCATTGGCCGCTAAGCCTAATTCTTTAATTTTTGCTCTTGCGTTCTTTGTAAAATCTACGTTTAGGTACGTACACTTCTGATCACCTTCGTCCGGGACACTAGTACTATACAGCCACTTATCATGCCACTTATTAGCTCTTACATACATTTTACCCTTGATTTCCATAATTATTTTCCTCCTCTAATTTTTGAATTAATTGAAATATTAATATTATAATCTCATATGCCTCTTTCCAACACCCTCCCATTATATTTACTACTATCATACCTCCTCCTGTTACGCTAATATAAGCAATCTCCTCATCATATTCAATATCACATTCATCCAGATCACTATATATAACCATCTGTATGTGATCGTTGTGTATTGATATGGATATGTGATGCTTCCTATACTCACGATTAATCTGATCATATAGAGTATCTGCCCCGTCTCCTGTTATTGGTATCCTTATTACCTTCATCATTCCACCTCCTTATATCACCCTCAGATTGCTTATTAACATAATTAGTATACCTCTCAATCCAACGCCACACAACCATAGCATCGTATGAGTCCTGAATCTTAACATAACGCAAAAATTTCTGTGTGTCAATTAACATTATAATCACCCCATAATTTGGCTCGTATTTTCCATAGATATCTAGGAACCTTTTTCTCACAAAAACACTCCATTTCATCTTCCCACAGCATTAATATGTGGTCTAACACAATATCCTCAGTTACAACATCATATATGCCTAATATGACCATTTCATTCTTTTCGATATTAGAAGTTACGCGGAGACCATTACTAAATGTGTGTATAAGATATGCCCTCCCTTCCTCCAAAACACATTTGTTAAGCTCTTCACACAACTTACGCGCCCTACTCATCATATTCTACATCCTCTCCTAATTTCTTTTGCTTCTCATTGTATTCATCAAGCTCCTTATGAATTATATTGTACAACCTTGGATACTCTAAAGGGTGCGCTTTAATATTTTCGATAATATGACCTAATACCGCCTCATAATCAAATCTATTCTCAATTACAAGTAGCTCTATACTATATTTTAAAACTCTACTCACCACTTTGATTTTAGTGTTTTCACACACAATAAATGCATATTTGTATTTCCTTAAAATATTATTTACTTTATCACACATTGTTAATCCCATTTGTCACCCTCCCACTGTTCTATTAATGCCAGCATAGTTAATATCAAGTAAACACGCCCAATATTGCAGATAAGATATGCTCTGGCTAGATGGTCAAGCACATCAGACTTTAATTCTCTTTTACTTACAATAGTGGTATATACAATTATTGTATCTATATCAGCACCCGGAAAATCTTCTACCACTACGGAAAACCCATTCAATACTATATATGCTGGTTTCCCTGCACGAACAATCTTATTAACCTCCCTCATAACTTGGTGCCATGTGTGCACCTCTTTAATCACATTATCACCCCCTATATATTACTCTCAAGAATAATAAGCATAGTAATTAATCCAATAATATCACGCTTAAGAACTAGATTTCTCCTAATGTGACTCCCAATCTCACTTCTAAGATTAGTCTCGAGCTGAGAAGTGAATATTAATACCCCACATTCAGAATTTACATCAATATCATCGGTGATTAATACATATTCTCCATCTGTCCTTATTTGTACAATATTACATTCTTCTAGCATACTATTAACCCCCTTTTCCAACTCTTCCCATGTTTTAACCTTTAACATCTCCATAACCACCTTTCTATCACCTTCGTGATGGTTATATTATACTGTTCACATATGAATTGGTAAGATATAATATTTTAATTAAGTATTAAGTAATGTGTACAAAGTGTTACGCCGCGATGGGGGAATTGATTTCGCTGGTAAAAAAAATTATACTCT
>ERZ779894.3042-NODE-3042-length-13654-cov-17.091110_pt1 | contig 13654 bp, 6 predicted proteins | sample MGYA00511587_ERZ779894 | MGnify/ENA primary metagenome ERZ779894 (study PRJEB29588, sample SAMEA2160490) | human gut metagenome | biome: human gut; feature: human-associated habitat; material: faeces | place: Denmark | collected 2008/2010 ... | reverse complement strand
AGATACAGACGCTGCTGACCCAGTCGGTCAGCTCCTTCGATACTGCCGGGGAGAATTTCTACCACGGCTTTATGCTGGGCCTGTGCGCCCTGCTGGGCGGCGCTTTCGTGACCTCCAACCGGGAATCGGGCGACGGGCGCTATGACATTCAGCTGAAGCCCACGCAAAAGGACCTTCCGGGCATCCTGATCGAACTGAAAGCGGAGAAAAATTGCAGCGATGAGCAGCTGAAAAAGCTGTCTGAGACAGCCTTGCAGCAGATCAACGATAAGAAATACGAGACCGAGCTGACGACAGCCGGGGTCAGGACGATTTATAAATACGGCGTGGCCTTCAGCGGTAAAAAGGTCGAAGTGGCGGTTGGATGAGGCTGACGAATTTCAAAGTATCAGCTTTCGGCTTCCAAAGTATCAAATTGATACTTTGGCGAAATCCCAAAGTGCCAAATTGGCACTTTGGAGATGTGCTTATATCAAATGCTAAATGAATTAACAAAAATCGAGGGAGACTGCTTATGAAATCAAATTTTGATTTTCTGAATCGATACTGGCCTGCATTGGCACAGATTGGCGCAACCGCAGAAACCTATGTCTATTCTGATCCCAATGCCTGTATCTATAAACTCGGAATGTTTGCCGAGCGCTTAGTGCAGGAGATCCTTGTCTTTGAGCACATTGCGGAGCCGGCTGTTGACAACACCCACGCAAATCGAATTCGCATTTTGAAGCGAGCCGGTTTATTGCCGCACGAAATTGACAACACGCTATATGTTCTTCGCAAGACAAGAAACTCGGCAGTACATATAGGTACGGACTCCGTGGACGAAGCAAAGACATTGCTGTCCTTGACTTACAATCTTGCTGTTTGGTTTATGGAGACATATGGAGACTGGGGATATATTGCGCCCGAGTTTGTTATGCCTGTCGAGACTGATCACGAAGATTTGGAATCCGTTATTGCCGAGCAGGAAAAGAAAATTGCGGAATTGACGAAGCAACTGGCTGTGGTCACGACCGCCGCTTCGGGCAAAACGCAGAAGGAGCGCGCAAGGCGGTCGGAATCTGTCTCCTCTATGATGAGCTGGAATGAGGCGCAGACCAGATGCTTGATCGATGAGCAGCTTCGTCTTTCTGGTTGGGAAGCTGATACGCAGAACCTGCGCTACAGCAAAGGAACGCGTCCTGTAAAGGGGAGAAATATTGCCATCAGCGAATGGCCTACCAATTCGGCCTTTTACAAAAACGGGTATGCGGATTATGCGTTCTTCGTTGGCGAGAAGCTCGTAGCATTGATGGATGCAAAAAAGATGTCGGAAGATGTGGCATCTACCATCGATGTGCAGGTAAAGGACTATGCTGCACATATTAAGCCGGAGGATATTCCACATACGGTTGGAAACTGGAATGGTTATCAGGTCCCCTTCCTCTTTGCTTCAAATGGCAGGGCATATTTAGAGCAGCTGCGGACGAAGTCTGGTATTTGGTTTTTGGATGTCCGGGAACAGGAAAATCAACCGTACCCTATTCGGAACTGGTTTAGCCCAAGTGACCTGATGGAAAAACTTGGTCAGAATACAGCGGCGGCCAATCAGGCGCTGGCTGCAGCAGATAATTCGTTTATGACAGATCCTAATGGGTTGAATCTGCGCGACTACCAGATTAAGGCCATTGATAAGGCAACAGAGGCGATCGTTGACGGCAAGAGAACGGCCTTGCTTGCAATGGCCACCGGAACGGGCAAAACCCGTACTGTTCTGGGACTTATCTACAAGATGCTGGAATCCAAGCGTTTCCGTCGTATTCTTTTCCTTGTGGATCGAGTGTCCCTCGGTGAGCAGGCAATGGACACCTTCAAAGATGTCAAGCTGAAGGAACTGCTGACGCTGGACAAAATATATGAGATCAAAGCGATCGATGACAACATCATCAATCTGGAAACCAAGGTCAGCATTTCAACGGTGCAGGGGCTTTTGAAACGCACGATTCTGGCAGAAGAACCGGATTTGATGCCCGGTGCATTTGATTTGATTATTGTGGACGAAGCCCACCGAGGATATATTCTTGACCGTGAAATGACGGAAGAAGAAATCCTCTACGATAATCAGGATGATTATATGAGCAAGTACAAGCAGGTTATCGAGTATTTCGATGCGGTGAAAGTTGCCTTGACTGCTACGCCCGCCCTGCACACGACCGAGATTTTCGGGGAGCCGGTCTATACCTACAGCTACCGTGAGGCGGTTATCGATGGCTGGCTGGTGGATCACGATCCTCCGTATCTGATTAATACGGATTTCATTGAAAATGACGCACAGTTCAAGAAGGGTGAAACCTTGGCGCAATATGACCCCAACACCAATGAACTTTTGAACGGTGCAGTTTTGGACGATGAAATGGATTTCGATGTGTCGGAGTTCAACCGCAAAATTGTTCTGCCGGATCATACCCGCAAGGTGCTGGAAGAAGTTTCGACCTACCTGAATCCGGAAAGTGGAGAAAAGACGCTGATATTCGCAGTAAATGATGCACACGCTGACCGTATTGTGGATACGCTCCGAGAGATTTACAAGCCCTATGGCATTTCCAATGATGCCATTATGAAAATCACGGGCAAAACTGTCGGCGGCAACAAAAAGAAGATTTTGCAGGTGATCAAGCAGTTCAAAAACAACCAGTACCCCAACATTGCCGTAACAGTCGACCTGCTGACTACCGGAATCGATGTGCCGGCAATTTGTAATTTGGTGTTTATGCGCAAGATCAACAGCCGGATCCTCTTTGAGCAGATGCTGGGACGCGCTACTCGCCTTTGCCCGGAAATCGGAAAGACGCACTTCAATATCTTCGATGCAGTTCGCGTGTACGAGGACTTGGACGACACTTCTAATATGAAGTCAGTCTCCGTCAGCAAATCAATGGCTGAATTGTTGGAGGATTTGTTCCGCCCGGGTGAATCCAGCAAACAACCTGTCAAAGATCGTATTTTGGCAAGATTACAGCGCAAGAGCAACAATCTGACCGATGAGCAAAAGTATGATGTATCCGAGCGTTTAGGCGGAAAAACAATTCGGGAATATGCGAAGGAATTGAAAAGCTGTACAGAGGAAGCTTTTGTGCGACGCTGCCGGGAGGATAAGGATTTCCTGCTTTGGTTTGACAACCTGAAGGGCAAAAAGCGTGGACATTACTATTCCGAAAAGGAAGATACTCTTTTGGAAACGACCCGCGGCTATGGTGACACGGAAAAACCGCAGGATTATCTGGACTCTTTTGCGGCCTATGTCAATGAGAACAAAGATCGTATCGAAGCGATCCGCATAGCCTGCACCCGCCCCAGCGATATGACCCGGGCGCAGCTTCGGGAGTTAAAGCTGGAACTGGATAAGGAGAATTTCACCGAGAGCAGCTTGAATGAAGCGGCCAGTGCGGTGAGCAATGAACGGATCGTGGCAGACATTATCGCCTTTGTCCGTCGGGCTGTACTTAAAACGCCGCTTGTAAACCACGATGACCGCGTGAAAATGGCCTTTTCTAAACTGATTTCGGCGCATCACTTTAACAAAATGCAGCTGGATCTGCTGGAAAAGATCAAGGTATATATGCTTCACGAGAGCATCCTCAATACCGAGACCTTTGAGGCACCGGCGTTCAAGATGGATGGCGGTTTCGCACGCTTTAACAAGAAGTTTGGCGGGCAGCTTGCGGAGATCATCCGCGAGATCAACACTTATATTTACGAAGGAGCAGCTTAAATGAGCACGCAAGATATTGTACAGAAACTTTGGAACCTCTGCAATGTGCTGCGGGATGACGGTATTACTTATCACCAGTATGTGACAGAACTGACCTACATTCTGTTTTTGAAAATGGCCGATGAGACCGGTGCAGATAAGGATATTCCCGAAGCATATCGTTGGGGCTCTTTGACCAGCCGTTCCGGCATTGACCTGAAAAAGCACTACTATACGCTGCTCAGCAAGCTGGGCGAAGAATCCGTTGGCCGCGTGGCACAGATTTACGCCAACGCATCCTCCAGCATCGAGGAGCCGAAAAACCTCGAAAAAATCATCACGGAGATCGATAAGCTGGACTGGTATGAGGCCAAAGAGGAAGGTCTGGGCGACCTGTATGAAGGACTCTTGGAGAAAAACGCCAATGAGAAGAAGTCCGGTGCCGGTCAGTACTTTACCCCTCGTGTGCTGATCGATGTGATGACGGAGCTCATCAAACCCCAGCTGGGCGACAAGTGCTTTGACCCGGCCTGCGGTACTTTTGGCTTTATGATTGCAGCCAACCGCTATGTCAATGCGAATAACGATATGTATGCACTCTCTGACCGTCAGGCAGATTTCCAGCAGAATAAAGCGTTCAACGGTGTGGAGCTGGTGCACGAAACCCATCGCTTGGCATTGATGAACGCCTATCTGCACAATATGAATGCCAATATCACATTGGGGGATTCTCTCGCACAAAGCGCCAAGGGATTGAAAGATTTTGATGTTATTCTGACCAATCCGCCCTTTGGCACAAAAAAGGGCGGTGAGCGTGCCACACGGGATGACATCTCTTTCCAGACCTCCAACAAGCAGCTGAACTTTTTGCAGGTGATCTATCGCAGCCTGAAGGCGGACGGCAAGGCCCGCTGTGCCGTGGTACTGCCGGATAATGTGTTGTTTGCTGCCGGTGACGGTGCCAGCGTGCGCCGGGAGCTGATGAATTTCTGCAATCTGCATACCATTCTGCGCTTGCCTACCGGCATTTTCTATGCACAGGGCGTCAAGACCAATGTGCTGTTCTTTACCCGCGGGACAACCGAGCAGGATAACACCACCGAGGTTGCGTTCTACGATATGCGCACCAATATGGACAGCTTTGGTAAGACCCGGCAGCTGCGCAAGAGTGATTTCGACGAGTTTGTGGCAGGGTATGAAGACCCATCCAAGCGCACGGGCGAGCGCTGGAGCAAATTCACTCGTGAGGAGATCGCCAAGAATCCGGACGATAGTCTTGACCTTGGCTTGATTCGTGACGACTCCATCGTGGATTATGACGATCTCCCTGACCCTGTAGAAAGCGGAGAGGAAGCGATTGCGAATCTGGAAGAAGCGGTCGATCTGCTGAAAAGCGTTGTGCGTGAGCTTCGTGCTCTGACGGAGGAGAAGTGATGGCAAGAGCAAAAAAAGAAACCGCCCTCACGCCCGAAGAGCGTTTGCAGGCAGCTTTAGTGCCGGATTGGGAGTGGCCGTATAAATTGCCGGAGAATTGGTGCTGGGTGCGTTTGTATTCATTAGCACATATTATTTCAAAGGGGACTACACCCAAAGGGGGCAAAGATGCATATGTTGAGAAAGGAATACGGTTTCTTCGAATTGAAAACATAAATGAGGACGGAAGTATTTCCCACGAAAATATTAAGCACATTACTGAGGAAATGCATACGGGATTTCTGAGGCGATCGATTTTGTGCAAAGATGATATATTGATTTCAATAGCTGGAACCTTGGGAAAAACCGGAATTGTTGGAGAGGCTGATTTGCCACTAAATACGAATCAAGCTATTTCTTTTGTTCGGTTAATACGGGGGAATTTATTGCCGCAGTATATCAAAATGTCTATAGATAATCCTAAGACGCAGGATATGTTGATTTCACAGACAAAAGTGACATCGATCCCTAATTTAACACTTGAGATAATTGGAAATTGCGCCATCCCGCTTGCTCCTCTTGCTGAGCAGCAGCGTATTGTTGACCGCATTGAAAGCCTGTTTGCCAAGCTGGATGAGGCCAAGGAAAAGGCACAGGCCGTGGTGGATAGCTTTGAAACCCGTAAAGCTGCTATTCTGCATAAAGCCTTCACCGGTGAACTGACTGCGAAATGGCGGGAAGAGCACGGTGTCTCAATAGATAATTGGAAAACTACTCGATTTGACAGCGTTGCAGCTATTAGAAGCAACTTAGTTGACCCTGCAGAGTATCAGAGTTTTCCGCATATCGCTCCAGATAATATTGAAAAAAAAACTGGTGTGCTGCTTGAATATCATACGATTGCCGAAGATGGTGTGACCAGCGGTAAACACCGCTTTTACTCAGGACAAATACTCTATTCAAAAATTCGACCTTATTTGTCAAAAGCGGTTGTTGTTGATTTCGATGGGTTATGCAGTGCAGATATGTATCCTATTGAAGCATACCAAAACGCAAGGTGCCTTTGGTATTATATGCTATCAGATGAGTTTTTACTTCAGGCATCGACTGCTGGTTCTCGTTCTGTTTTGCCAAAGATTAACCAAAAAGAGTTATCTGCGTTAACTGTGCATCTTCCGACGAATGATAGAGAGCAAGAAGAAATCGCTCGAATCCTTGATGAACTTTTTGATAAAGAGCAGCAGACCAAAGAAGCCGCCGAGGTAGTCCTTGACCAAATCGACCTGATGAAAAAATCCATTCTCGCCCGTGCTTTTCGCGGTGAACTGGGTACGAATGACCCAAGCGAGGAGAGCGCGGTGGAATTGCTGAGGCAAGTAATCGAACAAGAGGATGGAGATGTGGTCAGGCCAAAGGCAAAAGCGAAGCGAATTGCAATTCCCGCAGAAATTAAGCCGTTGTTGTCAGGCGCTAATGAAGAAGCAATTGTCAAACTCCTATTAAAAGCTGCGCCCCAATCTGTTTCTACACAGACAGTAATGTCCATTAGTAAGAAAAAATTTGAGCTTATGGACGCATTACGCAATCTGGAGAAAAAACAGATTGTGTCGAAAAGTGATTCTGGAGAATACTCACTAGTGAGGTAATATTATGCAAATCAAACGGCTTCAGATCGATGATTATCTTTGTTTGGTTGACTTTGATATAGTATTTGACACCGTATCGGGTGGTAGCTCAACAATTCTGATTGGAGAAAATGGCGCTGGAAAATCGACGATGATTGAGTGTATTCTGAACATTCTGATGTCTTTTGATTCTCCCGCAATAGAAAAGCAGATTGACTACAGCTATTCTATGGAGTACAACTATGCGCAAAAGGCGGTATGCATTGTCCAAAGCAATCATAATTATCGTATCACGGTAGATGATGCTTTCTGTGAGGGAGGCTATAGAAAGGTGCGTTCATTTACCAAAACACATTCGGTGTTTCCACAGCGTATTATTGCATTTTATTCTGGAGCCAACAATAAGCTCTTGCCTCAAATAGAACGAATTAATAAAAGATATGTAAGGCAATGCAGAAATACACTTGTGCGCTTTCTTAAAGCAATGAACGATGAATCTGAGCGCTTCTTGCCGAACTTTCCCAAAAGAAAGTACAATTATTGTGATGAGGGAATGACTCCAATATATTTGACTTCTATTCTCTGTGGTCAGGAGTCTTATGAACAGAATTATCTTGTTGATGCGTGCAATTTCGGTGAAGTCCAATGTGTGGATATGGCCATTAATATTGATAAAGTTGAGGGCGTTTTTGGAAGAGGACGGTTCGAAGGAGATGTGCCCACGGGCCTGTACTATTTGACGGATTTCATTGACCATCGGTTTACGGATTTACTGCGAAGAGGATTACTATATTCGGCTATGGGAAAATCTTATTTCGAAATTAAAGGGATTGAAAAGCTGGGATTAGATTCTATTGCAATTTTAGAATTTTTTGAGAAACTATACTCTCTGTTTGATGCTAGATTTGAGGTAACCGTAAATCAAGGGAATTCCATAGTGAAATGCAAATCAATGAGCGAGGGGCAACGCCAACTTATCAAAATTCTTGGTATGCTTGGTATTTGTAAGACGGAAGATTGTCTCGTTTTAATGGACGAACCAGATGCGTATATGAATCCACGCTGGAAGTATGACATCAAAAGCACAATGGATCGATCCTTGAAAGAAGCCGTAAACGCTCAGGCAATCATTGCGACACACGATCCATTGGTGATCAATGGCGTTCCTAAGGAGTTTATTAGGATATTTACCCAAAACAAAGAACTTGAATCATCTACGGGATTTTTTATCACAAGAGTTATCACCCCTGTCGAGAATACCGAGGGAATGGGCATCGATGGGTTGCTACAAAGTGAATATTATGGGTTGCAAACTTCTTATGACCAAAAATCGCATAAAAAATTCTTGCGCAGGCAAGAATTATATCTAAAACTTATTGGCGGGAGTGCTACGGACGGAGAAAAAGCAGAGCTTCGTGAAATAACGAGAGATTTGGGATTGCTGCCGCTATCGTATAATTCAATTGATTTTCTATATGATGATTTTTTGACCGTATATAAGAAGTGCGATCTGTATAGCCAAGAGTATCTTACCTACGATCAAGTGTTAGAGCGCAGAGAAAAAATTAAAGAAATCATTGAGGCGTTATACGAAGGGCAAGTATGAGATATATAAAGATAGAAGATCTTCTGGTATTCAGAAGCAGGTGGGGACAAGGGGATACACTCTGGAAAAACAGTGTGCTCAAAAAGGATTTCAGAGATTTCTTTCACAATAAATGCTGGTATACAGAGGTGCTACTTGTCGGGCAAGATGTGCATATTGACCACTTTCGACCCAAGGCAGCGGTAAAGCCTTTTGAGAATTTTAAATATAATCATTTAATTCAAGATAAGGGGTATTATTGGCTAGCAAATGATCCATCGAATTATAGGGCGTGCTGTATCTATGCTAATCGAAAAACAGGTAGTGGCGGTAAAGGAAACTATTTTCCTCTGGCAGATGATGGCGTATATCAATCGGAAAAAGATGAAAATAATGAGCATCCAATGCTGTTAGATCCATGCGTAGCAGAAGATGTTAAGTTGTTGTCTTTTCTGGGTAATCGCGTAGTTCCTGCAACAGACGATGAATTGGGCAAAGAAAGGGTTAGAGTTTCGGCATCTATTTACAATCTGACTGATGCTTACATAAGCAACGAAAGAGGGAAAATTTGGGCGAGCATCGAACAATTACTTGCAGAGTATGTCTCCGGAGATATTAGCAAGTCCAGCTGCATTCGCCAGCTAAGGGACGCTATATCGCCCAAAGCTCCCTTTTCAGCTTGTGCAATAGCTTGTGTTAATTCTCTTGCTCCAGACGAAATAAAGAGCGAGCTTGATTTGATACTCTAACTCTATGAAATGAGGGATGATAGTGCTGGATCAGACAAATGCAAATATTGAAAGACATATCAAAACCCACACAGAGCGTTCCGATGATGACCGTGCGGCAGTATCTGTTTTGGAGACATTTCTTCGTTCAAATGGGAGAATCAACACTTCTTTTGCATCTGATGATAAGTGGCCCAATCACGATGGCACTTTCGAGTTTGCTCCCGACCCTGACATTTCTAGGCGGCCCAAGCAGACTTTCTATGTCCAAATAAAGGGAACACGCAATTATACTGAGCACGAGGGTGTTATTAAGTACACGCTAAAAGATCTCGCTTTTCCTGCTTTTATATGTGGCAGAGTATCCCTTGATCCGGGAATTCTGTTTGTGATTCTCAATCCCGCTGAACGCGGAGATGAGAGAGTTTTTTGGAAGTATATGTCGCCCAGCTTTCTTAACAGTATTGATTTTGCAAAAGACAGTATAACCGTCAGTTTTTCACCGGAAGAGGAAATCTTGAACAATGACGAAAGCGTTTTAGCTTTTTGCGAGAGGTTAGAAAAAATTGTCGAGCGGCATTCCTTTGTAAACCAATTGGAACGGCATAGTTATTCTTTTGAAGAAGCTAAGCGAATCGTTGAGACCTGTGATACGGAAATCACGGAAAGCATCGACAATTTAAGCATTCTAAATAAGTGCCGCGACAACATTTCACGGAGAATTCTGACGAGATTGAACGATCTATGCATTTCAGCTTTACTGTTGAATGCGATGAAAGACGGCTATCAAAGTCCCAACGCCGGCTTTGCGTGGGAATACTCACTCTTAAGGGCAAATACAAAGTACTTAGGGAATTTTTACCGAGGATTGCAATATATCGGACGCCGGATCCCCGAGGAAGGCCAAGCAGAGCGACTGATGCTGAAGTACTACAGCTTTATGTGGCAGATCCGTCAATCACTCTATGAGAACTACGGCATCACCGTGCTTCAGAACTTGGAAAAGTTTCAGGAATATACCGGAACCGATGAGCAGGATAAGCAATACTATGAGTTGGTGGCGAATGCTTTCTCAACCCCAAAAACCGAGCAGAAACATACCAGTAATACGAGGTTTTATATTCAGAAAAGGACGCCGTTTTATGTTGGCAAAGAGCGTTATTTTGAGGTAACACTGCAGCAAGCGGACATCTATGCGTCAAAGTATAACCGAATTACAGCATATACCAAACTTGACATTTCTACAGGCTATTCTGTACAAATCGACTATGTCCCATCATACATTAATCTCTGGGGTGTCAATACAGAAATTAAAATTATCACAGCTTGGCGTGTTTCGGTAGATCCTAAATGCTTGAACACGCTTGGAAAGATACTTAATATGCGCCTTCAGCTTTCTTCAAAATATGGAGAATATGATGCTCTGATGAGATTCCTAACAGAAACAGGTATGGATTTTCTGGAAATGATTGATCTTCGGGAGATACCTTTCTCGAATCTTTTGGAGTCAGTTTACAAAAAAGCAAAAACCTCTTATTTCAAAGATGTTTTACAGCAGCTGAGGGACAACTATTCTACAGGTTCGACACGCTTCGGCCGATATACAATTCGGTATCTGTTACTGAATCTGCGCGAAGATCTTTTGGAACGCGTTATGCCGTCTCAGTTTAGTCCGCAATGGAAATGCAAGGATTTATACCTGTCTAGAAAATGTTTTCCGTTTGAGTGTAACCCACTTGCTTCTGATTTAGCTGACAGCAAAACGAGCCAGATAAGTCAAGCCAAGTACTTGGCCAGAATAGTTGAAAAGGAAAAGACTGAGGTTGCGGTTCCATACTGGTCTATTGTAAAATCTATGCAAGATACCGGCGAAATTTACTGCGATCTTGGCGGAGATTTAACCGAACAGGCGATCCAGAAATATAATGATTGCTTAGACGATTGGGAAAAGCGCCAAGGGTATGAAATCATTTCAGATGGAAATGTCGCTTGTATCGCAGCATATGAGGCATCGACGCTCTTTATTTTGAATAAACTACTGGAATTATCACAGATTCACAATAAAGGGCAAAAAGAAGTTAACGAAAGATATTTGAGAAATTGCGATATTGCCTTTTCAGATCCTAAAAAAGAAGAAGCTCTTAAATATGCTTTTGTAAACTCCAGAGTACTTCTTGTTTACGGAGCTGCCGGTACCGGAAAGACGACCCTAATCGATATGATCTCGACAATGCTGTCTGGGCGTCGGAAATTGTTTCTTACCAAAACACATACGGCCTTGCAGAATCTGCAGAGGCGAATTAATAATCCGGGGGCTGATGCCAGTTTTGTAAGCATCAATAGTTTTACGAAGAGGGTAAACCTTCCTGATTATGATGTTATCTTTGTAGACGAATGCAGCACCATTGATAACCGTGCAATGAAGGTATTCCTCGAGAAAATGCGCCCGGATACATTCTTAGTACTTGCGGGAGACACCTATCAGATAGAATCTATTGATTTCGGTAATTGGTTTACTTATGCCAAGGATATTATTAAGACTAAAGGTTCGAATGTTGAACTCGTAAGCACTTGGAGAACAAAGGATCCCGGTTTAATTGAGCTTTGGAACGAGACTCGAAATAAGGGTGCGCTAATAACGGAAAAACTTGTTATCGACGGCCCATTTTCTGAAAATATTGGCGAAGGAGTGCTCAATTCCGAGATAATGGATGAGGTGATTTTATGCTTGAACTATGACGGAAAATTTGGCTTGAATAATATGAATAGCTATTTTCAAAATGCTAACACAGAAACGGCTGTTGTCTGGAGAGACTGGAAATATAAAGTTGGCGATCATATATTGTTCAATGACACGGACAGGTTTTCTCTGCTCTATAATAATTTAAAAGGGCAAATTGTCCAAATAGAACTGTTTGACAGTAGAATCAGATTTACAGTAGATGTAGAGATCCCGTTAACAGAGCAAGATTGCCAAAACGATGGCATAGAATTCATCGATATAATTGATGATGTGACCCGAATACGATTTGATGTACTTGATTTTGAAGAGGAAATGGCAGATGAAGATCGCAAAAAAGCCATCGTACCGTTTCAGCTTGCCTATGCGGTTTCAATTCATAAAGCGCAGGGCTTAGAGTATAGGTCAGTTAAGGTTGTTATTCCGAGTAGCAACGCTGAAAAAATAACACACGGTATTTTCTATACAGCAATTACGCGTGCAAAAGAAAAGCTAAAAATCTACTGGAGTTCTGAAACAATGCAAGAAGTCGTCGCTGGATTTTCAGTAGACACTTCAAGACAAAAAAGTTTGGCAATTATTAAGGAGAAGCTGAAGCAGGACAAGAATACTTAGGAATAGGGCACCGACCGTTTGGCCGGTGCTCTATTTATATATGAGCCATCTATAAGTCAATAGTGATTACCAGCCGTCCTCCCATCATCGGGAGGGCGGCTTTTTTGCGTCTTGATAGAAAAATTGAGAAATTTCTCGAAACACCCTGCCAAATGGCACCCCTTATTCAGAGTAAGTAGAAGGTTCCTTTTGAAAAATTGAGGGGACTTTTCAAATTACTTTGCCAAAATCTCGAAAAAGTTCCCAATTGGTTAGTAGGAAGGCCCTGAAAAATTTCCTTCAAAATCCTATTTGTTATTTGCCAGAAAAGTTCCCAGTTGATTAGTGGGAGGGGCGCTTAAAAATTTTCTTCAAAATTCTTTTTATTTTTGCCGGAAAAATTCCCAATTAAGTAGTAGAGGGGTTCGCAGAAAAATTCTCAAAAGTTTTTTTGTTCAAATCCGAAAAAAGTTCCCAGTTGGTTAGTGGAGAGGATTTCAAAGAAATTTTTCAAAATTCCTTCGTACAAATCAAAAAAGTTTTCCCAGTTGATTAGTGAGGGGGTTAAAAAACAGCCCTTCTCGCTGCCTACCTATTGAGGGGATTCTCTCTGTGTACCTTGAAAATTGAATCGCCGCCTCCAAAGGATATGCTTCCGGCAAGTGACGCCACGACTTCCCGAAAAAGGAACGAGCGCATCAAAGAAGCGATACGCCGTGGTGAGACTCCGGGGCAGGAACGATGCGGATGAGCGGCAGCAAACAAAAACCGCCGCAGAAATGCGGCTTCAGAACAGACAAAGGAGGTTCAAACCTATGAAGAAAGGAGAGCTCAGAGAGCTTTATCAGATGATGTTTCCGGAATACCCGGACATTGTGACCGTCAAAGAGCTTCGGGAGATGCTGGGCATCAGCCGCAAGCTGGCCTATAAGCTGATCGACTATGGGTACATCCACGCCGTGAAGATCGGCACGACGCTGAAGATCCCGAAAATCAGCGTCATCAACTATGTGATGGAGAAAGAGGTGAAGAAGGTTGGATGAGATCAAACGCCTGACACCCGCCCAAAGGGCACGCTGCAACCGGCTGATCCGGCGGCTGTGCGTCAACTATGATGGTGGCAACTGTCTTCCGTTGGACGATGGCGAAGGCTGCGTGTGCGTGCAGATGATTTCCTATTCGCTGCTGTGCAAGTACTTCCGGCGGGCGGTTCTGCCCGCCGACAAGGCACTTTACGCC
>ERZ779894.3038-NODE-3038-length-13665-cov-7.304482_pt1 | contig 13665 bp, 7 predicted proteins | sample MGYA00511587_ERZ779894 | MGnify/ENA primary metagenome ERZ779894 (study PRJEB29588, sample SAMEA2160490) | human gut metagenome | biome: human gut; feature: human-associated habitat; material: faeces | place: Denmark | collected 2008/2010 ... | reverse complement strand
TGGAACACCTGGGGCAGCAGAATGCCCACCGCGATGGCCCCGGCGATGCGGGGCAGCACGGTCAGCCCCACCGCCGTGGTGACGAGTTCCGCCCCGGCGATCTGGGCGGCAAGTTCCGGGCTCCGGGAGTCCATTGCCGAAATGTCGGTAATGCGCATCTGCTCGCAGACCGTGTCCATGATCTGAACCGTATAGGCCCTGTCCGAGTTGATCCTCGCGACGACCTGTTCGTTCACATCGGCGAATACCACATGGTAACCCGCCTGTTCCAGCACGGCGCCGATAAATCCGCGGCCGATATTCCCGGCTCCGAATTGAATAGCTTTCTTCATTGCATTCGTGGTTTAAATATAGCTTCTGTAACAAAATACCGTATCGGTTGCCGCGGCCCGTCGCAGCGCTGAGCCCCGGCGGCGTATGCCCTGCGCCCTATTCCCAGAATATGCGGGTGTAATAGTTGTCCTTGCCCAGGATGCAGTTCGTGAATTCGACCTCCTCGCCCTGTGTGATGTCGATGCGCAGCACCTGCCCCGCATAGACGGGCATGGGATAGTCGTAGGAGGCCGGACGGACGGCGAAACGCAGGTCGGACTTGTTGGCGATCTCGAACGTGCGTTTGGTCTTGTTAACCTGGCGTATCTCGCGGATTTCGAGCGCAGCGTCTATCATCTGGCCGATGTACTCCCCGCGCCCCATCAGGTTGCCGTCGAAGCAGGCCAGGGCCCGCCCGGCGAGGAGCGCTTCGTGAATCGCCCCGGCCGTGCGGGCGGTGGCGAAGACCAAGGTCATCGGACGGCTGCCGCGCACGGGATAGATGCTCCCGCTCATATAATGTATGTCGCTGTTGGCGAACGGCACGAGGCCGTACTGAACCGCGTAGTCGAATGCGCGGGGATAGGATTCGGTTTTGTTGAACACCTCGACGCCGCGGAGTTTGCCCTGGTCGATCAGGCGTTCGTGGACGGGATAGATGTCGCTTTTCCGGTCGGGGTAGCCGGGATGGTTCCACAGCAGGAAGGCGCCCTGGCGGCAGGCCTCCTCGACGGCCTGCATCTCGTCCTCGACGTCGAGTTTGTCGGCATCCCGGATAAAGAGCGTGCAGATGTGCCCCAACGGCTTCTTGCGGGTGATTTCCGCACCGGGGATCACGATCATCCCGATCATGTCGCCGCGTGCCTTGGCCAGTTCGTAGGGTTTATTGAGGCCGCAACGGATGATGTCGGCGTTCTTGTGCACCTCGATGTGGTCGGTCATGGCGATCGCGTCCAGTCCGTCGTTCCACGCTTCGTTGACCCGGCCGACGGGCCACACCTGTCCGTCGGAGATGTCGGAATGGACGTGGAAATCGCATTTGAGCGTGATATAGCCGCCGATGTCGGGTATGCGGAGGTATTGGCGGTAGTTCTGGCGGCTGACGGCCTGATGGACGTGGACATCGTCGTTATGCAGTTGTGCGGCGGCGGTCAGGGCACAGAAAAGGGCAAAAAATGCGAGGGTAAGGTTTTTTCTCATCGGTCGTGTAGTTTGGTCGTGTCATATTAAATACAACCGATCGCGGGAAACCACCTAACCGGATTACAAAAAAATTAAAAAAGGCACCGGACATTGTTTCGTTCGGCGAGAATGTTTATTTTTGTACCGAATCTGATTATCCGATGGAGAAAATCTCGCTAATATCACGGGTTCGCGCGGGCGACCGCAAGGCGTTCGACGAACTGTGTCGGAAATATTATGCCATGCTGGTTTCCTACGCCCGCCTGTTCCTGAAAGACGACTGGGCCGAGGATGTGGTGCAGGACGTGTTCTACAACGTATGGCAGCGGCGGGAGACGCTCGACGATTCGAACTCGCTGTACAAGTATCTGCTGCGTTCGGTCTACAACCGCTCGCTCAACTACCTGGACAAGAACAGGCGCGCCGGCGAATACGGCGCCTACTACCGGGAGCGCATCGCCGCGCTGGGCAGTTCGTACTATGCACCCGACAACAGCCCCGTCGTGCAGAAACTCTACAACGACGACCTGCGCGCCAGCCTCGATGCGGCCATCGAGTCGCTGCCGCCCAAATGCCGCGAAGTGTTCCGTCTGAGCTACATCGAAGACCTTTCGAACCGCGAGATCGGAGAGCAGCTGGGCATTTCGCCGCGCACGGTGGAAAACCACATGTACGCGGCGCTCAAGCAACTGCGCCAGAAACTCTCCAAGGAACAACTGTTGCTGTTGCTTTCGCTGCTCTTCATGCGGGGCGTATAGGCCGGAGCGGCACAAACCCCAAGGCGTCGGGATACATAGTATCCCGGCGCTTTTTCGTTTGATCCCGCTCCCGATTTTTTCAATTCCCGGTAAGTGGTTTGGGCGGGTCGGCTGTATGTATCTATGAACACCGCCTAAACTACACGACCGATGGAAACGACATTCCCGAAGGCGCCTTCAGCCGCCGACCGCACCCTCATTCGCAGAGGTGCCATGAATTTGATATATAAGTATATCGTATAATTAACCTGCATGATGGCTTTAAGTATGTTTTTCTGCCGTCAGAGCCGGTGCGCGACAGCCGGACGAAAGGTTTGCCCGCGCCGGGCAAACCCTGCAATCCGTATTTCCACCAACCAAATATTTCTTAACCAACAAAACAAAACCATGCGAAAAATTTTTCTTTTCACAGCAGCAATGCTGGCGATCGCAGGCTGTTCGGAGGACAACACGCATCCGAAGGTATCCCCCGTGGACGAACCTTCGGCGGATGCCGTGACGATCCTCGCGACGATCGATGCGATCCCGTCCGCTACCGGGGACGGCGAGGCGTATGCTCCCCTATGGCAGGAAGGCGACCAGATCGTCGTCGGCTACAAGGGGATCTCTTATGTGTACGAAACCTACGATGCCGGCAACGGTGTCGAGTTCCATCCGGTGGCCCTCTCGCTGCCCGCGGACGCTCGCGGCGAAGTGACGGCCTATTTCAAGGCCGTCAACGGCGTATTTGCGGTCGGTGCCGACCAAACGGGCGCTACCCTGCCGATGTATGCCTATGCGGCCGATGCCGCACCCGCCCAGGGCAGCCTCGGCCTGCACTTCAAGCCGCTGGCTTCGGTGCTGTCGCTCACGATCGGCGAGGAGGCTTCGAAGACCATTTCGAAAATCACGCTCGAACCGGTCGACCCCGACGGTGTGGAGGGGCACCTGGCCGTATCGGAGGCCGTGGTCGATCCCCGGACGGGTGCGGTGACCGTCGGCGAGGATGCCGCGGTGTCGGACATCCTTACGATGGAGATCGGCGAAATGTCGCTGGTGCAGGCCCAGACGGTGAATTTCCTGATCGCCAGCGGTACGAAGGTGGACGGCGGGCTGAAGGCGACGATCTCCTGTACGGACGGGAGCGTCTTCGTCAAAAACCTGTTCGAAGGGCAGGAAGTGGCCTTTGCGGGGAACTGCATCGGAGCCGCGACCGAGCTTTTCTTCCGGCTGAGGATCGCCACCTATGAAGACATGGTGAACTTCGCGCAGGAGTGCGCCGACGACAACGGCGGTGCCATCGTCGACCTCCAGGCCGACATCGACATGCGGAATGTCCCGTGGACGCCGATCGAGAATTTCACGGGGACGTTCAACGGCAACGGCCACCGTATCTACAATATCAACGTATCGGCCGACGGGCGTTATGCCGGGTTCTTCGCCTATGCCAAGGGGGCAATCTCGGATGTGGTTTTCGGGTCGAAGGACGGCACGTCCTATGACGGGACGAGCCGTATCGAGCTCAAATACAGCGCCGACACCGATACGTGGTGTTATGCGGGCATCGTCGCACAATCGAACAATACGCTCACCGGCGTGACCAGCTTCGTACCCGTGACCGTCACGGCGGATTCCCGATGCAAGTCGCGCACGGGCGGCATCGTCGGCAGCCTGTATAACGGGAAGATGAGCGGCTGCAGGAACTACGGCGCGGTGAGCAACGTGGCGACGGCGGGCGTGGCGAGCTATGTGGCCGGTATCGCGGGCATCGTCGACGGCTCGGGCGACGCGGCCGGGGCGATCACGCTGGACGGATGCCACAACCACGGCCCGGTGATGACTTCGCTCGGGCTGGGCAACGCCGTGGCGGGAATTACGGCCTCGGTGATGAAGACCGCGGTCAATACGACCATCAGCAACTGCACCAATGCGGGCGAGATCCGGTTCGACAACGCGGGCGCGTCGGCAGCCCACCGCATCGGCGGCATCGTCGCCTACATCGTGGACAGCTGCCCGACGCTGGTGATCGACAACTGCACCAACAAAGGCACCGTCGTCTCGAACATGAACGGCAACTGCTTCATCGGCGGGATCGCGGGCGTGAACTATGCAGCGGCGATCTGGGATTGCACGAACGAAGCCGAGGTGAAATTCGTGCAGGCCAATGCCGCAGGCGCGGGTTACCTCTGCATCGGCGGCATCGCGGGGCAGACGTACAGCGGGGCGAAGGTCACGGGGTGTGCCAACAGGGCGGCCGTCAGCTCCGACAAGCTGCAGGTGACCCGCATCGGCGGTATCGTCGGTACGCACAACGCCAGCACGATAGACGACTGCTCGAACAGCGGCGACATCACCCTGGCCTATACGGCGACGGCCAACAACTGGGAGGCCGCAGGCGGCATCGTGGGTTTCTACGACGGCACGGACGGCACGGCGGTGACCAACGGCTGCACGAACAGCGGCAAGGTCTCGGCGACGGTAAATTCCAGCAACGCCAATATCGGCGCCGGAGGCATCGCGGGCATCATCAAGTCGGGCCATGCGACCAACAACACCAACGACGGTGCGGTGTCGATGCACAATGCCCAGGCGGGCAAGAGCTCCTATGCGGGCGGCATCGTGGGCTACGACTACAATACCAAGGACAAGTCGGCCGTCACGGGCAATGTCAACAACGGTGCGGTACAGGCCACCGTCGAGGGCACTTCGGCGCTGCTGGCGGCCGGGGGCATCATCGGACGCAACGACGTGGGCGCCGTGTCCGGATGCAGGAACTTCGGCGCGGTGGCATGCGCGCTGCATGCGGGGGCACTCGTGGGCTGGAACAAGCACAGCGTGGAGGACAGCGCCGCAGGCGGTTCGGTGAACGGTACAGCACTCACCGGGACGAACTATGCGGAACTGGCGGTCGGCTTCCAGGACGGGGGCTCGTCGTCGGGCATCACCTTCGGGGAGAAATAGCCCGGCAAATCATTAATTACTTAACTGAAAGAAACCTATTATGAAAAGAGTCCTTACGACACTTTTGAAAAGTGTATGTATAATTGCTCTGGTGTTGTGCGGGATGGACGCGCAGGCGCAGGGCAACCTCGTAACGGGTGCGGTCAGGGATGCGAAGGGCGAACCGGTGATCGGCGCCACCGTCATCGTGAAGGGAACCGCAACCGGCGCGACATCCGGGGCCGACGGCCGCTATTCGATCCAGGCGGGCCCCGATGCGACGCTCGAATTCAGCTTCATAGGCTACAAGAAACAGGAGGTGCCCGTAGGCACCCGCTCGGCGATCGACGTTATGCTCGAAGAGGATGCGCTGATGGTGGACGACGTGGTGGTGATCGGTTACGGCACGCAGTCGCGCCGCACGATCACGGCCGCAGTTTCGAAGGTGGACGGCGAGAAACTCGCCGGCGCCCCGGTCAACTCCATCGGCGATGCCCTGAAGGGACGTGTCGGCGGCGTGCGCGTATCGTCGGCCGACAACCAGCCGGGTTCCGACCCCGTGTTCCTGATTCGCGGCGGTTCGTCGATCAACCAGTCGAACGCCCCGATCATCATCATCGACGGCGTGAACCGTGAAATGACTGGCCTGAACCCCAACGACATCGAGTCGATCGAGGTGCTGAAGGACGCCGCTTCGGCGGGTATCTACGGCGCCCGCGCCTCGAACGGCGTAATCCTCATCACGACCAAGAAGGGCAGCATGGCACGGGGCCCGCAGGTGACATTCGAGGCGCAGGCCGCATGGACTTCGCCTGCCGTGAGGTTCGACCTGATGAACGGCGGCGACTACCTGCGCACGATGCGCACGATGCTGAACGAATACCCTTCGACCTACGCCTACGGCTCGGGCATCCTGACGGGCGCCAACTCCGCCGGTATCGGCAACGGCGACAATTCGGTGTGGACGCCCAAATTCGTGGATACGCCGGCCGATGTCCCCGCAGGCTGGAAGGTGATGGTCGACCCCATCGACCACTCGAAACTGATCGCCTACCAGGACAACGACCAGCAGAAGCAATGGTTCGACGACTCGTACTGGATGAACTACTACGTCGGCGTGAATGGCGGCAACGACAAGGTGCAGTATGCCGCGTCGGCCGGCTACACGAAGGACGGCGGCATCGGCATCAACACCGATTTCTCGCGTTTCACCTTCCACGGCAACACCTCGTTCAAGATACTCAGGAACCTGAAGGCGACGACCGTGTTCGACTACTCGGAAACGAAGGGCAACACGCTCCCCTCGTCGGGTATCGCCACCTACTGGACAACCGTGGGCCGCGGCATGTTCATGCCCGCCACGCACCGCGACTACCTGGACGACGGCACGCCCGCCCAGGGAACCAACAACACGACCATCTCGGCCGCATGGTTCGACCGTTACTATACGAGCAACTACACGGCACGCCGCATGACGGCCAATTTCAACCTCGAATGGGAGATCATCGACGGGCTGCGCGCCGTGATGCAGGTTGCCAACCACAACTATTACAGGATCGACAACCAGCGCCTGGCGGGCAACGCTATCTCCAACCAGCGCCGCACCTACGAGAAGTGGGGGCAGACCAACCGCTTCAGCACGCAGGGCTACCTGAACTACCGCAAGACCTTCGCGCAGGATCATACGATCGAGGGCACGGTCGGGTTCGACTACATGAAAAACACGGTCAACGGCCTTTCGCTGACGGTCACGGGCGCCGATTCGGACAAGGTGCCGACGCTGGCCGCAGGGACGGACGCCACGGGCTGGGCGGACACCAACACCAACGAGGCGCTCTCCTCCTATTTCGGGCGCCTGAACTACGACTACAGGAAGAAGTACCTCTTCATGTTCACGTTCCGCGCCGACGGCTCGTCGAAATTCGCCGAGGGAAACCGCTGGGGATATTTCCCTGCGGCGTCGGCCGGCTGGGTGGTCTCGGAGGAGAAATTCTGGAACGTGCGCAATTTCAACAGCTTCAAGATACGCGCCTCGTACGGCCTGACGGGTAACAACTACATCGGCCTTTACGATGCCTACGGAGGGTTCGGCGCAACGTCGATCTACAACGGTGCGAGCGCCATCCTGCCCACGGCGCTGCCCAACATGAGGCTCAAATGGGAGACCACCCACCAGCTGGACATCGGCGTCGACATGGGATTCTTCAACGACCGCATCCGCCTGATGGCCGACTATTACAACAAGAAGACCACCGACCTGCTCTTCAGCGTCACGCTGCCCGATACGTCGGGTTACGGCTCGGCCCGGCAGAACGTCGGTTCGGTACGCTTCTACGGCGCCGAGGTGGAACTCTCGACGGTGAACATCCAGAGCAAGAACTTCACCTGGACGACCGACTTCACCTACTCGTTCAACATGAACAAGGTGTTGTCGCTCCCCGACGAGTACAGGTACAAGGACGTCGACGGCAAGGATGCATGGCGTATCGGCGGGTACACGATGTCGGAGACGGGATTCCGTTTCGGCGGCACGGCCGTCGGCGAACGCATGGGGCGCATCTACGGCTACAAGACCGCCTACATCATCGAAACCGAGGCGCAGGCCGACGCGGCGCTGTACGACGTCAATTCGCACGGCATCCGCCGTTCGGACGGCCGTTCGATCGCCGGCCGCAAGGACATCGGCGACTACGAATGGCTCAACCGCGCCGGGTCGGCGCGTACGGCGGACGGCAGCGAGCAGATCAACGACGAGGACATGTTCCTGCTGGGGTACGTGACGCCCCACTCCACCGGCGGTATGAACAATACCTTCAAGTACAGGAATCTCTCGCTGTCGGTCTACGTCGACTATGCGCTGGGACACTCGGTCTACAACTACATGTATACGCGCGGCCTGCAAACCTCGATGGGCAACTGCAACTGGAACCTCATCTACGATGCGAACGACTGCTGGCAGAAGCCGGGTGACGACACCAAGCTGGCGCGCCTGTCGGCCAACGACGCCGACGGCGGCAACAAGAACTATTCGCGCATCTCGGACATCAACGTGCAGAAGGGCGATTACCTCTGCCTGCGCGACGTGACGCTGTCGTACAGCTTCCCCAAGCGGTGGATCGGCAAGCTCGGGCTGGGCAACCTGACGGTCTCGGTATCGGGCAACACGCTGGTATACTGGACGAAGGTCAAGGGCGTGTCGCCCGAGTCGGCGGTGGCCTCCTCGGGATCGAGCACGGGCATGTACAGCGCGGTGAACACCAGCTCGGCCGATTATAACATTTACCCGCCCACGCGCAAGGTGATGTTCAGCCTGAAGGCCACGTTCTGAACGGGATGATTCTCAACAACTAAATCGAATATACGAATATGAAATTCCATAAGCTATATATTGCAGCGATAGGCGCCGCCTCGATGGCGATGGCGGGGTGCGAGCTCGATATCGTCAACTCCGACCAGCTCAACACGACGAACATGTGGGTGGACGAAAGCGACGTCACGGGCGCGACGACGGGTATCTATTTCGAATTGCGCAACGCCTTCCGGCAGAATTACACGAACCAGTTCTTCTGGGGCGAACTGCGCGTCGGGCCCGCCATGTGGGACCGCGGCACGAACCGTTCGCTGATGGACTCGGACATGCTGGAAGTACTGCACAGCCTGCTCAACGGAGGCACGTCGTCGGTAAGCTGGACGAACCTCTACACCTGTATCAACCAGTGCAACTCGGTGATAAAGTACGCGCCGTCGGTCGAAATGTCCGACGAGACGCGCAGCTACTGCCTCGGGAACGCCTATTTCGTCCGGGCATACGTCTACTACTGGATCGCCCGCGTATGGGGCGACGCTCCCGTCATCCTGACGCCCACCGAGAGCACCGGGCGGGAGATCTATCCTTCGCGTTCGCCCCGGGCCGAGGTCTACGCCCAGGTGGCGCAGGACATCGAAAGCGCGCTCACGCACATCACATCCAACGCCAAGGGCTGCTATTATGCCACGGTGGACAACATCAACATGCTGAAGGCCGACTTCGCGCTGTGGATGTACGCCGCACAGAAAGGCGGCGATTCCTACCTGACGATGGCCGGGGAGGCGCTCGACGCCGTTACGCGCACGCCGCTGCTCGGCAAGTTCGCCGACGTGTTCGACGTGAAGAACAAAGCCAACAAGGAGATCGCCTTCGCGCTGCATGTCGATGCGACGAACGAGGTGCATTCGGCCAGCTACATCCAGCGCTTCATCTGGGGCTCGACGCAGGTCAAGGCCTCGTACCGCAACGTCGAGGGCGGCGTGCCGGTATCGAGCAACCAGTGGTTCTGCTATGCGGACGAATTCATCGGAGAGCTGAAGCGGAACAAGGAACAGAACAACGACCAGCGCAGCGACGTGACCTACATGGAGCGCACGGGCGTGAGCGATATGTACGAAAAGATCGGATGGCCCAACAAGTTCACGGGCGACTGGTCTTCGGGGACGCTGCTCTACGACGATGACCTGATCCTCTACCGGTATGCGCAGTACTATATGTTCCGTGCCGAGCTGTACTATTACAGGAAACAGTACAAGGAGGCGCTCGGGGAGCTGAACGTGGTCGCCCAGCGCGCCTACGGGAAGGCCGACTTCTACACCTCGGCCACGCAGCAGGACGTGCTCGAAGCGCTGGCTGCGGAGAACCGCTGGGAATTCGCCGAGGAGGGCAACCTGTGGTTCACCTACATCCGCCTGGGTTACATCGACACCTACTGCCCGCTCAAATACTGGCCCAATACGGGTGTCGAGGGCGGCGTGGGCGGTTCGACGAACCCCAACATCTACCTCTTCCCGATCTCGACCTCGGCGATCAACAAGAACAGCAACCTCAGGCAGACCGAAGGCTGGTCTTAATCCATTTACCCAACAGAAAACTATTCAGTTATGAGAAAATTCATATCCGGCCTGCTCGCCGTCGCCGCGGCGGCATTCACAGGCTGTTACGAGTCGGGCACCGATGCGGACAACACGAGCCGGGAGGCGCGCATCTCGATTTCGCCCGCCGCGATCGGGTTCGATGCCGACGGGCGGACGACGGACGGACTGGCGTTCGGCACATACATCGTGACGGTGAACCCCTACGGCAAAATGTATAGCGACTGGCATGCCGAACTGGTCGGCACCGACTGGGCCACGCTCGACTACCATACGGCCTCGCCCGACGGCGCGGTCGAAAAGGCGCTGCGGATCACCTGCTCCGCGAACACGGACTACAAGCGCACGGGAACGCTGCGCGTAACGCTCTCCAAGACGGGCGAAAGCGTCGATTTCCCGATCACGCAGGTCGGGCTCAAACCCGATGCCACGCTCACCCTCTCGACGGAATCGGACATCGAAATGATGGCCCTGGAGCCTGCCGAGGTGACTGTGGCCTTCGAGACCAACATGCCCGCCTCGACCGTCACGGCCAAGCTGGAAGAGGGCGTGGAGTGGCTCACTTGCACGCTCGACAGGGAGGCCGGGACGATCGTCCTCGCGGCTTCGGACAACACCTCACCCACCGACATGCGGGAGGCGACGGTGACCGTGAGCGCCGGGACGGAGGATACGAGCCTCGCCACAAGGCAGATCAAGGTGCGGCAGCTGGCCAACGAAACCTACCTGTTTATTTACGGGTCGGGCGTACCCCACTTTGCGGCCTTCGGCGATGCCGCACAGATGAACAAGAACGACCTGGTGTTCGGCCTCGACCACTATTTCCGCAGCGGCAAGGTGATCCTCTCGACTTCGCGTACGCCGGACGCCTATCCGCGCTATGCGCTGACGGCCGACGGCAAACTCGCCGTACTGGCCGACGCGGCTGCCGAGGCAGCGGCGCCCGAGCTCACGTTCGGCATTGCGGGGATGAATGCCCTGCGCGTGACGATCGCGCTCGACGACGACAACAACGTGGTGGCAGCCGACTCGAAGGCCGAGTTCACGCGCATCTCGACCGTGAACAGCATGCCCGAATCGGAACTGGTCGGCTACCCCACCAAGGAATACGTCACGCGCAACGGAAAGACCAAGACGTGGATGACGACCGGCCTGCACTGGAACGGCGGCGCGGCGATGGGCACCTACAAGCTGGGCAGCGGTCTGGTCGGGGGCTCGAAGACGGGCGGTTACGACGAAGCGGAGTATTCGATGCGCAACCCGGCCTATGACACCGAGGAGAACGGCGGAACGCTCAAGGAGCTGATGATGCCCGACGGCGTGACGACGCGCGCTTCGGTCTACGGACGCCTTTACAGTTCGTACGAAACGCTGACGGGCGACCCGGCCGGCGCGCTGAGCGCGGCCCTGCTGATGCCTTTCCCGCTGGGAGGCGCCGGGACGGTGGTCGTGGATGCCGTGGGCAACAGCATCACGCTGGAACCGATCCTCAAGGCCGACCTGAAAGACTACGCGGCCTCCGACGGCGGCAATGCGCAGGCCGAGGCCGACCACCCGTCGCTCTCGATGCAGGTGCAGGGCATCTGTCCCTACGGCTGGCATATCGCCAACATGTCCGACTGGAAAGACCTGATCTACGCGGTGGCGGAGTCGTCGAAGAGCTATTCGGACTACCCCGTGGCGGCTGCGACGGCATCGTACGGCGCCATGACCTCGGGCAATGCGGCCAATGTGGCGGCGCACCTGCGCTGCAAGGAGTGGCAGGACGCCGAGTTCAACCCCGCGACCGTCATTTCGAACGGTGCCGAGGCCTTCGGGTTCAACCTCTACCCGCAGGGGTGGCGCCTCTACAAGAGCGGCTATGACTACTGCGCCAACTCGGGCAACGTGCGCTTCTACTGCCTGATTCCGATGATGGGACAGACCACGGCCTCGAAGATGGCCCTGTGGCGCGCCTACTGTACGACCTCGGCCGATATGGTATTCGACGACGGGTTCGACGTGGGCAACGGTTCGGGAGCCGCGGTGCGCTGTGTGAAAAATTACGAGAATTTCTGAATCCGGAGCGGGCCGGACGGGAGAACGTCCCTGTCCGGCCCGGGCTCCGGCCATGGAACGACAACGAATAAAAAAAGAAAAACCTATGAAATACGATAAAATGCTTATGCTCCTCACCCTTGTCGCAGCCGGCCTGGCGGCAGGATGCAGCGACGACGAAGATCCGCTGAAGGACTGGACGGGGCCGTCGAAGCCCGGCACCGAGATCAAAACCCCGGCCGAGGTCGGCAACCGTGTCGTCGCGCACCGCGGCGGTTCGACGGAGGCCGGGACACGGCAGTTCCCCGACAATTCGGTGGCGGCGCTCAACTATGCCATCGGGCTGGGCTGCTACGCGTCGGAGTGCGATATTTACCTTACGAAGGACGACGATGTCGTGGTGGCGCACGCATCGGCGGGGTGTTACATCAATAACCTCAAGCCGTGGGAGCATACGCTCGCCGAACTGCGTGCCGCAGGGACGCTGGACAACGGGGAACAGCTGCCCTCGCTGGCCGACTTCATCGACGTGGTGCTCGAGGCGGGAACCACGCGCCTGTGGCTCGACGTGAAGAACATTACCATCGACGGCAAATCGACCGAAGAGGGGCGCGAGGCTTCGGCCAGGGCGTGTGAGCGGGCGTGCGAGATCATCGAAGAGATGGGCGCGCAGAATTTCTGCGAGTTCATCGTCACGGGCAATGCGACGAAAATCAGTTCGGGCAGCCCCGTCACCATCTGGCAGCGTTCGCTCGCCGCGGCGGGCGCCGTGGGCAGCAATGCCGGGTGGATGAGCTTCCGCAACCCGGCCGATTACATCTCCTACGGCTATCCGTGGGCGAACCTCTCGACCGAAAACCTCTATTTCGAGGGGAAGACCGTGAACAAGAACGGTTATTCGGTGCAGAAATTCCTCGATGCGGGGCTGAAGCTCAGCGTATACAATGCCGACCTGGATGTCGACATGGATTACTACCTGACCTACAAGGACAAGCTCTACGCCATCTGCACGAACTACCCCCGGAAGCTGCTGGGCAAGTGGAACTGACCGAACCGTTCCGTATTCTGCCCGGCACTTGTGCCGGAGGTACGGCCGGGATGATATCCGGGCTTCGAAGCCCGGATATTTTTATTACCTTTAGCCCTGCGCAGCTTCGTCCTCGACCCGTATTTCCCGGGATTCCAGAAAAAATGCACTTTTTCGAAAAAAAAGTGAAAACAGACTAGGTATTTTTGCGCCTATGGCTGTATAGTATAAGTAATACCCTAAAAGTATACATATTGGAACGCCATACAGATACCCCTACCATAACCGACATGGAGGGACTGCTATACAGATACCTCGTCCGGCGGACGACCGGGGCCGAAGACCGGGAGATATATGCCTGGCTCGAAGCCTCGGAGCAGAACCGCGGCCTGTTCTTCGAAGTCGCGGCCGTATGGAGCGCGCACAGGACACTCGCCTCCCCCGCCACCGGCGAGCGCTGCGATGCCATGCTACGGCGGCTCAACGCGCGTATCGACGCCGACGGCGCCATGCAGCGCCCCGCGCGGT
>ERZ779894.3028-NODE-3028-length-13697-cov-3.848263_pt1 | contig 13697 bp, 9 predicted proteins | sample MGYA00511587_ERZ779894 | MGnify/ENA primary metagenome ERZ779894 (study PRJEB29588, sample SAMEA2160490) | human gut metagenome | biome: human gut; feature: human-associated habitat; material: faeces | place: Denmark | collected 2008/2010 ... | reverse complement strand
CTGGAGAGACAACCGCTGTTTGACAGAAGTCTGCTCTGGCGGATCATTGCTATTGCAGTGCCGAGCATTATGCAGCAGAGTGTGTTAAGCGTAGGAAACCTGTTTGTGCAGGAAATCGTGAACAGCTATGGATCCGCTGTGGTAGCCGGGTACTCCGGAGCTATCAAGTTAAATACTTTTGCTATCAATTCATTTATGGCTCTTGGAAGCTGTCTTTCCAGCTATACGGCCCAGAACCTGGGAGCAGGAAAGAAAGAACGGCTGCCTTTGGGATTTCGTACCGGTATCCGTTTATCAGTAATTGCTTCCCTTCCTTTTATAGTCCTTTATTTCTTTGCCAGCAGACAGATGATGGGGCTGTTTTTAAATGACTCCAGTATCGATGCCATCAATGCAGGACAGAAATTTTTACATATTGTAAGTCCTATGTATTTTATGATATCTATTAAGTTAATGACAGACGGCATTATCCGCGGGGCAGGGGCCATGCATTATTTTGTAATGGCTACAGTACCGGATCTGATCCTGCGTATCCTGGTAGCATTGCTTTTGACACAGTATTTTGGAAGTACAGGCATCTGGATGGCATGGCCTTTTGGATGGATCGCAGCAACGGTCCTGACGATCATTTTCTACAGACGCATTATCACAGGCAAGTATGTGATACGCCTGTAGCAGCTTTGCCATATAGTACCCGGTTGTAATAGGATTGGACAGATCCGTTCAGATTGATTCTTGAAAGTGGTTACAAACTGTGTTAAAATTTTTAATAGTATGCAAAAAAGTATGCGAGAAATGATATCCCAGATAAGTGGCGATACAGGAAGAGAAGGATAGACGCCGGTGGCAGAAGAGACAAGAAATTCAGAGAATACAACTGCAGAGAGTACAACCACAAAAGAAGAAACCGTAAAAAAAGAAAATATCATCTGGAAACTATGTAAATATATGATAAAAGGCACAGGCTATCTGTGTCTTTTTCTTGTTCCCTGTTTATCTTATTATCTATTTGAGTATGTAACGGGAAATCTGGAAAATATTTCCATTTTTATGGCGGCTTTGAATATATGCTGGGCTTATGTATTGTACCTTGTACTTACCGGTATTACAGGAACCACAAGGATATCTGTGCCGGTCGTGTCCATTGCTCTGCTGATCCTTTCTTTTGCGGAAACCTTTGTAGTAGATTTTCGTGACCGGCCGATCATGATCTGGGATGTGCTGGCAGTTCGCACTGCCATGACTGTGTCGGGAAATTATGAATTTGATGTTACAAAGCAGATGATACAGGCAGCCAAAGCTGTGATCGGAGCCAATATGATCCTCTGGTTCTTCCCGGTCCACGTAAAAGGCCTCAAAAAACGGCTGGTCTTTGGCGGCACCTGTATAGGAACAGCAGCAGCTTTTGTATTTGGCTTCTTTCACAGTGTAGTTCCTGCCCATCAGATGGGGATCAATATGTGGGCGGTCAACGACACCTATGACTCCTGCGGTTATATTTTATCTACGGCTATGTCCCTTCAGTATGTGGTGAAAAAACCTCCTGTAGAATACAGCCATGGAAAACTGGAAGCCATTTATAAAGAATTAACGGAGAAAGAAGAGCAGGAAAAGGAAACAAAGGCCGAAGGCACACAGAAAACGGGAGCCGGGGAAGAGACGGTGCAGCCTGTAAATCTGATCTGTATTATGAATGAAAGCCTTTCTGACCTGCGGGTGGTTGGAGATTTTTCCACAAACCAGGAATATTTTCCTTTTATCAACAGCCTGACAGAAAATACAGTAAAGGGCAGTCTTTGTATGCCTGTGTTTGGTTCTATGACCAGCAATTCTGAATTCGAGTTTTTAACGGGGGATTCTGTTGCTATGCTTCCGTCTAACTCCATTGCCTACCAGTTTAATGTAAAACCAGATGCATGGACTATGGTAAGTACAGTGAAGGATCAGGGATACCGTACAGTAGCCATGCATCCATATCCGGGAGAAAACTGGAACAGAAATACCTGCTATACCAATATGGGATTTGATGAGTTTTTAGATGGTGATTATTATGAGGGCAGCGAACAGCTGCGTTACTATACCAGTGACCAGGCAGATTTTGAAAAGCTGATCCAGGTAGTAGAAGAGAAAAAAGACCCACAGGAAAAACTGTTTTTATTTAATGTTACTATGCAAAATCACGGCGGTTATGAGGGAACATTTGATGAGTTTGACCAGACAGTATGGCTGACGGGAGATATGGAAGGGAAGTATCCAAAAGCAGATCAGTATCTGTCTCTAGTAAAGCGTTCCGATGATGCATTTGCCTATTTACTGGATTATTTCAGTCACAGCGATGAACCGACTATGATTGTTATGTTCGGTGATCACCAGCCAAGTGTGGAAGATGAGTTCTTTGATGAAGTATACGGCACGCCAAGTTATGAGGTGCCGGTAAAAGACAGGTTGATGTGGTATGAGACTCCATTTATTATCTGGACCAATTATGAACAGCCGTCTGAAGATATGGGAAAGCTGGGGGCAGTGTATCTGTCTTCTTATGTATTAAAACTGGCAGGTCTTGATATGACACCCTATAACCGTTTTCTGTTAGAATTGTCTGAGACTTATCCGGTCCTTCATTTCCTGGGATTTTATGATAATGAGGGAAATTATCAGTCCTGGGCAGAAACAGAGAATGAGGAAAATTCTCATAGAAAACAGGTTTTAGACTACGAGGCCATGGCTTATAACCACAGCATAGACAGCCGCAAATACGAGCCTTTGTTTACATTAGGAGAAGAAAATAACGCAGCTGAAGAATGAGATAGATGAGATACGTATGGGATCCAGGCTGTTCATGACAATTTTTACATTGACAGTGAGATCATGTTCAAAAAACCGGATTTTATGGACAACCTGTGGCTTGGAAGCAACCGCTTTGGACTGGTGTTCATTGAAAATGTAAGACCAGGTGAATATGATGCGATCCTTATGGATATCCAGATGCCTCATATGAACGGTTATGAAGCTACAGAAGCGATCCGCAGGAGTAAAATCTGCTGGGACGTACCATACCGATCATTGCAATGACTGCCAATGCTTTCTCCGATGATGTGCAGAACAGTCTTGCAGCCGGTATGAATGCCCATGTGTCAAAGCCTATTTGGACCAGATGAGGATGAATAGAAAAATAGCACCGGGCAAGCCGCCTTCGCATAATATGTTAGTAAGAACATGCGGGGTGGCTTTTTTTGAAGACTTTTCCGAAACCACTATCCCACGGAGAAGAAAAGCTGTACCTGAAACGCTGCAAAGAAGGCGACCAGACCGCCAGAAATATGCTGATCGAACATAACATGCGCCTGGTGGCTCATGTGGTAAAAAAATATCAATGTCAGGACTATGATACAGAAGATCTCCTTTCTGCGGGAACCATCGGACTGATCAAGGCAGTAAATACATTTGATGTAGATAAAGGTTCCAGACTGGCTACTTATGCGGCCAGATGTGTGGAAAATGAGATTCTCATGCTCCTTCGGGCAGGAAAAAAGCGGGCAAAAGAAGTATCTTTATTTGAACCGATCGGCACAGATAAAGATGGGGAAACAGTCAGCCTGGTGGATGTGATCGAAATGGAAAATCCAAAGACTATTGATCAGCTGATCCTGGATCAGGATATAAAAGAACTGTATCAGGCCTTTGACCAGAAACTTACGGAAAATGAAAAACAGGTCATCTCCATGCGCTATGGACTGTTTAAGGGAAAAGAGCACACCCAGCGGGAAGTAGCAGGAGTTTTAGGCATTTCCAGGTCCTATGTAAGCCGGATCGAAAAAAAGGCAATTGGGAAATTGAGAGAAGAATTTGAAAAAATCCAATAAAAACACATAAAAAAGAGAAAAAATATGCATTGTTATTATTGAGGTTTCAGGCTATACTATTACAAAAGGACAAAATTTGTTCCTGGGAAGAAAGAGATAAGAAACGAGGAGGATAATACGATGGCTATTTTAGTAACCGGAGGTGCCGGATATATAGGCAGTCATACCTGTGTGGAGTTGTTAAATGCAGGATATGATGTAGTAGTAGCAGATAATCTTTATAACTCCAGCAAAAAGGCAGTGGACAGAGTAGAACAGATCACAGGAAAGAAACTGAAATTCTATGAAGTTGATCTTTTAGACCAGCCAAAAGTAAAAGAAATTTTTGATAAAGAAGAGATCGAGGCAGTGATCCATTTTGCAGGCTTAAAGGCAGTTGGAGAATCTGTACATAAACCTCTTGAATATTATAACAACAATATTACCGGAACTTTGATCCTCTGTGATGAAATGAGAAAACACGGAGTTAAAAATATTGTATTCAGTTCTTCTGCAACTGTTTACGGTGATCCGGCACAGATCCCGATCACAGAAAAGTGCCCGAAGGGAGAGATCACCAATCCTTACGGACGCACCAAGGGAATGTTAGAGCAGATCCTTACTGACCTGCATACAGCAGATCCTGAATGGAATGTAATGCTGCTGCGTTACTTTAACCCAATCGGCGCTCATGAAAGCGGACTGATCGGTGAAGATCCTAAGGGTATTCCAAACAACCTGGTACCTTATATCGCACAGGTTGCCATTGGAAAACTGGATCATTTGAATGTATTCGGAAATGACTATGATACTCCGGACGGAACCGGTGTAAGAGATTATATCCATGTAGTAGACCTGGCAAAGGGTCATGTAAAAGCCATGAAGAAGCTGGAAGCAAAAGAAGGTGTCAGCATCTACAACCTGGGAACCGGTGTTGGATACAGCGTTTTAGATGTGCTTCATGCCTATGAAAAGGCTTGCGGCAAGACCTTAAAATATGAGATCCAGCCTCGCAGAGACGGAGATATCGCTACCTGCTATTCTGACTGTACAAAGGCAAAGGAAGAGCTTGGCTGGGTAGCAGAAAAGGGAATTGAAGAAATGTGTGCAGATTCCTGGAGATGGCAGAGTATGAATCCAAACGGCTACAGAGATTAGTTTTAATCATTCATAGATCGTAGCACTTTATATGGCAGTACAGGGAAACTTTTCTGTGCTGCTATATTTTTACCTAAAAGCAGGAACAAATGTTCGATTTTTCCGTTGCATTTCTCTGACCCATGTGATAAAATAAGAAAACAAACAAACGTTCGGATGGTAATGAGAAGTTGATCATACAGGAAAATCTTACAATACAGGAAAAACTGAAAATACTGACAGATGCGGCAAAATATGACGTGGCATGTACATCCAGTGGTGTACAGCGCCGTGGAAAGAAAGGTCATCTGGGAAATTCTTCTGAGGCAGGTATCTGTCACAGTTTCGCAGCAGACGGACGCTGTATTTCCCTGCTGAAGATCCTTTTTACCAATCAGTGTATTTATGACTGTAAATACTGTGTAAACCGCTGTACCAATGATACAGTGCGTACTGCATTTACTCCAGATGAAGTCTGCCAGCTGACGATGGAATTTTACAGAAGAAATTATATTGAAGGACTGTTTTTAAGTTCCGGTATCCTTTCTACTGCAGATCATACCATGGAGCTGATCTATGAGACCCTTTATAAGCTGCGCAATATTTACTGTTTTAATGGATATATCCACGTAAAATCCATTCCCGGAGCTTCCAGGGAACTGGTAGAGAAAACCGGATTTCTGGCAGACCGTATGAGTATCAATCTGGAACTGCCTACAGCTGCAGGATTAAGAGAACTGGCACCTGGAAAAACAAGGGAAAAGATACTTGCACCTATGCGTCAGGTACAGCAGGGGATTGCTTTGTCCGGACGTCTGTTAGGGTATGACAGGGGATACAGGAAAATGTTCCCTTCTGACAGGGCTGGTTTTGCAGGAGGAGCATCTCTGATACAGCCTGAATTAACAGGGAAAGATCTTCTTATGCCTTTTGGCAAAGCAGACAGTCTGGCACTGGCATTAAAAGAGCGCCATTATGGGACAAAAGCCTTTGTGCCTGCAGGACAGAGTACACAGATGATCGTAGGCGCTACACCGGAAAATGATTTTCAGATGCTTTCCGTGACACAGGCCCTTTATCACAATTTTGGACTAAAGCGTGTTTTTTATTCTGCCTATGTTCCGGTTAATGAAGACAGCCATCTGCCGTCTCTTCCGGGGGGACCGCCCCTTTTGAGGGAGCACAGGCTTTATCAGGCTGACTGGCTTTTGCGTTTTTACGGATTTAAGGCAGAGGAACTTCTTTCCGAGAAGAAACCGAATTTTAACCTGTTACTGGATCCAAAATGCGACTGGGCGCTGCAAAATCTGAAAGAGTTCCCGGTAGAAGTAAACAAAGCTTCTTATGAACAGCTTCTTCGCGTGCCGGGAGTGGGCGTAAAATCAGCCAGACGGATCATTGCTGCCAGAAAACAGGGAAAACTGGATTTTGATGGCTTAAAACGGATCGGTGTGGTTTTAAAAAGAGCCCGTTATTTTATCACCTGTTCCGGGAAAATGGAAGTCTCCTGCAGCCTGGATGAAGATCATATAACCAGTGCCCTTATAGGAGATGAAAGACGGAAGATATGGGACATTGAAAACAGGAACAGCTACAGGCAGCTTTCCCTGTTTGATGATATGCATCTGGAAGAAGAGAAAAACTCTCTTTTAAAGGATCAGCTGGTAAAGGAAGCAGCGGGAAGTGCTGCCTTTGGACAGTTATGAGAAAATACAGGAGAAACGAACATGACGATCTTTTTGTGCGAACCTGGTTATACAGGGATCTTAAGTGGTATCTATGATGCGGGAGTCAGTAAGATACCACAGGATGAACTGCGGCTGGAGATAAAAAACAGTGGGCAAAATGTAGAGCTTTTTGCTGTATACAGGGAATGCAGTCCATCAGAAGAAAAAGGGAAAAAGGTATTGGAGACAGTACGTCAGCGATTGAATTCCCATATTCAGGAGCAGTTATATGTGGCCAGTCTCAGCGAGGATGTTTTGCGGGCGGATAAAATGTACCGGTATCTGAAAGTGCTGTTTTTGCGGGGGGCATCGGCCGCAGACCAGCTGCAGATCCCTGCAGTCCATGAGATATTTAAGCTGTGTCGCAGTGTGTATAATGAAAAACATCAGTTTATTGAATTTTTGCGGTTTTCGCAGATGGAGGGAGGCTTTCTTGCCGGAAAGATACAGCCGAAAAATGATGTGTTAGAACTGATCGCACCTTATTTTGCAGACCGGCTGGGAGAAGAAAACTGGCTGATCTGTGATATAGGAAGAAAAAAGGCAGTAATACATGAAAGAAGGAGAAAATGGCTTTTGGCTGAACTTTCATCTGATGAGATGGAACGCCTGCAAAGGGAAGGAACAGAGGAAAACTGGGCCAAACTTTGGAAGACTTTTTTTACAGCGATCGCTATTGAAGAGAGAAAAAATCCAAACTGCCAGAGAAATCACCTGCCTTTACGGTTCAGGGATCTTATGACGGAGTTTCAGTGATAAATTTGTTGCAGATTTGTTGCAGTTCGTAAAAATAGGCTTGCAATTTCTTCTTTTGTTGGATACACTGGTGATGTCACCCTCAGGTGATATATACGGCTGGTATCTTTATTATTCTAAAGTATCTATTATTTTTACTTTTACTAATTCTATTTTAATCCCAAAATAAACAGGGAAGGACAGGGGAAAGTGTATCCATTTGTCGAAAAAACAAAAGAAGGGAGCGTTGTGCATGTTTACGCAGATAAGCAGTGCCGGGATCCGGGGAATGGAAGGATTTCTGGTATCTGTAGAAGCAGATGTATCCAATGGACTGCCTGGGTTTTCTATTTCCGGGCAGCTGGCACTGGAAGTAAGAGAGGCTCAGGAACGGGTGAGAACGGCGCTGAAAAATTCAGATTTTCAGCTTCCGGCAAAGAAAATAACGGTAAATCTGTCACCGGCCGGAAGACGAAAGGAGGGAACAGTCTTTGATCTTCCTATTGCAGCCGCTGTTTTAGGGGCGTTTGAACTGTTATCAGCAGAAAAACTAAAAGATGCCCTGCTGATCGGGGAGCTGGGATTAGACGGCAGTGTCAAACCTGTAAGGGGTGTGCTGGTCCTGGTATCGGCTGCAAAAAAGATGGGATTTAGGCGGTGCCTTTTACCGGTGGCGAATGTATCAGAGGGAACTCTGGTAGAAGGGATACAGATCATAGGGATACAGTCCCTTCGTCATTTACAGGAAGTTTTATCACAGGATAACTGGGAAGATATGGATCTGGGAATATCTGGGAATATAAACAGACGGACTTTTAAACCAGAGTATCTATTTGATTTTAAAGAAATATGTGGTCAGAGTGTTTTGCGCCGGGCTGCAGAAGTAGCAGCAGCCGGAAGACATGGGCTTTTGATGTGCGGAAGCGCAGGAACAGGAAAATCCATGGTGGCAAAGCGTATTCCTACGATCCTGCCAGCTCTTTCCTGGGAAGAAAATATAGAAATATCAAAGATTTACAGTCTTTGCGGATTACTTCCCAAGGGACAGCCATTGCTTTCCCAAAGACCTTTCCGCAGTCCACATCATACGATTTCACCCCAGGGCCTTACAGGCGGCGGAAAAGTGCCTAAACCAGGGGAATTATCCCTTGCTTCCGGAGGTGTGCTGTTTTTAGATGAACTGCCTCATTTCAGCAAAGGGGCCATAGAGGCTTTAAGAGAACCTTTGGAAGAGCACCGTATTACAGTAAGCCGTGTAGCAGGAAGCTACGAATTTCCGGCAGATTTTCTGATCCTTGGAGCCATGAATCCCTGTCCCTGCGGGTTCTTTCCAGACAGAAGCAGGTGCAGCTGTACACCGATGCAGATACAAAATTATTTAAACCGGCTTTCAAGACCGATCTTAGAACGCTTTGATATCTGTGTGGAAGCAGCGCCGGTTTCATTTTTGGAATTGGAAGACCAGACCATGGCAAATGAAGACTCCGCTACGATCCGCAGCCGGGTGGAAAAGGCAGTGAAGATACAAAATCATCGCTTCCAGGGAACGGATATCCACAGCAACAGCCGCATGGGACAGAAGGAGATCCAGCGTTTTTGTCAGTTAAAAGAAGCAGAGCGCCGGTTTGCAAGAAAAGTATATGAGGCAAGGGGGATAAGTGCCAGAGGATACCACAGGGTATTAAAAACAGCCAGGACCATTGCAGATCTGGCAGGAGAAGAATGGATACAGAGAGAACATTTATCAGAAGCCTTTGGCTATCGTGCATTGGAGGAACGGATATGGGGGCAGAAGCATTAGAAAAAGTATCTTTGTACTGGCTTTGTCATCTGCCGGAAGCAGGGGCTTTGCAGATACGTCGGATCGGAGAGCTGGCAGGCAGTTTCAGAGAAGCATATTATATAGAAGGAACACAATTATGGAAAAAAGGAATTTTTAAAAAAGAAGAAAATGCCTATCGTTTTGATAACTGGAAAAAAGAATTTTCCAGACTGGAAGAGGAATATTACAGACTAAGTGAAAAGGGAATCCGTTTTATTACACCTTTAGATGCAGACTATCCTAAAAGACTGTATTCTGTATACGACTATCCCATGGGGCTTTATATAAAAGGAGAACTTCCCGCAGAGGACAGGGCTACAGCGGCTGTGATCGGGGCCAGAAACTGTACTGCCTATGGAAGAGAGACTGCTGACTATATGGGACGGGAACTGGCAGCTGCCGGTGTGCAGGTCATCAGCGGTATGGCACTGGGAATTGACGGCGCAGGTCATGAGGGTGCTTTAGCTGGGGGAGGTAAGACTTATGCAGTCCTTGGCTGTGGTGTAGATCAGTGCTATCCCAGAAGTAACTATGAACTGTATGAGAGCATTCCTTTTCATGGAGGACTGATCTCAGAGTACAGTTTAAAAACTCCTCCTGTTCCCAGAAACTTTCCTGTTCGCAACCGGATCATCAGTGGATTGTCAGATGTTATTCTGGTGATAGAAGCAAAAGAAAAAAGTGGATCCCTTATTACTGCCCAGGCAGGTTTAGAGCAGGGAAAGGAGATCTATGCACTTCCGGGACGGATCACAGACGCTTTAAGTACAGGCTGTAATCAGTTGATCTCAGAAGGGGCCCAGGTCCTTTTTTCGCCGGAAACGGTACTGGAAAATCTAGGAATTTTTGTAAAAGAAAAAGAAAAGCTTTCTGAAAAAAAGCAGAAGGGACTTGCAAAGAAAGAAAAAATGGTGTATAGTTGCTTGGATTTCGAACCGCGTCATATAGAGGAAATAGCATTGAGGACAGGATTGTCAGTAAGTCAGTCCATGGATGCACTTTTGGAATTAGAACTGGGTGGATATGCTGTGAGGACAGCAGGACTTTATTATACAAAAAGATTATTTTAAAGGACTGTCACGGTTTCCGGATGCATATCTGCCTAATAGGACACTCCCGTGAAAGTTTCCGGGAGGATTTGATGATTGGGGATATGGCGCATAAATATAGGAACAGGAATAAGGAGTTTACAATGGCGAATCATCTGGTAATCGTAGAGTCACCTGCAAAAGTGAAGACTATAAAAAAATTTTTGGGAAGCAATTATGAAGTAGATGCATCCGGCGGTCATGTAAGAGACCTGCCAAAGAGCCAGCTGGGCTTTGATCCGGAACACGACTATGAACCAAAATATATTACGATCAGAGGAAAGGGAGATGTGCTTGCAAAGCTTCGCAAAGAAGTAAAAAAGGCAGATAAGATCTATCTGGCAACGGACCCTGACCGTGAGGGAGAGGCAATCTCCTGGCATCTGATGAAAGCCCTGAAACTGGATGAGCTTAAAAATAAACAGGTATATCGTATCAGTTTTAATGAAATCACAAAAAATGCTGTAAAAGCGTCTTTAAAGTCTCCAAGAGATCTGGATATCAATCTGGTCAATGCACAGCAGACCAGACGTATGTTAGACCGTATGGTTGGTTACCGTATCAGTCCGCTTCTCTGGGCAAAAGTAAAAAGAGGTTTAAGTGCAGGCCGTGTCCAGTCTGTAGCCCTTCGTATGATCTGTGACAGAGAAGATGAGATCAATGCATTTATCCCGGAGGAATACTGGAATCTGGATGCTATGTTAAATGTAGCAGGAAGCAAAAAGCCTCTGGATGCCAAGTACTACGGCCTGGCAAATGAGGAAGGCGCAAAGGGAAGCAAGTCTGCGATCCACAGTAAAGAAGAACTGGATGTGATCTTAAAAGATTTGGAAGGTGTCAGCTATGTGGCAGACGAGGTAAAGAAGGGAGAGCGTATCAAAAAGGCGCCCATCCCATTTACAACCAGTACCTTACAGCAGGAAGCTTCCAAGGCATTAAACTTCTCTACCCAGAAGACCATGCGTATTGCCCAGCAGCTGTATGAAGGTGTTGAGGTAAAGGGTCATGGAACCATCGGTCTGATCACCTATCTGCGTACAGATTCTACCCGTGTAGCAGATGAGGCAGATGCAGCAGCACGTTCTTTTGTGAAAGAACATTATGGCGAAAATTACGCAGCAGCAGGAGAAGCTTCTGCAAAGAATACAGGAAAGATCCAGGATGCACATGAAGCCATCCGTCCTACTGACATTACACTGACACCGGTTATGGTAAAGGAGTCTCTTCCAAGAGATCTTTTCCGTCTGTATCAGCTGATCTGGAAGCGTTTTACAGCCAGCCGTATGGCTCCTGCTGTATATGAGACTACTTCTGTAAAGATCCGTGCCGGAAAACATATGTTTACAACTTCTGCATCCCGTCTTTCCTTTGACGGTTTCATGTCTGTTTATGTAGCTTCTGATGATGAAGAAGAGAAAAAACAGGTGATCGGAGCCATTGAAAGCGGAATGGAGTTAAAACTGGCAGATCTTCAGCCAAGCCAGCACTTTACACAGCCACCTGCACATTATACAGAGGCATCTTTAGTAAAGGCAATGGAAGAGCAGGGGATCGGACGTCCAAGTACCTATGCACCTACGATCACTACCATTATTGCAAGACGTTATGTGGCAAAGGAAAATAAAAACCTTTATGTAACAGAACTGGGAGAGGTCGTAAACCGTATTATGAAAAAGTCCTTCCCAAGTATCGTGGACTTAAGTTTTACTGCAAACATGGAAACACTGTTAGACCGTGTTGCAGATGGTACAGTTGCATGGAAGACTATTATCCGTAACTTCTATCCGGATCTGGATGAGGCAGTAAATATTGCCCAGAAGGAACTGGAGTCTGTAAAGATCGAAGATGAGGTGACAGATGAGGTATGTGATCTGTGTGGCCGCAACATGGTAGTAAAATACGGTCCTCATGGAAAATTCCTTGCATGCCCCGGATTTCCGGAATGCAAAAACACAAAACCATATCTGGAAAAGATTGGTGTACCTTGTCCTAAATGCGGAAAAGAAGTAGTGCGCAAGAAGACCAAGAAAGGTCGTCTGTACTATGGCTGCGAGGCAAATCCGGACTGTGATTTTATGTCCTGGCAGAAGCCTTCCACTGAAAAGTGTCCGAAGTGCGGTTCTTATATGGTAGAGAAGGGAAATAAGCTTCTCTGTGCAAATGAAACCTGCGGATACCGTATGGATAAACCGGCGGAAGAGCAGAAATAAATTTTTTCTTCTTGTTTTCGGAAAAACATGAAATCTTCAAAAAACTATTGTTATTGGACAAAAATTGTGCTAAAATTCAATTATTAGTAAAGCATATTTGTGGAACGTACATTAGAGATAAGGAGGGTTTCAGTCATGAGCGTTCAGTTGTTGGACAAAACAAGAAAAATCAACAAGCTATTGCATAACAACAATTCCCATAAAGTTGTTTTCAATGACATCTGCAAAGTGTTAAGTGAAATTTTGTTATCCAATATCCTTGTTATCAGCAAGAAGGGCAAAGTACTTGGTGTAAGTATCTGGCCTGGGGTGGATGAGATTGAGGAGCTGATCGAAGATCAGGTGGGCGGTTATGTAGATAAAATGTTGAATGAACGTCTGCTCAGTGTATTGTCTACAAAGGAAAATGTAAACCTGGCAACTCTTGGATTTGCAGAAGAGAATGTTAAAAAATACCAGGCGATCATTACACCTATCGACATTGCAGGTGAGAGACTGGGAACATTATTTATTTACAAATCAGACAGCCAGTATGATATCGATGACATTATCTTAAGTGAATATGGTACTACAGTTGTAGGCCTGGAGATGATGCGTTCTGTAAATGAAGAAAATGCAGAAGAGACAAGAAAAGTACAGATTGTAAAATCTGCGATCAGTACATTGTCTTTTTCAGAATTAGAGGCAATCACACATATTTTTGATGAGATGGATGGCAAGGAAGGGATCCTTGTTGCGAGCAAGATTGCAGACCGTGTTGGGATTACAAGATCTGTAATCGTAAATGCACTACGGAAATTTGAAAGTGCAGGTGTGATTGAGTCCCGTTCCTCCGGAATGAAAGGAACGTACATCAAAGTCCTGAATGATGTGGTATTTCAGGAACTGGATGATATTAAAAAGAAACGAAAAGAGAACGCCCAGGGATAAGCACGTAAAATTGTTTTATCTCAGTCGAGAAGACTCCCACTTCTGCAAGTGGTGAGTAATAACAAGTCTTTCTCAGTGGGAGTACAATCTCCGACTGAGATAAACGCTCCGCGGGGATGTGCAGTGATTCTGAGAAGAATATGTCAGCTTTCGCTGACCAGAATCACGCACCAAGTCTCACGTGCGTTCGACTTGAATTTCTTCCA
>ERZ779894.3027-NODE-3027-length-13704-cov-7.254085_pt1 | contig 13704 bp, 13 predicted proteins | sample MGYA00511587_ERZ779894 | MGnify/ENA primary metagenome ERZ779894 (study PRJEB29588, sample SAMEA2160490) | human gut metagenome | biome: human gut; feature: human-associated habitat; material: faeces | place: Denmark | collected 2008/2010 ... | reverse complement strand
CTCCTGGCCCATCCTTTCCCGCAGCTCCCCCGGCACCACTTCGATTTCCTGCGCCCTCCCGGCCCATCCTTTCCCGCAACACCCCCGGCACCACTTCGATTTCCTGCGCTCTCCTGGCCCATCCTTTCCCGCAGCTCCCCCGGTACCGCTTCGATTTCCTATACCCCCTACGCGTTCCCCCACCCTTTCCCCTCCGTAACCCACCATACCCCAAAAGCCTTTTGGAAACCGCCGAAGGCGGTTTCCAAGGCCGAGCCATTCGCAGCCCTTGGAGAAGCACCCCTCTCTCGCTTTGCATCCCGGGAGCGGCCCACACCCCTTCCGTTTTGCCCTTCCGCTTCGCAACTTCTCAGGGGTCTGGGGGCGGAGCCGCCCCCAGCCGGGGTCCAGGGGCGCGGCCGCCCCTGGCCATGCGGAGCCAATGCCACAAACTATCTCCCACCACCCCCTATCGGAATTTACACCTACTCCCGCCTGCATCCAAAAAGGGAGCCTTTTTTGCGGAGAAAATAATTCCTACTAATTTGCTATGGATTCTTGACAAGGGAAAGCGGGTATGCTAAAGTAGGATCGACAAAACAAAGTGATCCGCTTGGAATTGGAGGTGTGCCCATGAAGCTGTCTACCCGGGCCAGGTATGGCCTGAAGGCCATGGTGGATCTGGCGGAACGGTATGGGGGCGGTATGGTGAGCACAAGCGCCCTGGCGGCCCTGCAAGGGATCAGCGACGCCTATTTGGAGCAGCTGATCGCGGCGCTGCGGCGGGCGGGCCTGGTGGTTTCCGTGCGGGGGGCCCAAGGAGGGTATGCCTTATCCCGGCCGCCTGCGGAAATCAACGTGGGGGATGTGCTGCGGGCGTTGGAAGGCAGCACGGCAGTGATGGAGTGCGTGGGTACCGGCCGGGTCTCCTGCGGCAACGCGTGCTCCTGCAGCGCCCGGCCCCTATGGCTCAAGCTCCAGCGCCGCATTGACGAGGTGCTGGATACCACCACCCTGGCAGATATGGCGGAGGATTACAAACAGCAGCGCCTGCACATCCAGACGCTGGAAAACCATACGGAAGTACGAGGTTAACAGAATGAGAAAGGTGTATTTGGACAATGCGGCGACCACCGCCCTTTCCCCCCGGGTATTGGAGGCCATGCTGCCATACTTTACCCAGTATTACGGCAATCCCTCCAGCGTACATGCCTTTGGCCGGGAGGCCAAGCAGGGGTTGGATAAGGCCAGGGATCAGGTGGCCAAGGCCCTACATTGCGAACCTTCCGAGGTGATTTTTACCGGCTGCGGCACGGAGAGCGATAATACCGTATTGCTGGGGGTGGCCCAGCGGTATGGGGATAAAGGCAAGCATATCATCACCACCAATGTGGAGCATCACGCCATTTTGCATACCTGTGAATATTTGGAAAAGCAGGGGTATTCGGTGACCTATCTGCCGGTGGATCAGGACGGCCTGGTCACGGCAGAGCAGGTGGCGGCGGCCATCCGGCCGGATACCATCCTGGTATCCATCATGTTCGCCAACAACGAGGTGGGCACCATTATGCCTATCCAGGAGATCGGCGCCGTGTGCAAGGAAAAGGGCGTGCTGTTCCATACGGACGCGGTGCAGGCGGTGGGACATATCCCGGTGGACGTACAGGCCATGCACATCGATATGCTGTCCCTGTCGGCCCATAAGTTCCACGGCCCCAAGGGGGTTGGCGCCCTGTATTGCCGCAAGGGCATCCGGTTGCCGTCCTATATTATGGGCGGGGCCCAGGAAAGGGGCCGCCGGGCCGGCACGGAAAACGTGGCGGGGATCGTAGGGCTGGGGGCGGCCATCCAGCTGGCCACGGAACAGCTGGAGGAGAACCGGGCCAAGATGACGGCCCTGCGGGACCGGCTGATGACGGGGATCCAGGCGCGGATCTCCGAGGTAAAGCTAAACGGCCACCCCACCAACCGACTGCCCAACAACGTAAACTTCAGCTTCAAGTATATTGAAGGGGAGTCCATCCTGCTGATGCTGGATATGAACGGCATTGCCGCCAGCTCAGGCTCCGCCTGCACCAGCGGCTCCCTGGACCCCTCCCATGTGCTGTTGGCCCTGGGCCTGCCCCATGAGATCGCCCACGGTTCCGTGCGGCTCACCCTGGGGGACGAGACCACAGAGGAGGATATCGACTACACCATCGACGTATTGGAAAAGACCGTGGCGCGGCTGCGCGCCATGAGCCCCCTATATAAAGGCGAATAGAGGAGAACACCCATGTATACGGAAAAAGTATTGGATCATTTCAGCAATCCCCGGAATATGGGGGAAGTGGAAGGCGCCAACGGCGTGGGCATGGTGGGCAACGCCAAGTGCGGGGACATCATGCAGATGTTCATCAAGGTGAACGACGACGGAATCATCGAGGACGTGGGCTTTAAGACCTTTGGCTGCGGCGCAGCCATCGCCACCAGCTCCATGGCCACGGAGCTGATCAAGGGCAAAAGCGTGGAAGAAGCCCTGAAGCTGTCCAACGCGGCGGTGGTGGAGGCCCTGGAGGGCCTGCCGCCCCAAAAGATCCACTGCTCCGTGCTGGCGGAGGAGGCCGTACGGGCCGCGGTGGAGGACTACGAAAAACGCAAGGCCGAAGCCAAGGCCAAAGACCAGGCTTGACGCAACGAAAAAGGCCCCCTCAAGGGGCCTTTTTGGCTGTCGAAAAAGTGGCTTGCGCCACTTTTTCGAGGTGTTCATAGCTCCCTTGCGCCTACGGCGCGGCCAGGGAGCTATGCAAGGAAACCCTTGCTACGCAAGGCTTTTTGCGGATTTGACGCGCATGTCGCCAAATCCGATCAAAGCCTAAAATGGCTGCGATCTTCCATTCGCCAGAGGTTTTTCGACAAGCTGAAAGGCCCCCTCAAGGGGCCTTTTTTCATCGGAAAGAACCTAGGCGCTTTGCTTCCTCCTGGCAGCCAGACGGCGCCAGACGCCGGCGGCGATGGCGGCTATGCCCAACGCCATCGCGCCCATTTCCAGCAAGGAACGCCCTGCCCGGGACGTCGCCTGCCCCAGCTCCAGCCCGTTGTCATAGGAGATCCCAAAGGCATACCAGGGGGTCCCGTGGGCCATATGGAAGGGCTCGGGGAAAACGTAGCTCTGGGCCAGCCGGTACTGGGGAAAGAGCAGGTGCTTGTCATATACCCGGCACCAATAGCCGTCCTCCGCCTCCCCGGCGAACACCAGGGAATTTGCCGCCTGGGCCCGTTCGCCCGGCTGGCCGGACAGGTCTTGGCTTTGCAGGGCCGCCGCCGGGATGGGGTACCATGCCACGGAAACCAGCAGCCCGCAGAGCAACAACCCCAGCAGGACGGCCAGGGAGATCAGAAAATAATAGGACCTTGCGCGCATGATACCCTCCTTTGGCTCAAGGGGAAAACCATTTTTCCAAGATACATATGTATGCCGGGGAAATGGAGCAATACTAGATGTTATGTCCAACTAATAATTCTGAAATAAGTGTCTGTAAACATGTGATAAAATACAGTATTACCAAAATCAGTATTTCTCCAGCAAGTCGCAGGATTAAAGCCATTCCAAAATGTAGTATTCCTATATTGTGAATATTCTGGCCTTTGGTCTGTAATATAATACTTTGAACTTGTAAACGAGTTTGTATGTCCGGTGTAATCGACATCGGTTAGCTCAAAAGTATATCTTGTTTCTTCACACCCCAGCGAAGTCTGTGGGAAAATATAATTAGAACCACTGACTACTACACCGGCCCCGGCTATGAGCCAATTAACCACTGCTCCACCTATAGCACCTGGTAATGCTAATACGGAAAGAATTAACCCAGTAAGCGTCGCAAGCGAACCCACGTTACCATTTAGGGTATAACTTGAACTGGAATAAAATGCTGAACTATAGGATACAGAAATTCGTCTTGTTCCTCCAGTTGCATCATATGTTATTCTTCCCATATAAGTGGAGCTTGCAGCTCTTGTGTTGTTGTTATTATTTGTAATTTGTTGATTAGCAAGACAAACTTGTCTTGTGTCAATAGTGTAGACTTCATTGTTGGCAACCGTATAATCGGTTATATATAAATTATATGGCGATCCTTTGTAAATCTGTACTTTCTTAACATATTCACCATTATGATACTCTTTTAGTATTATATTACCATCTGCATCATCTTGGTAGGTAACGAATGTTCCGTTTTCCTTATCTTCAGCAATTTTAATTGGCACATTTAGACTAAATACAGTTGCTGTTTGGAAAAATATTATGCTAATCGCTAGTAAAACAGAAAGCAACTTTTTCATAATATGTACCTCCTTTGTTGCTTTTTAATCAAGTACTCTTTAAAAAAAACTCTTTTAATAAATCATTTTTATCACATCCTTTCATGATTTTTAAAAATTAAATTTATAATTATTAAATTTAATGCTAGCTACAATAATTTACAAGAACAATGAAAAAATTTATTTTACATTATAATAATAACAATAATAAGTAAATTTGTCAACATGCTATATTTAAAATTCAAAGGAAATATCGCATTTTATTCTCTATTTACTTTAAAAAAGCCACTCTAAATAAGGTAAAAAAATAACGATATCATGCCAATGATCCCCAACGGCCAGGAACCCAGCCCCTCCAGCCGCCTATTGGGTCATGTGCTGCCAAAGCTGCCCATCCGCATGGCCGTGGACAGGCAGGCCGAAATGGCTTTGGTAGGCTTCCAAGGCCCGGCGGGTAGCCGGGTTGAAGTGGCCGGTGAGCAGGCAGGGAAAGCCTCGCTGGTTAAGAAGCTCTTGCAGGAGGAACACATGGGGTCCCGCGTCCCCGGGGGCCAAATAGGGGTATCCCCGGCCTGGAATGGAGGCGGCGCTGGCAGCCACTTCCCCATGGACCCAGTTGGGGGTCCAATAGGGAGGTTCCACATAGGAAAACATAGGGCTTTTTAGGCAAAAGGCCCATAGGCGCTTGCGTTTTTCCTCGGTCAACCGCCGGCCCATATCCAGGGCAAGCCCTGCATAGTGGGGGGATTGCCCCTTGCCTGGGGGCAGGAAACAGCATTCCACATCCACGGGCCCCAAGGCGTCTCCCAGGGCCTCATAGGCGGATAACACCCGGCTATCGGTCCAAGCAATTCCATCCCGCACATGCTGAAAAGCCCGACCCTCCAGTCCGGCAGGTAATTCTTTGTCCCCTATGCAGCGGAAATCGCCGATCCTATGCTCATATACAAAAATCATCGCCATATGACAGCATATGGCGATGGAAGTACAGGTGTGTATGGGTTTTGGGAAAAGGGCCTATTGGCCTACGGTCCAGGAGCCAGCCGGGTAGACGATGTTCCCGGCGGCGTCCACCAGGTTGCCGGCGGCGTCCACCGTCAGGATCACGCCGTTCACCACAAAGGACTGGCCTGCCAGGCTGTTCAGATCCGGGGTGGGGGTGGGCACCATCTGGCCGGTGGCGTAGTAATAATAGTTGCCGTCCTCCCCCTGGTAGATAGTGGGGGTCCTGGGGGGCAGAGAAGCGCCAGGGGAAAGCACCTTAGCTTCATCCGGCTCGTCCGCGGCGTCGAAGATGAACTGGTGCAGGGCCAGGGCGTTGGCGGGCAGGTCGGTGAGGAATACGAAGGAGCCTTCATAGCGGCCGTTTTCATAGAGGTCGTCCACCGGCAGCCGGTAGCTGAGCAGGCCCTGGGTGTTCATGGAAAGGGCGGAGGTGGCGCATTCCAGGATCCGGGCGTTGGTCATGTTGGTCTCCACCAGGGGCAGGATCTCCTCTAGGAAGGAATACTGCTTGGTGAGGCTGGCGTCTTTGAACTTGGCAAACACCGCGTTGAGCACCTTGAACTGGCGGTTGGTCCGGGAAAAATCGCTGTCGATCTTCCGCACCCGGGCATAGCCCAGGGCTTGCTTGCCGGTAAGCTTCACGTTCCCCGCCTCGGCGAAGATAAACCCATCCCACAGGTCCGCGATCCCCCGCTCCTTGTTCAGGCCGGCAATGCAGTCATTGGCCGCGCTGATCTCCTCGGCGGTCATGCGGACCGTAACGCCCCCCAGGGCGTCGATCACATCTTCAAACATGTTGAAGTCCACCAGCACGTAATCCTGCAGGTTCATGTGAAAGTTCTCATTGATGGTGGCCAACAATAGCTCCACCCCGCCTACGGCCGCCGAACGGTTCATTTTGCCATAGCCGTTATCCGGGATGTTCACCAGCATGTCCCGCATGAGGCTGGTGAGCTTCAGCCTGCCGTTCTTTTTGTCGATGGTGGCGATCATCACCGTATCCGCCCGGCTGTTCCCGCTGCTGCCCCGCCGGTCCACCCCGATGAGCAGCACGTGGATAAACTGGCTGTCCTGAAGGTTTGCATCCATGTAGTCCAGCTGTTCCTGGGTCAGGATGGTTTGGTTATACAGCTCGCTCAAGGGCAAGGGCGTGGGAATGGGGGTGGGCGTAGGCGAAGGAGTCGGCCCTGGGGTCAGGGCCGGGGTAGCCGTGGGGGAAGGCGTAGGGGTATAGGTGACGGCATTCTCATCTTCAAAGGTAGTGCTGCCGGTCCGATCTAACTTATTGAGCAGGTTCAGGCCCAAAAAAACCACCACTGCCCCGATCAAAAGGACGACGCCCAGCAGGACCAGAAGAATGGTACGCAAGGTATGTTTGCGGCGCTTTTCCGGGGCATGTCCTGGGGATTTATCGGAAGTTGGACGTTGTTCCATGAGGATCTCCTGTCTAAAAATGGTGAATGCAGACGGTAAACCGCCTATAGAGTGAGTATACAACCAGCCGGATGGGACTGTCAACGCAGCTTTTATTGGTTAGGCTTGCACCGGCTGGGAATATGTTGTACTATAAGATGATATGAAAAATGGGAGAGTATGCCATGCAAGAGGCTTACGGCGGGTTTGCCGCCCTATATGATCCCCTGATGCAGGATGTGGACTATGATGGTTGGGCGGGATACCTGGCGTCTTTTTTGCCCCCAAGCGGCATGATCGTGGATTGCGCTTGCGGCACCGGCGCCATCACCATCCGGTTGGCCCGGAAGGGGTTTTCCATGATCGGGGTGGATATTTCCCCGGAAATGCTGGAGCAGGCCGCTACCAAGGCCCGGAAGGCAGGCTTGCGGATTCCCTTCGTCTGCCAGGATATGGCCAGGCTCCAGCTGCACCGGCCCTGCCAAGGGATCGTATGCGCCTGCGACGGGGTGAATTACCTGGATAACCTGGAGGATGTGGAAGCGTTTTTCTCCGCGGCCCACAGGGGGCTCTGTCCCGGGGGCTGGCTGTTGTTTGACGTATCCTCTGCTTATAAACTGGAAACCATCCTGGGAAACAACACCTTTGCCCAGGCGGAAGCGGATTGCGCCTATATTTGGGACAATGCCTTCGATGGGGAAAGCCGGCTGCTGGAGATGCGGCTCACCTTTTTCCAGCGGGAAGGGGATGGCCGATACCGGCGATTTGCCGAACGCCACATCCAGCGGGCCCACACCCAGGAGGAACTGACCCGCGCCTTGGCCCGGACGGGGTTTTCGGTGCAGGTGTTTGACGCCTTTACCCGGCAAGCCCCTGGGCCGGAAAGCCAACGGCTGCAATTTGTGGCCCAAAGAAGATAATAATAGGAGAAATTTTATGCAGGATAGGATAATACGGGGCCTTCTAGGCCAGGATACCGCCCGGTTCACGGCCATCAGCGGGAAAGACCTTTGCGAAAAAGCCCGGCGCACCCATGGGTTGTCCCGGGTATGTACGGCCGCTTTGGGACGTACCCTATTGGCCACCGTGATGATGGGGACCGATCTAAAAGATCCCCGGGACCGGCTTACCACCATCATCAAGGGCGGGGGCCCGGCTGGGAATATCGTATGCACCGCAGGCAATGCCGGCGCGGTGAAGGGATATATTGAAAACCCGGGGCTTGAGCTGCCGCTGGGCCCGGATGGGAAGCTGGACGTTTCCACGGCGGTGGGCTGGTTCGGCGAGCTGACCGTGGTGCGGGACCTGGGTATGAAGGAGCCTTATGTGGGCCGGTGTAACCTGGTATCCGGGGAGATCGCCGAGGACTTTGCCCAGTATTTTGTCATGAGCGAGCAGCAGCCTTCCCTGGTATATCTGGGGGTACGGGTAGACCCCCAGTCGGGGGCGGTGCGGGCCGGCGCCGGCCTGATGATCCAGCCCTTGCCCCAGTGCCCGGAAGAGGATCTGGACGCCCTACAGGCCAGGGCGGAGGGCATCAAGGCCATGGCGGGCATGCTGGATGACGGCATGGAGCTGGAAGCGGCGCTCGCCCAATTGTTCCAGGGGCTTCCATGGCGGCAAACCCAATGGTTGACGCCGGTATTCCGGTGCGACTGTAGCCGGCAACGGTTGGAACAGGCGTTGATCTCCTTGGGCCGGGATGAGCTGGAGGACATGATCCAAACCGAGCATGGCGCCCAGCTTACCTGCCATTTTTGCAATACCCAATACGATTTTAACGAGGCGGATTTGCGGCGGCTGCTGCAAGAAGCCACGGAGGACGGAAAGAAAAAAGCATGAACCAAACGGGATATAGCAAAGGGCCGGGCCGGGTCCTGCCATTCAAGGGGACGGGGACCCATTATTTCCGGCAAGCCCTGTCCAAGGCGGACAGCAACGATCTCCCCGGCGCTTGCGCCAGCTATCAAATGGCCCTGCGATTGGAGCCAGATAATCCGGAATACATTTTGGGCATGGCGGAAATGCTCACGGGCATGGGCCGGTTTGATGACTCCAATCGGGTGCTGCTGCGATATTTTCCCGAGGAGAAGGACCGGCCGACAGAGTGCTATTTTGGCATGGGCTGCAATTTTTACGGCCTGATGGAATATGGCAACGCGCGCAATGCGCTGGAGCGGTATTTGGATCTGGAGCCGGAAGGGATGTTCGCATATGATGCCTATGATATGCTGGATGCCCTGGATGCGTATGGGGAAGAGAATATGAGCGAAGTCACCGTGCTGCAAAAGGAAGAGGCATTGGAAAAAGCGCGGCAACGGATGGCGGAAGGGGAGCTGGATCAGGCGGAGACCCTGCTGGAAAAGGAACTAGAGGTACGGCCAGACCATATGGCCGCCCAGTGCGACTTGGCGCTGGTATGGTATTGCCGGCAGGAGAAGAAGCGGGCGGAGGCGGCCTTGGAGCAGGTGCTGCAAGAAGCGCCGGAGCATGTGCAGGCCCGCTGTACCCGGGCGCTGCTGCGGCAGAGCAACCATGATATGCAAGGGGCCATGGAGGACGCGCAGGCGCTGCGGGAAATGGCCATTGAGGATATGGACGATTTGCACCGGGCCAGCCTCACCCTGATGGAACTGGGAGATTTTGCCGGGGCGCAGCCCTTTTTGCGCAAAATGGCCCAGCGCGCCCCCTATGACACGGGGATCTTGCACCGGCAGGGGATATGCGCTTACGCATTGGAGGAATACGACCGGGCGGCCCACTATTATGACCTGCTTACCAAGATAGACCGGACGGATACCATTGCCCGGTATTATCGCAGGCTATGTAAACGCACGGCAGCCGGCGGGAAAAAGCGGCAGGGCCTGCCCCTACATTATCAAGTGCCCATGGATGAGGTGGTGCAACGGGTACGGACGTTGAATAACTACATCCGCAAGTCCAAGGAGGCACAACAGGCGGAATGGGGACCGGAAGGGGAATTGACCGGCCTTGCCCAGTGGTGCCTGACCCTAAGCGAAGACGATATACGCCAGGCGGCGTTGCATTTGATCGCCAGCTTTGGGGACGTGTGGAGCGAGCGGCTGCTGCGGGATTTCGCCTTGCGGCGGGAGCCGGATGCGGAGATCAAGCGCAGGGCGCTGGGCCTATTGAAGCATATAGGGGCCAAAGAGCCCTATCTTACCTATATAGATGGGCAGATGATGGAGAGCCGGGTAAGCCTATTGCCCGGGCTGCCGGAAAACCTGCCGGCCCCTTACCGGGACGTGCTTAAGACCTGTTTAGAAGGCATGCGGGGGGTTCGCTCCGAAGACGCCGTCCAGCGGGCAGGGAAGCTATGGCAAAGCTATTTGGAGCAGGAAAACCATTATGCCCACCTGACCGGGGCGCAGGTGGCCGCTTTGGCGGCTGCATTGGAATACACAGCCTGCCAGGCAGCGGAAGAAAAGGTCACCAAGCTGGAGCTATGCCGCAAATATGGGGTATCCATGTTGCGGTTTAATGGGGCGCTGGCGAAACTGAACGGGAAGGAACCAAAGGCATGAGATACATCGCCACCTGTAAACTGGGACTGGAGCGGGTCGTTTCAGGCGAGCTAAAGGGATTGGGCATTGCCGTGGAACAGGTGGAGGACGCCCGGGTATTGTTTTCCGGCGGGCCGGAAGCAATGGCCCGGGCCTGCGTGTGGCTGCGCAGCGCAGAGCGGGTGCTTCAGGAAGTGGGCAGCTTTGAAGCGCGCACCTTTGACGAACTCTTCGAGGGAGTCAAAGCCCTGGACTGGAAAGCATATCTGGGGAAAAATACCTTCATCCACGTAAACGGGAAAAGCGCCAAGAGCACCTTGTTCAGCGTATCGGATTGCCAAAGCATCACCAAGAAGGCCATCGTGGAAAACCTGAAGGCCGCGTATGGAATATCCATTCTGCCGGAAACAGGGGAACGGGTCATCGTGGAGGTGGGCCTTTTGCGGGACCAGGTGACGCTGGCGTTGGACCCTTGCGGGGCAGGGCTGTCCCGCAGGGGCTATCGCACTTACAATGTAACGGCGCCCATCAGCGAAAGCCTGGGGGCGGCCATTTTGTTGCTTTCCAGATATCGGGGGGATAAGCCCCTTTTGGACCCCATGTGCGGCAGCGGCACCTTCCCCATAGAGGCTGCCATGATCGCCCAAAATATAGCGCCGGGCTTACACCGGAGCTTTGCAGGGGAAAGTTGGCGGTTTTTGCCGCCCGGCCTTTTCGACCGGGCGCGGCAGGAAGCCCAGGATCGTATGGACCGGCGACCCGTGGCCATTTTGGGCAGCGACATCGATGCGCGGTGCATCGATCTTTGTAAAAAGCACGCAAAAAAGGCTGGCGTCATGGTGCAATGGGCTGTGCGGGATTTTCGGGAATATGGAAAGGACGCCACCCTTTTGGCCTACACAGGCGGGCAACCGGGGCTTATGGTATGCAATCCTCCCTATGGAGAACGGCTAGGCGAGCGCAAAGCCGCGGAAACTATTTATAGGCAGCTGGGCACCTTAGCCAAGGAAATGCCAGGTTGGCGGCAAAGTATCATCACTTCCCACCGGGACTTTGAGCGGTGCTTTGGTAAGCAGGCTGACAACCGGCGTAAATTATCCAATGGAGGTATGCCCTGCACATTATATCAATTTTTTAGAAATTAACCCTTTACAAATGCAGTGCCATCCGCTATAATAAATACCGTTCCCGGGAAACCGGGCGCGAAATGGGGCATTAGCTCAGTTGGTAGAGTGCCACACTGGCAGTGTGGATGTCAGCGGTTCGAGTCCGCTATGCTCCACCAGAAAAACCGCCAAATTTCTAGGGTTTGGCGGTTTTCTTTTTGCTTACAACCGCCGAAGAATCGCCCTGCCAGTGTGTTGCCTGGCCCGATTTTAACCAAAGTTTGCGAATTCTTTTTCGGGCGTTTCGCCCATGAATTGGGCATAGGATACGTTGAATTTTATATCCAGCGTGTAGTCGCTGGATACCGTCACCCGCGCAATAAGCGCGGAAGCAATCATCTTTTTAACCGGAAGCTCCGCCGTAGCATACAGCGCGCCCCAGCTTTGCAGCTGCTTTAACTGGGCCGCCGTTTCTTCGCAAAGAAGATCCACCCGCTGTACGCTCTCGCTGGCTTCCTGGTACCGGGCTGTGGCGGCGGCAACCTTTTCCTCAGCAACCTTGAGCATCTCCGCCAATACGCTTTGGGGCAGTTTGCTTTCACCCCGGATGATTTTGAAAACCTCGCTTTGCAGCTCCTGCATCTCCGAGGAGGCCGCATCCAGCTCTGCCTTGGCCTGCTGCTGCAAGGCTGCCGCTTCCGCAATCTTTGCCTCGCAGCGCATCTTGACCAGCGGCTCCGCTGGCGCATCGGTGAATCTGGAGAAGATGCTGTAAAGCAGCCGGTCGATCACCTCGTCTATCTTTTTCGCCGTATAGCCGCTTTGGCCAGTGCAAAGGGCACGGTGCCGTACCTTGTTGTAGCAGGCATAGCGGTGAATGCGGCTTACGGTGGTGCTGCCATCGGCATTTTTGTACTTCTTGGGGTTGGTGGTGGCCACCAGTTTGCCGCCGCAATGGGCGCAGTAGATGTTGCCGGAAAGCAGCGTTCCCCCCAAAGTGTGCCGGGGAACGGCACGCTGTTCCATATAGGCGGCAGAACGGGCTTTTAACAGTTCCTGGGCCCGGGCAAAGGTAACGTCGTCGATGATCTGTAATTCCGAAATAGGCGCGGAAATATATTCCCCGCACTTGATACGGCCCGTATAGGTAACGCGGCCCAGCATATGGCGTATGGTGGTGTTGGTGAATACGCCGCCGCTGCGGCAGGAGACGCCCATGCTGTACAGGTGATTGCCAATGGTATGGGTCCCCATGCCCTCGTTGACATATTTATCGAAGATGAGCCGGACGATGGCAGCTTCTTGGGGCAGCACCCGCAGGTCTTTTACCGGCGCGCCGTGCTTGTTCATCCGGCCCAGGAACACGCTTTCGTAGCCATAGGGGGCTGCGCCGCCATGATAATGGCCTTCTTCAGCGATTTGTGCCAGGCGGGTGCGAATGCGGATAGAGGTCTTTTCGCTTTCGCCAGCAGCCTGCCAGAAGCGTATGTAATTGGTGAGCTTGTCCACATGGCTTTCAAACCGCTGTTCGCCTTCTTTTACGCTCCATACCCGGATGCCCTGCTTGACGAACCACTCTACAATAAACGGGGTTTCGCTTTCTATGCGGCCCAGCCTGTCAAACATAAAGACCAGCAAAATATCAAATTCGTGTCGCATAGCCTTCTGTTGCAAGATCTGAATTGCATCCCGATCCTTGGCGGAAACCTTAAATCCGGATACGCCCTTTTCGGAAAGCTCGTCTACGAAATGCCAGCCCTGTTGGGCGATGTATGCATGGCAAGCCTGGCGCTGCATGGGGATATCGTCCCTAAGTTTATCTACCTGGCCCAGGGTGGACACCCGGTATAAACAGAACACACGGTTTTGTATCTCTGGATGATGGAACGCTACGTTTTGCATGATATAACCTCGCTTTCACATAGGGCGGTGCTGCGGGCCAATTCATGCTTCAAATCGACAAACCAGAATATACAATTTTCAAGGTGCAAATGGGAGTCAGTGCGCAAGATTATTATCATAGCAGCGGCTGTAATCTGCAAATGTGTGGAGGGTCGTTTGGGGTTTGCGCATAATGGTTGAGCAGAATGGTTCGCACGGCGTCTATCACGGCGGGATTAGGTTCTGCGCTGAAGGAAAGGGCAACCATCCCTTCGGCAAGTTTGATAACTTTATTCTCCATGAGAAAGCCTCCTGAAGTACGATATACTTTATGTGAGGACCCCTGCCGCGCCGCAAGAAGCGCAGCAGAATCCGCAGCAAGTAAAAGGAAATGCCCGGACCGGCCGGCTCCGGCCGCGCTGGGATTGCACCACCCCCCTTTCAGCGGGCTGCATTCTGGGACTTAACCTCGACTATGCAGGCGTATCATTATGCCG
>ERZ779894.3026-NODE-3026-length-13709-cov-3.238025_pt1 | contig 13709 bp, 12 predicted proteins | sample MGYA00511587_ERZ779894 | MGnify/ENA primary metagenome ERZ779894 (study PRJEB29588, sample SAMEA2160490) | human gut metagenome | biome: human gut; feature: human-associated habitat; material: faeces | place: Denmark | collected 2008/2010 ... | reverse complement strand
CTCATTTTCTTGAAGCATTTCTTCTTGTTTTTTATTTTCTTTTTCTGTATTATCCTTCTTCATATTTCTTTCTCCTTTTCTCCTTTGTAATCACATCTTCAAAATTCTTTAAGAAGAAATAAGATGCATACATAATGATAAATATGATTAAACAAATCTTAATTGCTAATACATAAGGATCACTACTTACTTCAATCATATAATTACTTAATATATGAATTAAATACAAAGCGATTATTTGTGCGCTTGTACTAACGATTTCGAAAATTGCTTTTCGATAATGAAAGATTGCATAAACAAGTGAAGATAGTATAATCATGATTAAATATAATAAAATATTTTTCGTGTAAAATATTGCTGTAAACATAACAAGAAATGTTCTTATGATAATTGCTGTTATCATAATTAGTTGCGTATTTTTTAAACTAGTTAGCATTCCGCATAACATAACACTTTTTTTGTGTATGTTAAATTTCTTAGTCATTTTATACAATATGAAACTAACTAACATAACAACAACTAAAAATATAATCAAAACCCCTGATATTTTACTTAATTGGTATAATATTGTTTCTAACATTTTATTCCTCTTTTATAAATAATTTAAATTGGTTATGTTTATGCATATAGTATCCAACAATATCTTTAAATTTCACGATATTATCTTCTGTAATTATTTCCACATCACCTTCTACTTCTCCTATTACTGGTAAGTAGTCTTCCATAATTACAATACTATACTTTTCACTTTTTACTTTTATTATTTTAACATTATTATACTCTGTAAGTCCATTCTTTATATTTAAAATTTTTACATTAATTTTTGTACCTTCTTTTTCTGTCACATTTTCTATTTTTTCTTTACTCATGTAAACTACCTCTAAATAATAATTTGCTTTCATCAACATCGTCATATTCTCCATTGATGATTGCTTCTACATCGATTAATGTATCCTTGATATCTACCATAACACCTTTGATTCCTGTATAGTTTTCGGAAACAAACATTGGTTGGGTAAAGTAATTTCTAAGTTTTCTTGAACGGAAGAAAATCATTTTATCTTCTTCAGATAATTCGTCAATTCCAAGTACTGCAATAATTTCTTCTAGTTCTTCATATCTTGCTAAATATCTTAATGTTTCTTGTACTAATTCATAGTGCTTTTCTCCTACTATTTCTGGATCTACAGATTTACTGTTTGTCTTAAATACGTTAATTGCAGGATATAAACCTTTTTCTGCAACTTTACGATCAAGAACAACTTGTCCATCCAAGTGAGTGGTTACTGCTTGTACCGCTTCATCTGTGATATCATCTGCTGGAATATAAATTGCTTGGAAAGATGTAATAGATCCATTTTCGGTAGAGTTAATTCTTTCTTCTACATCTGTAATATCAGAAACCATTGTTGTTGGATATCCATTTTCAATTGGAACTCTCTTCATTTCTGTTGAGATTTCTGATTTTGCTTGTATAAAACGATAAATATTATCGATGAACAGCAGCACATCCTGATTTTTCACATCACGGAAATATTCTGCCATGGTAAGGCCGGAAAGTCCGACACGCATACGCGCTCCCGGCGGCTCGTTCATCTGTCCATAGACCAGTGCTGTCTTGTCGATAACACCGCTCTCTTTCATCTCGTTGTAAAGGTCATTTCCTTCACGGGTACGCTCTCCGACACCGGTGAAAACGGAAAGTCCGCCGTGTGCCGTTGCCACGTTGTGGATCAGCTCCATGATAAGGACTGTTTTTCCAACGCCGGCACCACCGAACAGACCGATTTTTCCGCCCTTGGCATACGGGCAGATCAGGTCAACGACCTTGATTCCGGTTTCGAGGATCTCCGTTGCCGGAACCTGTTCCTCATAGGACGGCGGATCGCGGTGGATCGGCCATTTTTCTGCTGTTTCCGGTGCCGGCTTATTGTCTACGGTCTCACCGAGCAGGTTGAACACGCGGCCTAAGCACTCCTCTCCGACCGGAACGGCGATCGGGCCGCCCGTGTCGACTGCTTTCGTTCCGCGGACAAGTCCGTCTGTGGACTTCATGGCAATGCAGCGGACCATGTTGTCGCCCGTCTGCTGCGCCACTTCCACAACCAGCTTCTCGCCGTGGTTGTCTATCTCGATGGCATTCAGAAGTGCCGGCAGCTCTCCTTCCGGAAAACGGATGTCCAGAACAGGACCCGTTACCTGCACAACCTCGCCAATGTGTTTTTCACTCATTTAACGACTTCTCCTCACTTTTCTTGTTTCCACTCTTACACGCCTTCCGCACCGCCGACGATCTCCGTGATCTCCTGCGTAATGCTTGCCTGACGGGCACGGTTGTAATACAGATTGAGCTGTTCAATCATCTCCTCTGCATTTCCCGTTGCCGCCTCCATTGCGGTACGGCGTGCCGCAAGCTCACTTGCCACACTCTCACAGATACCGCCGTAGATCAGGCCGCCTAAGTATTCCGGCACAATCGCTTCAAATACCTCGACACCGTTTGGCTCATACAGGATCAGATTCCGGATTTTTTTCGCTTCCGGATCCTCTCCGTCCTCTTTTGCAATGTCAATCAGAGGCAGGATCGGCACGGAAACCGGCATCTGCGACAGCATCGACACAAATTTTGTGTAACAAAGCTCCACATGTCCGAAGGTCCCTTTCCGGAACTCACGGCACAGTGCGCGCGCGATCTCAAAGCTGTCTGCCACAGAAAGATTTGCGATCTCGGCAAAGCTGTCCGTCAGGATTTCCAGCTTCCGGGATTTTGCATACTCCACTGCCTTTTTGCCGACCGGAACCACACAGATCTCTTTTCCTTTGGCATCTGCCTCAAAGCATCGGAACAGATTCGCGTTGTATCCGCCCGCAAGGCCGCGGTCTCCGGCAACCAGCACGTAGCAGCATTTCTCGTTTTTTGCCTCTTTTGCATAAATGGAATAAAATTCCGTGTTTCCTTTTGCAATATCCTGCAAAGTGCGGTACAGCTCCTGAAAATACGGACGGCAGGTATCAGCCCGCTCCTTCGCTTTTCGCAGCTTGGAGGACGCTACAAGTTCCATCGCCTTGGTAATCTGCATCGTGCTTTCGACACTTTTGATCCGCAGCTTTACGGCTTTCATGTTTGCAGCCATAGGCTCCTCCTTCTTTCCTTATTTTGCAGGTCTTGTATTGATAAAGTTTTCGGTGTACGATTCGAGCGCACTTTTCAGCTTCTCTTCGGTATCTGCCTCGAGTTTTCCGGTTGCGGAAATCTCCTGCATCACGGCAGCACCCTCGGCATCGGTATCAAGCCAGGTATACAGTCCGTCATCATAGGCGCGGACATCCTCAGCTGCAACCTTTGACAGAATTCCTTTCGTTACCGCATAAAGAATGGCCACCTGTTTTTCTACCGGAACCGGTGCATTCTGGTTCTGTTTTAATACTTCCACGATACGCACACCCTGCTCCAGACGCGCCTTTGTATCGGCATCCAGATCGGATCCGAACTGTGCAAAACTTGCCAGCTCGCGGTACTGGGAATAGATCAGTTTCAAAGTTCCGGCTACCTTCTTCATCGCCTTAATCTGCGCATTTCCACCGACACGGGATACGGATACGCCAGGGTTTACCGCCGGCATAACGCCCGAGTGGAACAGCTCTGTCTCAAGGAAAATCTGTCCGTCTGTGATGGAGATGACGTTCGTCGGAATATAGGCGGAAATATCGCCTGCCTGGGTCTCAATGATCGGCAGGGCCGTCATGGATCCGCCGCCGTGTTCATCGTCCAGCTTTGCGGCACGCTCCAGAAGTCTGGAATGGAGATAGAAAACATCTCCCGGATAAGCCTCACGTCCCGGTGGACGGCGGATCAGCAATGAGAGTGCACGGTATGCAACCGCGTGCTTACTTAAGTCATCATAAATGATCAGCACATCTTTTCCCTGATACATAAAGTACTCGCCCATGGCACAGCCGGAATACGGTACGATATACTGCAGCGGGCTCGCTTCGGATGCCGTCGCTGCCACGACGATGGTGTACGCCATTGCGCCGTTCTTCTCAAGATTTTCTACTAAGGACGCTACTGTCGAACGTTTCTGTCCGATGGCAACGTAGATACAGATCACATCCTTGCCTTTCTGGTTCAGAATGGTATCGGTTGCGATCGTTGTCTTTCCGGTCTGACGGTCTCCGATGATCAGCTCTCGCTGACCTCTTCCAATCGGAACCATGGAATCGATCGCTTTAATACCGGTCTGCAGCGGCTGATTAACACCTTTTCTCTCACAGATGCCCGGTGCCGGGCTTTCAATCGGACGGTACTCTGCTGCCGTAATCGGGCCTGCGCCGTCGATTGGCTGGCCGAGCGCGTTGACAACGCGTCCGATCATACCTTCGCCGACCGGAACCGAAACGACCTTTCCCGTTCTTTTTACAAGCTGTCCCTCGCTGATATTCTCGCCGGAACCGAATAAAACGACAGATACGCTGTTTTCCTCGAGGTTCTGTGCCATTCCATAGCTTCCATCCTCGAACTCCAGCAGCTCGCCCGCCATACAGTTCGAAAGACCGCTGGCTCTCGCGATTCCGTCTCCGACCATCAGAACGGTGCCTGTCTCATCCTGCCGGATCGCATTTTCATAATATTTGATCTGGCTGCGGATGACCTTGGATATTTCTTCTGGTTTCAGTTGCATGTTTTCCTCCTACACCACTGTATCGCTGATTCTTCTGGAAAGCTCGGACAAACGTCCCTTTACGGTTCCGTCAAACAGCTTTCCGTCGAGTTCTACGCGGACACCCGCCAGAACGGACGGATCGGTTTTCAGTTCCATCACGACCGTTTTTCCACTCATTGTTTCCAGTTTTTTCTTCAGAAGCTCTTCCTGTTCCTTCGACAGGGATGCTGCGCTCGTCACAACTGCCTCGGCAATGTTGTGCGCCGCAAAGTATCTGCGCTGAAACGCTTCCTGGCATCCGCCGAATTCCCGGAGAAGATTTTTTTCACACAGCAGTTTGATAAAATTGACCAAATACGGTTCCGCCTGGCTGCCAAATGCCGCGTCGATCAGCCCGATCCGCTCTTTTCGCGGAATCGAAGGCTCCGATAAAAGGCGCGGATACTCCGGGTTTTCCCGGAACAGAGCTCGGATCTCCTTCATCTCGGAAAGGATTTCCTCTTCGAGATGCTCCTCCTGGGCCAGCTCATACAGGCTCCCACCGTATACTCTGGCAGTTTCTGTCATGATGCTTCACCTACATTCGATATAAATTCATCTATCAGCTTCTCATGGTCTTTTTCATTAATCTCACGTTCAATGACCTTTCCGGCAATATCCATGGCAATGCCGCCGATCTCGCCTTTGACTTCATTGACCGCTTTCTTTTTCTCCTGGGCAATCTCTTTTTCTGCCTTGTTTTTCAGGGCAGCCGCCTGTTCGGAAGCCTCTTTTACGATTTTCTCGCTCTGCAGCGTTGCTGTCTTTCTGGCGCTTTCGAGAATCTCGTTGGCCTTTGCCTTGGCCTCCTGCATATTCTGCTCATATTCCTCTTTGATGGCGTTGGCTTCTTTTTTTGCCGCCTCTGCGTCTGTGATCTCCGCATCGGCTGCCGCACGCCGTTTTTCCAGCATCTCATTGATCGGTTTGAAAAGGAACCGTTTGATCAGATACATCTGGATGAAGAGGTTGCAGATCTGTGCGATAAAAGTCCAGGGGACAATTCCTACCAGTTCCTGAACCTGCATAGTTTCTTTCCTCCTAGCAATCATTTACTCCTTGCAACTATTTCAGGAAGTTCATGAACATTCCCGGTGCTACGAAGATCAGAAGCAGGCCGGTTACGAAACCGTAAATACCTGTGGTCTCTGCGATCGCACAGCCAAGAAGCATCGTACTTGTTACATCACCTTTGCATTCCGGCTGACGTCCGATTGCCTCAAGTGCCTTTGCTACGGCGTTACCTTCACCGATACCAGGTCCGATACCTGCGATCAGGGAGCATCCTGCGCCGATTGCGCATCCTGCGAGAGCGATACCTTTTGCTAAAATCTGAAAATCCATCTTGTTTTCCTCCTGTATTTTCTTTTTGTAAACCTCATTTTTTAATCTCTTTAGCCTTCCTCTGCTGCATTCGCAATGTACATGACAGTCAGCATACAGAAGATAAAGGCCTGCATCACGCCGGAAAACCAGTCAAAGTAGACCGACAGAACAGCCGGAACACCGACGTCCAGAATCGGGATCTGTGAAAGAGTTCTTCCGAGCACGCCGGGAAGCAGTCCCAGCAGCTTTCCGCTTGCCAGTGCCAGAGATCCGTAGATCAGGGCATTGATAACAACGCCGGAAAGGATGTTTCCAAAGTGACGGCACGCCATACTGATCGGCGTTGCGAGCTCCGACAAAACGTTAAACGGTGTCATAACCGCAATCGGAGTCGTGAATCCTTTCAGATATCCGCCAAAACCGTTGGTTTTGATCTTCTGTGTGGTGATCATGATGAAAACCACAACAGCCCAGGCCGCCTCGGTGGAAAGATCTGCTGTCGGACTTCGAAGTCCGATCAGGCTGATCAGGTTCGAGACAACGCTGGTCGCGAAAAGCGCCGACACAAAAGGAATCAGATAGCGGAATTTTTCTCCCATGTTGCCGATGACAAATTTGTTTGCGGTTTCCACAATCATTTCTGCCACCGCCTGGCGTTTGGAGATGTTCCGCACCTTCAAATCTCTTGTAAGCCAGATGCAAAGTCCGGTAATGAGTGCCATTACAATCCAGCTTACCACCAGCGTTTCGCTGATCTGAATTTTCCCGAACAGCGGGAAATCGATCGGGATCGTAAAAAAGACTTTTGCACCGGAGATATCAACCTCCATTCTCTTTTCTCACCTCCTCTGTATGAAATAAAATAAAAAATTTGAACCTTTTGTCAAAGCGGATCTTCACAATCCGCTTCGCTGCTTGCTCATAACCGAATCGCTGCTTCGCAGTTTCGGTTTAAAAACGCCGTCCCGTCTTTGCGGCTTTCGCCTGAGATCAGGTTCAGCGCTTTATGCTGTTTTTTATGCCCATCAGCTTGATGGCCGTTCCCGGAATTAAAAGCGGCAGGATTCCTGCGGCAAACTGGAAGCATGGAAGCACAATCGCCAGAACTGCCCAGAGCATCTGCATCAGATTTCTCTGCGAATAGCTTGCCTGCATCCGTCGCTTTGCTCCCGCCTCGTCTGTCTCGGACACTGCTTTTTGTACTGCCATGCCCATCAGGAAAAAGTTCAGCACCGCAACGGCACCGCCTCCGATTCCCCCGAGGATCACCCGATAGTCAAATGGGATTTTTTCCGGCCAGATCAGGTGCAGGATCAGAAATCCGACCCACATCACAACTACGCCGACGACGGTATAGATGGCAACATTTTTTGTCTCCTGCTTTACGGCCGGTTGGACCTTGTCTCCGAAATTGCTCATATCGCCTTGTTTCCTTTCTAAGGGATTTTCCCCTTAAAATCAGTCTGAAATCTTTTCTCTGCCTCTTGATCTTCGTCAACTGTGAAAACTTTTTCAGACACGTTCTAAATATGTCGGTTGAAAGACACCCTCTTTTTCTTCTTTTTTCCGTCCGGCTCCGTCTCACTGCGTTTCTGATGCCGCAGAACGCTCTGCCCGAATTTCCAGGCTGTCACGGCACCGCCTCCGATCCCAAAGAAAAAGCCGATCAGATAAATCCATGTTCCAACCGAAAAGCGGTCGCAAAGCCACCAGCAAAGTGCCAGACAAAGAAAAAGAGGCGTCACAAGGGACAGTCCGAATTGTGTCAACATTGTGAGATTGGTAATCATCCCCGTCCACTTCTTCATATCCTGTCCCTTTCTGCCGCCTCTTTTTGTCAGACCCTCGGATCTGTGTCTTGTTTCATTTTTTCCAAAACACACTTCCATTTTTGTAACCACTTAGTCAGATTGTACCATAAACGTTTTCATAAGACAAATGAATTTGTATATTTTCCAAATTATTTGTTTTTATTTATATTCTTTTCATAATAATTGGAACAATTTTCTCATTTTGTCCCATTGCAAAATTGCAGCGTTCACCTCGCTTCTTATTTTTTGAAAAAAACTGCGGTTTTATTCCACACATACTGCCGTTTTTTCTTTCCAACCGGAAAGCTGATAGCTTACCTCATAGTGTCCCGGCTCCAGCAGGTATCTACCGTTTTCTTCTGATCCGAGCACTTCTGCAACCGCTTCTTTTTCACTTTTGGCAACCATTGGAAGTACGGCCTCTGCGGTACAGTCGAACGGAACATCCATGGTGATGGTCACGTGCTCTTTGTCGGAAAGCTCCCAGCGAATGCTGTACATTCCCGATGCAGAATCATATTTTGCCTCTGCATACCTCAAATCCCAGTTCAGCGTCGGTGCAAACTGTACGGTCCTGACACCCGGATGGGATTCCATCGTGTTGATGCCGGCAACGTGACGGAACATCCATTCCTGGATGGAGCCGTAAGCATAATGGTTCATACTGTTCATGCTGATGCCGGAAATCGTACCGTCCGCAAGAAGGGAATTCCAGCGTTCCCAGACGGTAGTTGCACCAAGCTTAACCTCATAAAGCCAACCCGGAAATTCCTCGTTCAGCAACAGTTCGTAGGCAAGATCATTCATGCCGTTGTCGGTGAGCACATTGTTCAGCAATGGTGTTCCGACAAATCCCGTCTTCAGTTTGTGGTTACTCTGCTCAAACAGCTTCAGAAGCTGCCGTTTTGTCAGCTCTTCGTTCTTTGACAGATGGTATTTCAGCGTCAGCAGCAGCGCCGTCTGTGTTTTGATGCAGCAGCGGCCTGTTGCGCTGTAATATTCTTCCTGTACCACAGCAAACTGCTCCTCGGACAGCTTCTGATACTTCTCCTGCTCCTCGCGGTATCCCAGCACACCGGCCGCTTTTGCCACGATTCCTGCGCTGATCGCATAATACAGGTTTGCAATAAACTCCTCGTCCGTTGCACCCATGACCTGCTCAGCGCCCTGCACCGGATTGTCAAGCGCCAGCCAGTCGCCAAAGTGGAATACATATCTCCAGCCATGGTTGTCCCCATCCACTTTCGTGATGTAGTCCACCCACGATTTCATGCTCACAAACTGATCTTCCAGAATGCTCTTGTCCCCATAAAACAGATATAGATTCCACGGAATGATACACGCCGCATCGCCCCAGACACACGCTGCATCCTCGATGCCGCACGATGGCACCACATGCGGCACCTTTCCGCCGAGCACGCTCTGCTCTTTTGCCATGTCGTACAGGTATTTTGCATAGAATGCATACGTATCTTCGAGATACATCGCCGTCGGCGAGAACACCTGCGCATCACCCGTCCATCCCATGCGCTCATCACGCTGCGGGCAGTCGGTCGGAACATCCACAAAATTGCACTTTAAGCCCCAGCGCACATTGCTGATGAGCTGATTGACCAAATCACTTCCTGTTTTCATCCAGCCTGTCGCTGTGATGTTGCTGTAATAAGAAAGACCCGTGAAATCCTCTTTTTTCAGATCCGGAATGCCTTCGATCTTCACGTAACGGTAGCCGTAGAACGTAAAATGCGGCACAAGATCCATTTCGGTTCCATCGGAAATATAGATGTATTCGGATTTTGCACTCCGCAGATTGTCATTGTAGAAATTGCCGCGTTGCAAAATCTCACCTGTCTGAACATGAATTTTGGTTCCTGCCGGCACGTTGACATGCAGCTTGAAAATTCCCGTAAACTCCTGCCCCATATCGAAGACCAGCTCGCCGGCCGGAGTATGAAGCAGTTCTTTAGGTTCAAACGTCTCATGAATCGTCACCGGAAGGCTCATGCGTTCCGTCAGTTCTCCTTTTGGTGCCTCACAAAAAACCGCCTTCTCCAATGGCAGTTCCGACAGCGTGTCGTCCCGGTGCTCACCGTCGTAAAGATTCGAGAATGCAATTTTACTGCGCCGCACCTGCCACGATTCATCCGTGCCAATCACCTCTTCCGAACCGTCCGCATACGTCAGATGCAGCTCCGCAATCAGCTTCCACTCATTGCCGTAAAATCCCTTGTCCTCAAACGCACTGAATCCAAACCGCGCCTTGTACCAGCCGTTTCCAAGCAGCACACGGAGCATTCCCTGTTTTGAAACCTCCTCTGTCACATCATACGTCTGATACTGTACCCATTCATTGTAATCATTGCTGTACGGCGTCAGGTACTCATCCCCGACACGCTTCTCATCCACATACACCTCATACAGTCCAAGTCCGCAGACATACAGCCTGGCCTTCGCTACCTCTTTTGCCGGAACAATTTCTTTTTCAAAATATGGATGACGGTTCTCCTTACTGTCACAGGAAATCCATTTTCCTGTCCATGCTTCATTCCGTTTTCCGGTCTCAAAAAACTGTACTTCACTCACCGCCGTCTCCCCGGCATCACTGCCCGCTTCCACGTTCCAGTAATACCGCGTTCTCGGCTCCAGATCCAGCTTCACCGGATAGAAAAGACTGCTCGCCTTATCATCCTCTCCGGAATCAAACAGCAGATGCTCCATCGCCGCATCCGATGCTACACGGATTCTCGCATAGCTCTGTTTTTTTCCTTCCGCGTCTTTCACTTTCCAGGAAAAGACCGTTCTCTCCATTCGGAACCCCATTGGATTTTCCAGATGATTCACCTGTGCGTGATAAATTTTCATTTCAATATCCTCCTCCATCTTATTTTTGAAAATTCCCCCATTTTTTCTCATTTTATCATGATCCCTTTCGAGAAAAAAGGTTCTGTTTTGCAGGAAAAAACATCTTTATTTGCACCATTTTCTGCCCACCAGACATCTCCCCGGATTGCCAGAAAGTATGGGACATTTTCCCTTTTTCGGGCTACACCGAAACTAATAAGAGCCTGTGCTTTCCTTTCCCCTCCGCCGCAGTGCGATCCTGCCCGGAGGGCTTTTTACTTTACAGGAAAATTCAACGAAGTTTCCTGTAAAGTAAAAAAATGCCGGATTCTTTGAACCGCCCCAAGAAATCAGATTTTTTAGATCTAACTTTTTAGGACGGTTCATCCGACATTTTTCCGGAATTTTCCGGCTCTATCTTCAGTTTCTATCTTCAGTTCAGCAATTCATCCGCCAGCGTTCTCTTCGGCACATAGTGCACATCATTTTCATCCCGGTAATAATTCGTATTCCCATCCTCCGGCACATCTACCAGATGAATCTCCTCCGCCGGTTTTCCAAACGCCACAATCAAAAGCGGCCGGATCTCCTCAGGCAGTCCAAGCACTTCCATCACCTCGCCCGCCTGAAAATTCCCGATCATGCAGCCGCCAAGCCCCTGCTCCACAGCCGCAAGCAGCATCGTCTGCGCCACAATCCCGACATCCTTCTGATACCGGTTCAGATTCTCATCAATCCCCTTATCCTGACAGATCACAACAAAGCCCGTCGGCCGTTTCCCCGGATGCGGCAAAACCATCTCCGGCAGCGCCCGCGCCCACTTCGTCAGTCCCTGCACCTTCTCCACATCTTCCGGCTCCCACGCCAGAAAATACTTCAACGGCTGCTTATTCACACTCGAAGGACAAAGCCGCGCGCAATCCACAAACCCTTCCAACGTCTCCCGCGAAATCCTCACCGACTCATCAAAACCACGATAACTCCTGTTTTTTAATACCAGATCCTTTAACATCATTCTTCATCCTCCCGTCTTAACTTTTCTTTCTATCTCCCACTCTACCACACCTCCCACCCCCTATCAATCACCTTTTTCTCATTTTCCCTCTTGACATACTTTGATATTCAAAGTATTATATATCTAGTTTTCAAAACCATATAGTAAGGTTTTTAACATTACATTTTTACCAATACCAGATCCCGTGCCCGCCGCCGTGTCGGGGATGTTCCTCCAGGATGGCGCGGTTTTGGAGGCCAGGAAACTCTAAGGCTTTGGGATTTTGCTAAGGGCGCTTGAAAAAACGGCGAACTCGCTGCGCTCAGACAGCGAACTTTTGAAAAACAACGCCACCTTCCAGAGCCTAAGTAGTTGTCACACCTCCTGCAGAGCGCCCCGCCCATATGCCAGCTCCTCGGCGTCCGTCAAACCACGAAATCCCGCAACACCCAAAGAAAAGAGGCCGCACATGCAGCCTCTTACACACATAACTATAGAAACTATAAGTAACCCAACATCAGATCATCCAGAAATTATCCGTGCAGACAATCCTCCTGTAAGTCTCAAACTTAAACCACTTATTATGAAACTCCGACTTATTATCAGCAGCCTCAAACTCCCTCAAAAACATCTGATAATCATCATTACTGCGGATCTCCAGGGCAAAACCTCTCTCATCCACAACAGGAAGCCCCATAAACACATACTCATCCAGCGGAATAATATCCTGCACCCTCTTATCACGGATCAGAACAGCCGCGCTATCCTCCAGAGAAACAATATCAAAATAGCCCGGATACTCAAAGCTGTCACCCTCAACAGGCACCACATCCCCTACATGATAAGTCTTAACCTCTTTATCCGCCTTGGAAAGCAGCGCATTCTCAAGGTTAAAATAAAACTCCTCAAAAACATAACCGCCAACCTTCACATCATCCTTCTGGAAATAAGGCTTCTCCCCCTCAGTATCAACCGATTCCACAACACCACATGCAGAAGTCATATGACTCACACGGTCGATCAGGATCAGCTCACCAAGAGTCTTATTCCTCTTAAACTCATCCAGCACAACCTTATCAGAAAGACCGATTTTGCAAAGAGCGATCTCATTCTTCTCAATCGTATCCGCATGCAGATGCTCCCCGGTATTTACATCCGTCTTAAACTCAATACTCTTAACCACACCTGCGATCTTCTTGGTACCAAGCTTCACAAGATACTCCTTGCCCACTTCAAGCCTGGAATCATCCATCCATAGAAGCGTAGCCTCAAAGCCCTTTGCAACCGGAATCTCATTATTATTGGTAAGAACACAACCACGGCTGACATCCACTTCTTTATCCAGCTGAATCGTAACAGCCTGACCGGCAACAGCCTCTTCACGATCGTCACTGCCCACCAGGATCGTCTTAACAGCCGCTGTCTCGTTGCTTGGGAGCGTTGTGATGATATCGCCTACATGAACCCGGCCACTCTCGATCTGGCCCTGGAAACCGCGAAATTCATGGTTTGGACGGGAAACACGCTGAACAGGCAGATAAAACTCGCTGACATTCTCAGCCTCGGAAACATCCACAGTCTCAAGATGATCCAGAAGAGCTTTGCCCGTATACCACGGCATATTCGGAGACTTCTTCGTTACGTTATCACCCTCTGTAGCACTGACAGGAATGATCACAACATCCTGAAGACCCAGAGTCTCAGAAAGCTCATTGATATCCTTCACGATCTCGTTAAAACGGCTCTCACTGTAACCAACAAGATCCATCTTATTAACAGCAAATACAAAATGATGGATACCCATCAGAGCGCAGATACGCGCATGACGTCTTGTCTGCACCAGAACACCCTGTTTTGCGTCCACAAGAATAATGGAAAGCTGGGCAAAAGAAGCGCCAACTGCCATGTTTCTTGTATACTCCTCATGACCAGGAGTATCTGCAACAATAAAACTTCTCTTATCCGTTGTAAAATAACGGTATGCAACATCAATGGTGATACCCTGCTCACGCTCAGCCATCAGACCATCCAGAA
>ERZ779894.3024-NODE-3024-length-13711-cov-2.480228_pt1 | contig 13711 bp, 8 predicted proteins | sample MGYA00511587_ERZ779894 | MGnify/ENA primary metagenome ERZ779894 (study PRJEB29588, sample SAMEA2160490) | human gut metagenome | biome: human gut; feature: human-associated habitat; material: faeces | place: Denmark | collected 2008/2010 ... | reverse complement strand
AATAAAGAAAGCAGTCTTAGAGCGTGCGCCGGCAGCCTGCCGGTACATTGATCGGAGAGAGAATATGCGAAAAAAATGGATCTCCATAATATGCGCTGTGATCATCATGGTCTGCACTATCATTCCCCCTGCTTATGCCGCCGGAATCTTTTTGCCCGAGGAAAGCAATACCAAACAGACAGAATCCACAGATCTTATTGAAGCACCATCAGGAATCTTAATGGAAGCGCAGACAGGAACAGTCGTTTATCAGAAGGATGCGGATACCAGACGAAGCCCTGCCAGTATCACGAAGATCATGACTCTGATCCTGATCTTTGATGCTCTGGATAAAGGCAGCCTGAAAATGGACGACACAGTCACAACCAGTGTCCATGCAAAGTCAATGGGCGGTTCTCAGGTGTTTCTGGAGGAGGGGGAAATCCAGACAGTGGAAACCCTGATCAAATGCATTGTAATTGCGTCAGGAAACGATGCCAGTGTAGCAATGGCAGAGCATATCTGCGGCAGTGAACAGGAATTTGTCCGCCACATGAATGAACGGGCAGAAGGACTTGGGATGAAAAATACTCATTTTGAAGACTGCTGTGGTCTGACAGAATCTCCCGATCATTACACAACAGCCAGGGACATTGCCATCATGAGCAGGGAACTGATCACAAAATATCCGAAAATTCTGGAATATTCTTCCATATGGATGGAAAATATCACCCATGTGACCAGGCAGGGGACAAAAGAATTCGGACTTACCAATACCAACAAACTGATCCGCAGCTATGAGGGCTGTGTCGGTCTGAAGACAGGAAGCACCAGCATTGCAAAATACTGCCTCAGCGCAGTTGCCAAAAGAAATGACATTACTCTGATCGCAGTAGTGATGGCAGCCCCGGACTATAAAGTGCGATTTAAAGATGCTGCCTCCATGTTAAATTATGGCTTTTCAAAATGCAGCCTGTACATAGATAAGAAAATGGAAGCTCTGCCTGAGATCCCGGTCAGAAATGGAAAGAAAAAGACGGTTTCCCTGGTTTATGAAGAACAGTTCCACTATCTGGATACCACAGGACAGAATATCGGGAATGTAAAAAGAAAGCTGAGAATCCACAGGGAAGTAAAGGCCCCGGTGAAAAAGAACACCCTGGCAGGGGAGATGATCTATTCCGTCGATGGGAAGGAACTGGGAAGAGTGCGGATCCTTTATGGGGAAAATGCAGGAAAAGCCACATATCCGGACTGCCTGAAAAAAGTCGTCATGAGATTGTAAACGTTACTGAGAACAGAGTGAACAGTAACCTGTAAACAAAAAGTATTTTGGACAGTTTTATAATTTTTTGACAAAGGACAGCAATCCGATGTATAATAAAATCCAAATGGGTATTGAGGGAAATAAAAAACAAAAGGAAGGTACTATATAATGAAAGAAATCCGTACAGAAGATGCCGTAGGGCACATTTTATGCCATGACATCACACAGATTATCAAAGATGTAAAAAAAGGGGTGCTTTTTAAGAAAGGTCATATTGTCAGAGAAGAGGATATTCCTCTGTTACTCTCTGTAGGAAAAGAACATTTATATGTGTGGGAGAAGAAAGAAGGAATCCTTCATGAGAATGAAGGCGCAGAGATCCTTTATAAGATCTGTGCCGGAGATTCGGACACCATGCATGGTTCTGATATAAAAGAGGGAAAAATCGAGCTGACCGCAGACATTGACGGAGTGCTTAAGATCCGCAGAGAAGCTCTGCTGGCTGTCAACTCACTTGGAGAGATGATGATTGCATCCCGCCATGGAGATTTTCCTGTAAAGAAGGGCGACAAACTTGCAGGAACCAGAATTATCCCTCTGGTGATCGAGAAGGAGAAAATGGATCGTGCAGCAGAGGTGGCAGGCACAGAGCCGATCTTTTCCATTTTGCCATATAAGAAGAAAAAGGTGGGTATCGTGTCTGCCATTATGACTTCGCCCAAACTGATTATTATGGACGAGCCCACCAGCGGATTAGACCCACTGATCCAGCAGGCTTTCTATGATATTCTGAAGGAGGAAAACAGCCGGGGCGCTACCGTGTTTTTTTCCTCCCATGTGCTGAGTGAGGTGCAGAAACTGTGTGACCGGGTGGCCATTCTGAAAGAGGGACAGCTTATTGGCATACAGTCCATCAAAGAACTGCGTGAGAGCGGCTATAAGAAAGTCTCTCTGAGCGCAAAGGAGGCTATCCCTCGCGATTTCTTTGATTTGTCCGGCATTGCGAACTATGCGGAGACTGCGGATAAGACCTCTGTTTCCTTTATGTATAACGGAAATATCACGGCGATTATTGACAAGCTTCACCTGCTGCATTTGGACGATGTGCTTTTGGAAGAGCCCTCTTTGGAGGAAATCTTCATGCACTACTATGCGTAAGGAGGTGTCAGGCATGGTCATTTTGAAATATGAACTGAAAAGGCACCGCAAATATATTTTGGGTTGGGCCATCGCCTTGGCTCTGTGTGTTTTTGTGATGACGCCTACCTATTACAGCTTTATGGATGTTTCCACCGGAGACCTCTATGAAACGCTGGGTACGAGTGATTTTTACAAAGGCGTTGGTGTGTCCATGGAATATCTGACCTCACCGTTGGGCATTTATGCGTTTCTTACCAGCTTTTTTATGATTGCGTCCGGTATTTTCGGGATGCACTTCGGTATCGCCATTCACACCAAGGAGTGCTCGGAGCGAACCTCTGAATATCTGTTTACAAAACCCCATACCCGAAAAACGATTTACTGGGCAAAGGCGTTCACGGTTTTTTTCGGCGTAGTGGTCGTGAGCATGGTATATCTTCTCGCCTCTTTTTTGGCGCTGGCCCTGTTCCGCTCCGGCATTGACTGGGGAGAGTTCTTTCTGATTGCTCTTTCCCTCATGCTGGTCACGCTGTTCCTTGCAGCTATGGGGCTTTTGGTTGGAATTCTATTTTCACGCAATCGAAGCCCACTTTTGACTGCCGGGTTAATTGTCTTTGTCGAGTACTGCGTCACCAGCTTCTCCAACATTGTCAGCAACCGTGCCATTAGTTTTCTGTCCCCGTACTCGTTCTTTAGTGCGGCTGAGATTTCCAAATCTGGCTTTTATGAGTTGGATTACTTGGGATGGTGTGTACTGCTGTTTGCCCTGTTTTTGGTGCTGTCTTATCGTGTCTTTTTGAAAAAAGACATCCAGTTCCGCTCATGAGGGGGTGCAAAGATGAAAACATTGGTGAAAAACGAATTCCGCCAAACCAGAAAGACCCTGCTGATCTGGCTGGGGATCATGTTACTGCTGTGCGGATTCTGCTATTTTGAACTTTTATCCTTGAAGGACAGTCTGGATGAGATGGCCCGGACAGTCGGCCAATTTCCTCGCTTGATCATGATCATGTTCGGTGTGAAAGGGGATCTCACGACTGCCCTTGGTTGGTACGCGTGTATCTATTTTTGGGAGGGGCTGTTGGCCTTTGCCTATGCAATCTCTCTGGGCCTGTCCTGTGTGGCGAGGGAAAAGAAATTTGGAACATCCGAATACCTGTTCACAAAGCCTGTGGAGCGGAAAACCATTGTTCTGGCGAAGGTGATCGTTTCAGCAGTGAACCTGCTGGTGTTCGCCCTGTTCAGCGGCGTGTGCAATTATTTCACGATCGTTCTTCCTTTGGGCGGTCTGGATCAGCCGGGAGCGGTGCTTTCCACAACGATGGGAATGTTCTTTACCCAGCTTCTCTTTTTTGCCTTGGGTCTGCTGTTTGCCAGCCTTTTCAAATCTTATAAGGCCGCGGTACGCGCCGGTACGGTTTTCGTATTGGCCGCCTATGTGTTGGCCTTTACTGCCGAGTACACAGGGAATCGTTTCTTGGATTATCTGACCCCTCTGCGGTACTATGATGTGTATGAAGTAGCACTAAATGGCGTCTATCTTTCCTACATCGTCTTAACAGTACTCATTGTGGGCGCGTGTGTAATGGTTTCTACAAGGCGGTGGAAACTGCGTGAGTTGTAAATGTAATTGTCCATAGATATTCTATTATCTGATGAAAAACAAAGAATGAAAAAAACCGAATGGCTATTATGCCCCAACTGCAACAACAAAACGAGAATTAAAATCTGTGATAATACAGTACTTGAAAATTTTCCGCTATACTGTCCGAAGTGCAAACGGGAAATAATAATCAGCGTAAAACAATTCAATACCACAGTTATCACAGAGCCAGACGCATAGACGCAGAGCCGATAACCCGTTAGCCCGTTAGCCTTGTGCTGCGGATTATCGGCTCTTTTTGCTTTTAAGATAGAAAAGGAGACAAAACCATGAGTAATTCTATTAAAGACAGCGCACAGGCTTTCGCCGTCAATCAAGTGCTGAAATATGTTGACAGCAATCCGCAGGAAGCATTCCCCAAGTTGTTAGATTGGGCGGATAAGTTCGATAAGGATAACCTCTATCTCACACAGCGCCAGCAAATCCGTAAGGTGATGGAGCAGCCTGACAGCAACTGGATGCGCCTGATCAACAGCCTTTGGACGGACATTGATTCTGAAGTCCGCAAAGTGTTCTTCCGCAATTTTATTGTCAATGCATCTCTCTTAGGCAGCCGCAAGCAGGTGGCTAATCGTGAAAAGTACGGCTGCAATATCCCCTGGGCAATCCTGATGGACCCCACTTCCGCCTGCAACCTTCATTGCACCGGCTGTTGGGCGGCAGAATACGGTAATAAGCTGAATCTGAGCTATGAGGAACTGGATGACATCATCAATCAGGCCAATGAACTGGGAACCTATATGTTCCTCTACACCGGCGGTGAACCTATGGTACGCAAGAACGATCTGCTCCGCCTGTGTGAAGCGCATCCTGACTGCGTATTCTCTGCCTTTACCAACGGTACCCTTATCGATGAGAAGTTTGCCGATGAGATGCTGCGGGTGAAGAACTTCTACCCGGCCATCAGCATTGAAGGCTTCGAGGAAGCTACTGATTTCCGCCGTGGCAAGGGTACTTATCAGGCTACTATGCGGGCGATGAAGATTCTGAAAGAAAAGAAGCTGCCTTTCGGCGTATCTGGGTGCTATACCAGCAAGAACATCGACTCCATCAGCTCGGATGAGTTCTTCGATCATCTGGTGGAGTGCGGTGCGAAGTTCGCATGGTTCTTCCACTATATGCCTGTGGGCAACGATTCCGCTGTGGAGCTGCTCCCGTCTCCTGACCAGCGTGAAAAGATGTATAACCGCATCTGCGAATACCGTAGCACAAAGCCTATTTTCACAATTGACTTTCAGAATGATGCGAAATTTGTAAACGGCTGTATTGCTGGTGGCCGCAACTATCTGCATATCAATGCCAATGGTGACATTGAGCCTTGCGCTTTTATCCATTACTCTGACTCCAACATCCGTGAAAAGACCCTGCTGGAAGCATATCAGTCTCCGCTGTTTATGGCCTATCACGACGGTCAGCCCTTTAATGATAATATGTTCCAGCCGTGTCCTATGCTGGAAAATCCTGAATGTCTGCGTAGCATGGTAAAGAAATCCGGTGCCCATTCTACCGAGTATCAGTCCCCGGAAAGTGTTGACCATCTGTGTGATAAGACTACACTTTATGCAGAAACCTGGAAGCCGAAGGCCGATGAGCTGTGGGCTGCTTGTCAGGGCTGTAGTGGGTGTAAGAAGTGATGGACGGCTATCAAATTTTCACAGATGCCACCTCAGATCTCGCACCGGAGTTAACCGCAGGTCTGCCATCTGTTGAAATGATTCCTATGAATGTTGAGATCGGCGGAACAGAATACTCATATGGTTCCCCGGAAGGAATCACAGCCAAGGAGTTCTACCGCTTGCAAAGAGCTGGGAATTTTGCAACGACCTCACAAATCAACCCAACGATTTATTTTAAGCATTTTGAACCCTGTCTGCGACAGGGAACCGATATTCTGTATCTCTGTTTTTCCTCTGGTCTGTCAGGTACATATCAGTCTGCGTTTTTAGCGGTTGAAGAACTACAGCAGGAATATCCGGAAAGAAGAATCATCTGCATTGATACGCTTGCTGCCGCAGTGGGTGAAGGGTTTTTAGTCAGAGAAGCTGCGAAAAAGCAGAGGGAAGGACTGTCTATTGATGAATTGGCTTCTTGGGTCATGGAACACCGATTAGAGGTATGTCATTGGTTTACGGTTGATACCTTTACCCATTTGAAACATGGCGGGCGGGTTTCAGGTGCCGCAGCCGCAATGGGAACGGCTTTGCAGATCAAACCGTTGCTTCATGTGGACAGCGAAGGAAAGCTGCAAGCAGTGGAAAAACCTCGTGGAAGAAAAAAGGCTGTTACCACTCAGATTGCCCGAATGGAACAGGGCTGGAAACCTGAACTTGGTAAATCGATTCTGATAGGTCATGCCGATGACCCTGAAGCAGCAGATATGCTGAAAGAAAGGTTGTTGGAACAATTCCCGGATTCTGAGATTTGTATTGCTTATATTGGCCCTATCATCGGAGCACACACCGGTCCCGGCGCACTGGCATTGATTTACTGGGGAAATAATCGATGACGGAGGATTTGTAGATACGCAAAAAAGCATTCTCCATCATAGAAAAATATAGTTTTGTCATCTATTACATAAGAAGTATGGTATTCCGGAACTATAGCCTCTTTTTCGTTTCCTTTAAAATATACTTTATACGCAGTAGCACTATATTGCCCGGAATAATCATTGAATGGGGAAATACGTAACATCGCCCTCCTATAAAATTTGCGGGGATTGGCCTGGTAGTTGTGTGATGGATCGTTGCTCTGAATAGCTAACGGCAATACCCATTTGTCTACCTGATCTAAATCTTTCAGGGCAAAATCGATAGGCAGTAAGCTTGTACATTCGCCTGCCGGTATCTGTACTGTTTCCGGGAACTCGTAATACTTGTTTTCCAACGGTTTAAAGAAAAGTTCTTTACGGCTGCCGAAATGTTCAACATTCAACACATCCAATGTGTCAAGATCCAATCCTACATGCACATTCAAGTCTTTGGAATTCATGGTTGACCCGCTGACTATCAATGGGAGTTGGTATGTTACTTTCCCTTCCGGCTTGTAACGTATGTAAATAGGAGTTACTCCTTGTGCGTTGACTGGTGCCTTGAAAGATACCATTTGCACATATTGTTCAGATTCCCATTCATTATTGCATGACGCACATACTATCAGTACAGTCATGGCTAAGAGTAAATAATATATCTTTTTCATTTTTTTCAAGTTTATAAGATTATTCCGGATAAGTCCAGCCTGGATTTTGAGTTAAACGTTTGTTGCGCTTTAATTCAGTATGATTGATTGGCCAAAACCACATTTTGCGTGAGAAGGTTGTTGGTAATGAAGGTACTGCTACCGGTGTATGGAATACATCTGCCATTTCTTTAGTTGCTAAAGTGTTACACCCATAAATTGGAGTTGATTCTTCTACCGGAGCATCTAGCCAACGACGTAAATCAAAATAGCGATGTCCTTCTCCCATCAATTCAATCTGACGTTCACGTTTTAACTTTTTGCGGAATTCGATAGGGTCATCATATTCTTCTTGGGTATAATCAGGAACTCCTGCACGAATACGTATAGGACGAATTCCTTTTTTCATTTCATTGATATCGCGTTTGATTATATGAGTCTTATTACCATCCCAAGAAGGTATGTCGTATTGCCCGTTTAATTCGTTCAATGCTTCGGCATAAATCAACAGAACTTCTGCATAACGGATAGCCGGTTCTACTTTCTTTTTAATAAGTTCTTCATTGTTGTCTCCTTTACCCATATCATCCGGGTGTACAAATTTTTTAACTCCAATGCCGGTGCGTAACCAAAACATCGAGTTTGTATACCCATTACCGTCTCCACGGTAATAGAAGACTTGTATGTTTTGAGGTTCTCCTGCATTTTTATTGCTGTTCAACAAATTCCAAACATCACCATTGTAGGCTACTGAAGCATAGAAACGGGGCTCACGATTAGCATACTGTAAAGAGACGCCTTCTGACAAAGGTTTGTAACGACCTGCTTCTACGTCTTCTTTCGTCACATAGCCGGACATGCGTTCCGAACCGTCACCGCGGTTGATTTCTTTATCTTTACCGGGACAATCAGTTCCATCATTCATATAATATGCGTCACATTGTTTCTGTGTAAGTCCGTGTGTATTCCATCCTTTAGCAACACGTGGTAGCTGATGTATTACCATGTTATTAATGCTTTGGTCACCAGTATTCTGCCCACGGGTAAAAATTAATTCTTTATTCTCAAAAGCACTGACTGTTCCGTTGAATATAGCACGATAAGATTCGAACGGATCGATGTCTTTCCACCCATTCGGCCAAGCTTGTTCTGAGAATTCAGGGTGGTATGGAGGAGCAATCGTTGCAGGAAATGCAATATCCCCTTTGTCTGTAGCATAAGAAACAAACAGCGTGTAACGGTTCAATTCTATCACATCCTTGGCAGCGGCAGCAGCTTTCGCCCACTTAGATTCATCGTAAGCTTCTGGTAACAGTCGATTACCTTGATCATCTACCAGTTCTGAAGCAATATCAGCAGGCGTTTGTCCATTCATTAATGGGCTGGCAGCATATAGCAGAACTTTGGCACGAAGAGCTAATGCCGCACCACGGGTGGGGCGAGCTATTTCTTGTATTGCACGGTCTAAAGGGAGAGCTTGCGCAGCCAGAACTAATTCATTTGTGATATAGGTCACACATTCGTCATACGTATTACGCGGTTGTGCTACTGCATCATAATCTTCCATGTAGTCAATGCCTTGATCCGGCACAATAGGAACAGGACCGAACAAGCGCAACATAATCCAGTAGAAATAGGCTTTCAAAAAGTGCGCTTGTGCTTTGTTGTCAGCAATTTCTTCCGCTGTATATTCCGTATTCATGTCTATATTGTTCAAATATATAGAGGCTTGGCGAATGCCTTTATAACATTTGTTCCAGATTTCTGCACTTTCTCCTGCTAAACCTCCTTCGTTATATTCACCGTTTTTCCATGCTTTATATCGGTCATCTCGATCACCGAAATACATGTCATCAGCAAAACAGAAAGGAACATATCCTTTACTGGCTACATCGAGAAGATGGTTATCTCCCAAAAAGAAGTATGCGCGTGCCAGCCATTTGTCAGAATAAGCTCTGCTTGTAAAAACATCTTCTATTGACATACGCTCATCAAATAGATAATCAGAGTCCAAGTAATCGGAACATGAACTGAGGGTAAATCCTATCCCTATTATAAATGATAAAATAATGTATATTTTCTTCATAATGTCATTGCGTGTATTATAAATTAACGGATATTCCTAAAGATAAATTTTTGCTGAGCGGATATCTCTTTCCATCCGTACTTCCCATTTCCGGGTCCCATAATTTGAATGCAGACCATGTGAGTAAATTGGTGCCAACAAAGAAGATACGGACAGTGTTAAAATGTACCTTATTTACCAGCTGGGTTGGTAGCGTATACCCTACTTCTACAGTCTTTAAACGTAGATAAGACCCGTTGCGTAACCAATAAGTAGATTGCTGATAGTTATTAGAATTAGGTCCGTAGGATAGTCGGGGATATTCAGCATTCGGATTCTCTGTAGCTGGATCACCAGATATATCTGCTGAAATCCAACGATTGGAATTAGCCATCTCTGACAGGACATTTCCCCAGCCATCTCCCAACTTGAACATATGGACTGTTGAGCCATCGATAAAATAAGTTGATTTTCCGGCTCCCTGAAAGTGCAGATTCACATCTAGACCTTTCCAGTTTGCAGCTATTCCGAATCCATAAATAAGATTAGGTTTGGTCGTTGCACCGATTGCGACTTGGTCATTACCGTCAATTTTACCATCACCATTCACGTCTTTATATTTAATATCACCAGGCATTACTTTATAACCATCGAAATCTTGTACCGGACTATTACGGATATCATCATAGTCTTTAAACAACCCTAAAGATATCAATCCTCTTGCTTGATTTACACGATGTCCTTTTTGCATTTTATACCAGTAGTAGTTGTTTTCTTCATCTCTATCTACTATTTCATTTTTGCTATAAGTGATATTACTACGTATTGTTAAGCCAACAGCTCCCAGTTTCTGGCGGAAAGTGAAATGTCCGTCAAAACCTTCAGAAGTCACTTTTCCAACATTGGCACTAGGATTACTTTCTAAACCGACTATCCCCGGCAAATATTCGCGTAACATATAGATTCCTTCGCGTTTCTCATTAAAATAGTCAACAGAACCGGATAATTTGTCATTGAAAAAAGAGAAGTCAATACCGAGGTCATGCTTTGTTGCAATTTCCCATGTAACGTTAGGCGAAGATAAAGAAGAATAGCGCATACCACCATAATATCTGTCAAACGTGTAATCTCCAAAGTTGTATCCACCAGTGTCTACAGTTTTGTCACCATCTTTTTTAGTCATTGTTTCAATATCATAAAGGTAGGGGAAACGAGTATTTCCCAAATTGTCGTTACCTACTTTACCGTATGAATATCGAATTTTGAACATGTTCATCCATTTAAGATGTTTTTTTATCAAAGACTCCTCAGCTATGTTCCAAGCTCCTGAGATGGCAGGGAAGAAACCAAACCGATGTCCTGCTGCGAAATTCTCCGAACCGGTATATCCGAAATTGAAATCAATGAAATAACGATAATTCCAGTTATAGGTAAATCGTCCTGCCAATCCTTGATTACGTCTGGCAATACCTTGTTTAAGATCATCTCCAAGGCCTACCGTTTTTATTTTTGAAGACTGGTTATATTTTAATGTTCCTCCTAGATGATGATGTTTGAATCCTCGGCTATAATGTAACTCTGCTTCAAAGAATTCATTTCTAAGGCCATCGGAACCGCTCTCTTGAAACATCTTTCTTTCTTCAGCTACACGGTCATAATCGAGGGTTCCGTCTGTTGCGCGGAAACGTTTTGCCTTCCACTGTTCCGGCCATTTTCTGCGGTTAATCCAGTTGTTATTTTCTGTGTCATATCCGAAGCGTCCCACGAATCTAAGTCCTTTGGTGATGAAATCAAGTTTCTGCTCTAAGGTTACATTAGTCTGGATATTATTCTTCCAGTTTTCCCGATAACCAGTCATTGTAGCTTGAACCCATGGATTAAAGCGATCTCCATTGTCATTTCCATAGGCTGGTACGTATCCATTAGAATATAATTTAGGAACCATAATGGCATTATATCCCATAAGAGCTGTCCAAATAGCATCACTGCCAACTCCTGAATCATTGGCCTTTTGTAATGAACCTGAAACACCGACTTTTAATAGAGTTGATTTAGTGATGTCTATATCTACATTCATGCGGTAATTCCAACGACGGAAATTTGCATTTGTATTGTAATCTTTCAAAGCTTTATCTACTTTGTACATACCTTGTTGGTCAAGATAGCTTCCTGATACATAGTATCGTGCTGTATTACCACCACCGTTCATGCTTAGTGTGGCACGAGTGCTCCATGAACCTTTTCGTAGTAATTCATCTATCCAATTAACATTGGGATATAAATCAGGATCTAGTCCTAAACGGAATATTTCCAATTCGTCCGCTTTATATAGCGGCTCAAGATTACGTGTGATTTTAGCTTCATTTGCCATGGAAGCATATGTGTATCCATCTACAAAGTCAGGAACTTGGGTGAGCATATTGTAGAACGTTTCCGCTTTTGCACTGATATTAATTTTCCCGGCTTTACCGTGTTTGGTTGTGATTAATACTACTCCATTTGCACCTTTGGAACCGTAAATAGCAGTAGCTGATGCATCTTTTAATACGGAAAAAGATTCGACATCTTCTACATTTATTTCATCCAGACTACGTTCGAATCCGTCAACGAGAACTAATGCGGAATTACTGGCTCCGAAAGTTGAAATACCACGGATCCAGAATTCAGAAACACTACCCGGCTTTCCGGAAGTTTGCATCGCTAAGATGCCCGGTACATTACCTGCCAGGGCATTAGCCATAGAACCTGAGGGATTTGCTTTTAAGACATCTACATCCACATTAGTAATAGCACCTGTTACAGTCAACTTCTTTTGGGCACCGGTACCCGTGATTACCACCTCGTCAATCTCTCTAGCACTTGCTTCTTTCATTGTGACATTGACAGTTCGTTGCTCTTTGACTAATACTTCTACTTTTTCAAAGCCTATATAAGTAAATACCAATTTGTGGTAGGGTGGCATTTTAATACTGTATTTTCCATTCAAATCAGTAATGGCACCTAAGCCGGGTATATTACTTATTGATACATTAACCCCAATCATGGGCTCTTTATTTGTATCAGTTACGACACCTGTTACTACAATGCTTTCTTGTGCCAAAGCACTGGTAGAAAGTCCAAGCAACAACATGCATATAAATAAAAAGTTTTTCATCATATAAATGTATGTGTTAATCATGTATTATTCTTCGTAGCCAATTTTGCGAATACGGCGGTTTTCACGGTCACCTATAAAGAAACATTCTCTTTCTTCATCGTATACGATTCCTTCAGGATGATTGAAGCGTGCTTCTTGGCGTAAATCACCATCATTATATCCGGAAGTTCCATTACTGCCTCTACCAGCAAATGTCGTTACTCGACCTTGTGGTGTTAAGATACGGATACAGTGGTTTTCTCTATCACAGAAATAAAAGTCATATTCATCGCGGCTCCCTTTGTATGCTGGATTCTTTACGAATGTACCTTGTCGGGGAGCATGCATGCGGGCTTTTTTACCAACTCCATCTACCCAATCTTTGGCACCCTGCTGACCACAAACAATATATGGGGTGGTAAGGCGCTTTGTCTTCCAGTCATAATCAGAACGTAAGATGTAATGTTGATTAACTACTACAATGTATGCATAGTTTCCGCTAGGGTGGAATTGGATATGAAACTCCCATCCACTATCTTGTATCGTAAACAAAGGGGTAGTTTCCTGAGTTGTAAAATCATATCGAAACACTTGACCAGCATTCCATGAATTGAAATATAATTCTCCATTTATAGGATGAGTTTCTGCACCATTACAGTTTTGACCTTTTGTCAATTCTGTTATAACTTTGAATCCTGATTCACGTGTAAGAATATAATTGTTCGGTCTATCATTATTATTTTGGTCATTGGTAATAATCATGCTGTCAGCTTCATGTGTCCAGCAGATGGTACGTACTTTGCTTAATCCACTATATACGGTACTTACATATTCTTTTTCAAAGTCAATCAAACGGGTAGGGTGCTGTTCACCCACTAGATATAAATGATTGTGATTTTTGGGATCAAAGGACAACCAAACAGCACCTCCAAAGCCACCACAATCATCAAAAGGTCCATCTTTTAAATCATATTTGGTGTTTCCATCATACATTGTTCCTAGAAATGTTGTAACAAGCATCTTCTTTTGATATACAAACTTCTCATTGGCTTCTGTATTTGCAATTTCTTCACCTTCATCGTTGAGAATACTTAATTTAATATCTCCATCATAAGCTTTAGCTGGCACAACACAGTAGAGGCTTTTTCCTTTTGCTCCTACAACTTTGGAGTCTTGTCCACCGATAGTTACCTTTATTTTAGAAATATCACTTCCGAAGTTTTCTCCATACAAGAGCATTCGGGTTCCAAGTCCTCCTTCTTTTGGACTGAATTCAGAAATGACACC
>ERZ779894.2997-NODE-2997-length-13824-cov-3.105164_pt1 | contig 13824 bp, 13 predicted proteins | sample MGYA00511587_ERZ779894 | MGnify/ENA primary metagenome ERZ779894 (study PRJEB29588, sample SAMEA2160490) | human gut metagenome | biome: human gut; feature: human-associated habitat; material: faeces | place: Denmark | collected 2008/2010 ... | reverse complement strand
CCCGCCGTGCCTGTCACGATGACGTCCACCGTGCCCTGCCCGCGCGGGTGGTTGCAGTCGGCCTGTGCGAACAGCACGCCGGGGACGGACTCCGCCGCGTCAACGAAGGTGTCCTCCGTCGCCCGCTGCGCCAGCTCCGACCACGAGCGGAGTGTTCGCGCCCTCGCGCTCTCGTCGTCCTCGGTGTCGCTGCCTTCCCGCACGATCCAGTCCTCGGCGTTGCTGAATGTGACGTCGCCGAGGTAGGTCAGCGTGCGCACGATCTGCCCTGCGGGGACGTTGTAGCGGCCTCCACCAGCACGTCCACGGAGGACGCGCCCTTTTGCAGCGTCGCCGCCTCCAGTACGAAGAAGCGCAGCTCCTCGCCGTTGATGTCGAGGATGCTCTTGAAGACGTGGCCCTTGGGGATTTTGACCGCCTCGCCCGTCATGTCGGCGCGTCTGACGGTGATGAAGCCCTGCGTCTTCTGCGCCTTCTTGCGCTTTTTGGAGTAGTCCGCCATCTTCAGGTCGAGCCACGCACCGCCCGCGTGGGAGACGAACATATTGTTCAGCACGACGCGGAGCAATTCAATGACCTCGACCTTGATGCGCAGCACGATCATGAGCATCGTGTAGAACACGCCGCCCGAATGGAAGTTGCTGATGACGAAGCCCTCGTCCTTCAGCTCCTCGACCTTCTGCTCCTTCAGCTCGTCCAGCGTAGGCGAATCCAGCCGGACATCCGAAAGTCTTGGCAGGAGATTGCAATTTAGGATAGAGATATCCTGATAACCGTCCTGCCTAAAGACAGCTCTCGATTTTTGCAGAGCGTCCCGGATTTCGTAATCCTCGGCGGGCAGTTCAAGGTCTGCATAATAATAGCCGTCGAGTTCGTCATATTCTGTTACAAGTTCAATGGTCATTTGCTTTGCCAAGTGATTCACCTCATTTCACAATGCCGTATCGGTCATTGATTTCCTTAATTTTTTTACCGATTGCGGTGATAACGGGTACGCTTACCGCATTTCCCGCCATCTTATACAAATGCCCGTCTGAAAGCCCGATGGCTTGTGCTTTATAAAACTGCTCGTCTGTAAAACCCTGCAGCCGCCAGCATTCAATGGGCATCAGCTTTCGGATTCTGCCGTGATGCACAATGCCATGTCTGTCCTGTGCCGTGATCGTAAACATCGGCTCGTCCGGCTCTTTCATCCTCCTGCCGTTCTGACGGACAGTTTCACGGTCAGGCGTCAGGATCGCTCTCGGCATATCCTCTACAAGAACACCGGAATTTCTGCCCTTGTGGTTTCCTACGCCGGAGTCGTATCGGGCAATCAGGCATCTTGCCTCATCGGTAATAGCGGGTTCGGGATTCAGATCAATAAAATAGAGCCCGGTTTTTCCTCCCCAGCCGCCCGATCCCGCACACTGCGTACAGGCTACGCCATCGGTGCTGTAGACTCTTGCTCCCTGCGGTCCGGGTATAAGCTGTTTAAGATTTTCCGCATTGCCGCTTCTGAGAGGAAATACTTCTCCGGCGCCTCGTCCGTCACGATGTCCGACAATGTACAGGCGCCTTCGCTGTTGGGGGACTCCGAAATATTTGCTGTTAAGCACACACCATTCAGGATGATACCCCATTTCAACAAGCGTGGAGAGGATGGTTTCAAATGTCCGGCCGCCGTCATGCGATAACAGCCCCGGCACATTTTCCAGTAAAAGAAATGCAGGCCGTTTCTCACGAGCGATTCGGGCAACTTCAAAGAAGAGAGTTCCTCTTGTATCTGCGAATCCGAGCCGTTTTCCTGCAACTGAGAAGCTCTGACAAGGAAATCCCGCACAGATGAGATCGATGTCGGGAACTGCGGCTGGGTTGATTTTGGTTGCGTCTTCATAATAAATTTCTCCTTTCGGTTCATAGAGTGCGTTATAGGCTTTATTTGCATATTTGTCGATTTCGCAGTGGCCGACACACGCAAAGCCTCCCGCCGCTTCAAGACCCGAACGGAATCCGCCGATGCCTGCGAACATATCAAAAAATCGGATTGCCATAAAGCATCCGACCGTTCCTTTGGTTTATTTTTTCGGTACCACCTCACATTCCCATAGTAAAGCCCTGTTCTTCATCTTCGGATTCATCCTCGTCAGAATCGTCCTCAAAATCGCCTACAGCGGCTGTTTCCTCCGACTCGGTATCTTCCTCGGTCTGTTCGGAATCGTCCGTCTGTGTGTCGCTGACGCTCTCACGCTCGGTCATATCCCGTTCCAGCTCGGTTTCAATCAGCCCGATGATAAATTCTTTCTGTGTCATGTTGTTGCGCTGCAGGTACTCCTTGATTTGTTTGAACAAATCGTCCGGCACCTGAAATGCCAAAGTTCTCATATTTCCCATATCCTCCTTCGTCTTAAATTTAGGGTGGAGTTCGTCCTGCAATGCCAGCGTTACAAACTCTGCCATCGTCATGCCGTGGCTTTCAATATACTGTTTGACCTCCGCATGAAGCTCGGCGTCCACCTTAACCGTAATACCTCTCTTTTCCTCAGTCGGCATTATCATCACCCCGTTTCATATAGTTTTGAATTGCCCTGACCACGATTTCCTCTGCCGGGATTTCCTGCACAGCCGCCTGCAGCAGAAGCAGTTCCATCACCGGCTCTGAAAGTTCAATCTGAATTTCCAAATTTCCGCCTCCTACATTCCCATAACGGGAGAGGTGTCCTCATCCATACCGTTATCCTGTGTTTCCTGTTCTTCTGCCAGTTCTTCCTGTGTCAGCTTGCGGAAAGAGTCCTCATCACTGTTTAACGCAAGCGTTCTGCCGTTATCCCATTTCATATGGATTTGCGCCATATCGTCAACAAAATCCACTGTGCCTCTTGTACCGGAAGGTACCGGCGCATAGGGATCGTTCATGTCGATGAGTTCCAGGCGTGTTCCGGGCGGATAGGTTTCTCTGTGCCTTCCCGCCAAGCGGCGCAGACGTTCATATTCATTCATATCGTTTTTCTCCTTTTCAGATTTGGGGTTTTGCGATTTCTCAATACAACCGTCGAGTTCATCTTCTGTACAAAGAAAATAATTATCGCCGGAATGCCAGAAAGAAACGAACAGGTCACCGTCCTCGGTGTGAATGGGCTGCTGATCAAAATGTTCACCAAATCCATCCGAACATTGTCCGAGCAGCCAGTCTTTGAAAATTTCCGTTTCGTCCTCTGTCAATTCTTCCTTGAATCGGCAATCAATTCTGCCGTACAGCCTCTCTTTGTATTCGTCTACCGTCCATACAGCGGAGACGAGTTTCTTTTTGATGTCATCGTCATCATTAAAAAACTGTGCCATTTCATCTTCCGGCGAGGATTGCTCCATTTCCAGCAGTTCACGGATATCCCATTCATAGCTTTTCAGATAGAGATTTCCTACAGGCGTTGTATCGCCGTATTCGGAATCATCGATATTTCCGTCAAGCGGGCAGAAGAAGGACATTTTCACCTGTCCGGTCTGATCGGTCATATCCTTGATGTCATAGAGCAGTTCCGCAGTGCCGGTATATTGGTCATGCAGCAGATTCTGTTCCAACTCCTGCTTAATATCTTCATCTGCATTCTGCACTGCAAAGGCAGCAGTATTGGCGTCGGCAAGAGTGCTGCTCTCGGTTAACAGGAAAAGCAGATGATTGCCGATGTCACTGTCCGCATAGAGCTTGACCCGGATGTCATCTTCCTCGTTATCGGTCAGCGGAATCCTTTCGAGCGCCTTACGGCAGCCGATGGAGCAAAGCTCCTCATAAATACTGAGATAATCCTTCGGCAGCTCTGTCAAAAGCGTATTTTCTTTGTTGGTTATGACCGCATTGATCAGTGCCATACTTCATCACCCCGTTTCATGGATGTAATTGCGCCAAGTCCGAATCGTCGTATTGCCATCGCATTGCAGATGAGCCTGAATGCCTTCGGCGGCACAAGGCTCTTGTCGGCAAGATCGCTTACGGTAAGGCAGCCTGTTCCGAGATACAAGTCCTTTGCCGCACAGAACAGGGGATAGCTGTATGCGGTTGTTTCGTGCAGGCGTATCTGCTCAAAACAAATCACATTATTGCCGATGCAGTATTTGACAGATCGCCATAGCATAAAATCAGCAGTCAGCAGATATACTGCGGACATAAGCGCTTGATTGTTCTGATCCCTTTTTTTGATGAAACTCTCAAATACCGCACGATGCTTTTCATTTCTATAGTCCATCGGTTCTTTCTCACTTTCTTTGATATATTGATTCAGCCGCTTTTGAAACGGAGGGAAAACTGCAGCGTACAGCGTTTCCCTGAACACTTCGCCGGGAGAGGCTTTTCCATGCCTGATTCTCTGCACAATGCAGGAGCTTTCGTCATAGCCGCAGTCATAATTCGGCGGTCTTCCTCTGCGGTGCATACAACACATACAATCGTCACGGATTCTATTGCCGCTTTGCAAAATGATGATACTGCGTCCTTTCTGCGGAAAATTCGGTATGTTCTGCATCAGCTTTTCAATTTCTCTGAGTGCGTCTGTCTCTGTAAAATACATGGGCTTCTGTCCTTTCATTGAGATAAAATAAAATCGGAGGCCATATCCTGCACCTCCGTAATGTCTGTCAGATATTTGGGATCAACGATGACCTCCGATTCATTCCGTCTGTTGAACAGGGCAAAGATATGTTCTTTGGCTATCGTTGCTTCATATACCGTGCCGTCTTCACCAAAGCGGTGTGCAAACCATTCGGCGGTTTGCTGATTAAGCGTCCACGACAGCGCCTTGATATTATCAGCGTTATATGAGGTCACACCTCGATAAACGGTGAGCATATCGCCAAGCCTTTGAAAGTCCCTGTATTCATCCTCATCCATAAGGACTTTAGGATCGGCGGATTGAAACATAGCGACCAGCTTATCTAAACTCACATCTGGATCATTGTGGGGAGCTTCGCACATAATCCATGCGCTTGAAAGGATTTCAGAAAAGTCCTTTTTTGATAAATGGGGAGCTGAATATTTGAGGAATGTCAGACCGTATGGTTTATTGACCATCATATACAGCTCATAGGGATTCTCCGTATGGTCGATTGCGGAACTGACCGCCTTTCTCCATGCCTTCAGATTTTCCGCATCCTGCGTAATATCCATCGATTTGAAATTCTTGCTGCCCTTTTCCGGCAGAACAACAATGCCGGAAGAAGTGAATGGATGCTGCACAACGATTGGCGAGAATTCCGTTTCATAAACATCGGTCATGAGCAGCATCTTTGCAATGGATTTTACCTCTGCCATATCTGTTTCTTTTTTCATAAGCGATTCCTTTCCTGAATTTGAATATAAAAAAAGGCACATGGATTTTTTCTTCCATGTGCCTGCAATATAATTTAGCTATATTTTCTGTTAGCAGGAACCGTCTGATGTGTAAAGGATACGGAGTAGTATTTTGCTTTGCAAAATCTCCACTCCCGGCTTCGCCGTCCTTGACACACCTGCCTGTTCCTGCTTTGTGGCAATTAAGCCGATTAAGCCTAAAAAGGCTTAATCGCCTCTTACTAAAAAAATGAGGCACAATTCTGTTCCGAATCATGCCTCATAGATTTACTGTTTTTTATAACCCTAAGCTGTTAATCCATTCTTTTATATCCTCTGCGGAAACACCTGAACTGAATCTCTCTCCATCCAGCCAATTCCCGCTTCCCGCCATTTCTTCAAGTAATTTTCCGGAATCTCCAAGTCCTGAACTTGAAGATGTGCAAAACGGAATTACTGTCTTACCTGAAAAATCATTGTTCTTTATGAAATCATTGACCGGCCATGCAGCAATCCCCCACCATATAGGGTAACCTACATAAACCACGGTTGCATCCTGAAAACCATCGGCTGTGGTTGAAACCAGTTCTACAGTTCTTTCCGATTCATTATCATGCTCACGGCTTACACGGCTGCCCGTATCTCTCCAATTCAAATCTTCATCGGTATATGGATTGACAGGTTCAAGCTCAAATAAATCGCCTCCGGTAGCTTCAGCAATCATGCCTGCTACTTTTTCGGTTGTTCCCGTCGCTGAGAAATACACGACAAGTGTTTTTCCTTCTGCCGGTTTATCTGTATTGCCTTCTTCAGATGATGTATTTGTATTTTGTGATGATTGATCCACCTGTGCTGGCTGTGATGCACCACTGTTTTCCTCTTTTTCTTTAACCGTACCGCAGCCGCTTAACAGACCAACCAAAACTGCCCCTATAAGCAGCAGGGATAAAACTCTTTTTTTCATATCTTTGGCAACTCCTTTCATGTCCTATTCTATATGTGTCACGGTACACACTTTCTATCTCTTTTGTGTATCGTGTTTCTTTCTACCTCAATTTTCAAACGCTATGCACTATATACACTCTTATTTAGATACTCCATTTTAGTATGTCGCAGCAATTTCAAGGTGGTCATACAAATCGCCAAACCACCCGGCAAGCTCGTTGCGCACCACCTCGCGCCACGGCATAAGCAATGGCACGGACAACAAATCTGCGGGTGTTACATGTTTGCGCGCTTGAAGCTTGTCACCTTGGCGTACCAAAGCGCCCCATCGGTCACGCTGTGGCAAACGAAGAAATTCGTATTTGCCGATATCCACCGGTTCCGTGAGCAATCCCAAATCGAGCAATCCTTTTTCAATACGCTCTTTGATTTCATCCGCGGTGGCACTGTGAACGGAAAAACGCACGGACGGATGCGCCGTTCGAAAAGACACCATCTGTTCAGAGAGAAACGACATGTTTTGTGTCTCCCCACTGCCAACGGAAATCTCCCCGGAGAGCACATTGGTGCGGTCGGTGAAATCACGGCGTGTTTTTTCTGCCAAATCGACAATTTCCTGTGCCCTTCGACGCAACAGCATCCCGTCATCGGTCAATACAATGTGATGATTGCTGCGGTGAAACAGTTTCACGCCCAGCTCTTCTTCGAGTTGCGCAATTTGACGAGACAACGTGGGTTATGTCACATGCAACAATTGTGCCGCACGGGTTATATTTTCCTCTCTGGCAACGATCAAGAAATATTGAAGCACGCGCAATTCCATATATAACCCTTTCCTTGATTTTCAAAACAAAAAAGTACGGCATCTGTCGACCATATCAATTTATACAATATCAATAAACCCGCGGTGTTCGATGTATTTAATACCTTAGGTTTTTGCTGTTTTTCTATCAATTTCATCATATCATAAAATTTTTGTCCGGTCAACAAATCCTTTCGTTTTTCAAAGAAGAGAACCGTACGCAAGGTTCACCGTGTCAGTAGTTCTGTTTACAATGATTTTACCGTTTCATATGATCAAGTTTTTTGTCGGTTTGTTTCATTTTGCTTATCATCACGTTGCATGACACTTGGCCAAAAACGATATATGCTTGACACAAACGACGTAAAGAGACGGGCAGGAAATGATGAAATATATTTGTCAAAATCTTTATGAATTTGGCGAAAGATGGTAGACTTTCAGACGGTTATGTGTTATACTATACGGAGTGTATGGTACGAAAAAGAAATGAAAGGAACGAAAATTCATGAAACATTCCAATGATGCCATCGGGTATCTTCCCCAAGAACGCCCTGGCTTTATCAAGCTACTGCTGTACGCCATTCAGCAAATCATTGTGATGTTCCCCGCCACTGTTACCGTGGCGCTTGTCACAGGCTTTCAAGTTTCCACCACCATCTTCGCCAGTGGTCTGGCCACGCTGTGCTTTATTCTGATCACCGGCAGAAAAATTCCGCTCTATTACGGTTCCAGCTTTGCATATCTGACAGCCATTTCCAGCATGTGCGCAGCAGAGGGATTTGTCAAGGTGGACGGCATTTTGCCGACCGAAGCCATTCAGTACGCACAGTTTGGTATCATTCTTTCCGGTTTTGTCTCCATTGCCGCCGGCCTTTTGGTTCGTTTTTGCGGCAGAAAAGCGGTGGAAACCATTTTGCCCGCTTCCGTGACAGGCCCGGTTGCAATGATCATCGGTCTTACCCTTGCGGGAAATGCCCTGAGCGATGCTATTCCAAACGACACCGCTGTGACAAGCACCAACGTTTGGTGGACGGTGATCGCGCTGGTCACGCTGGTCTCCACCATCATCTATTCCAAATATCTCAAGGGCTTTTTGGGACAGCTGCCATTGCTGCTCGGTGCCTTGACCGGCTGTGTGGTTGCCGGCATCGCCTTTGCATTCGGCTGGGCGGATCTGTTCCGCGCAATGCCCCCGGCGGCATTGGAAGCATCCGCTTGGAAACTGGGTGACGGTTCCATCTTTGCCGTTCCCGCGTTCTCTCTTCCCAAGGTATCCTGGACAGCGGCCGCGGCAATCATGCCCATTGCCATTGCTACCATTCCGGAGTCCACGGCACACATGTATCAGCTGGACATCTATGTCAATGACGTGGCACGGAAGAAAGGCAAAAAAATGAAATACAGCTTGGTTGACATGCTGGACCGCAACCTGATCGGCGACGGTATCTGCGACATGATCTCCGGCGTTGTGGGTGGTCCTGCCGGCACCAACTACGGTGAAAACATCAGTACGATGGCCATCACCAAAGTCTTTTCTGTTCCCGTCCTGGTCGCTGCATCCATCATCGCCATGATTGTCAGCTTCTTCACTCCTTTGATTCAGGCAATTTACGGCATTCCTTTGGCCGTGATCGGCGGACTTGAGATTTATCTGTTCGGCGCCATCGCCGCACAGGGTATTGCCATTATGATTGAAAAGAAAGTGGACATGTTCTCCTCCAAAAACATTGCCGTGATCGCTTCGATTATGGTCATCGGCATCGGCGGCAACTACGCCTTTGGCGGAAATATTCCTTTCTTTGGTCTGCAAGTCCCCTGTATTGCAGGTGCCGCAATTTTCGGAATATTGTTAAATTTGCTGCTGAGCATCGGCGAAAAGAGAAAGAAAAACAGCGATACAAATGCACCGGCAGAAATTGCAGAAGAAGCGACACAACCCCAAGCTGCTGCAAAAACAGATATGGAGTGAGCAAAAACAGCGATTATCGAATCGATTTCGCCGTTTAGAACTGCTCGCAATCAGCGCATATAATTCTTTGAAGCACAAAACCCAAGGTACGGACGGTTGTCCCTGCCTTGGGTTTTCTTTTTGATTTGATTATAATCATAAAATCTGTTCACACATATGGAGAATCAAAGATTTTCACGATTGGCATCGCAATGCAATTGCCATAATACACCTTTTGCTCTGAACAACATCGCCAAAAGGCCAAATCATGAAAAAACCGGAATACCGCCGTTGTTTGGTCATCTTTCAAGTGAAAAATACAAACGACTTACCCGCCTCGGAAATCTGATGTTTTTGCACATGAAACACTGCTTCCAGCACACCTTCATTGACGCATGCCTGTGCATCACCGGAAAAACGGATGTGTCCTTCATCCAAAACGACAATCTCATCCGCATAACGAACAGCCTGCGAAAGATTGTGCATAACGACGAGAAGCGTCATCCCCTTCTCTTCTTTTAAGGCTTGCAGTAACTGAAAAAAAGCAGTTTCATATTCCATATCCATATATGTGGTCGGCTCGTCCAGCACAGCAACATTGGTTTGCTGCGCCAAAATCATCGCAAGATATGCCTTTTGTTTTTCTCCCCCGGAGAGATTTGGCAAAAGACGATGGCGCAGGTGCGTAATACCGATCTCCTCCATGGCATCCCGCACAATCTGCCGGTCCGCATCCGTTTGTCGTTTTCCAAAATCAAGATAAGGGTTGCGGCCAAACGTCACCAACTCCTCCACCGTGACGGCAGGGGCAGGCAATACCTGCGGCAAAATGGCAATTTGACGCGCACACGCACGCCGTTTCATTTGGGCAATATCGTTTCCGGATATGGTAATGGTTCCCGTATACGAAATTTCGCGGTTCATACAGGAAATCAGCGTGGATTTCCCACTGCCGTTTCGGCCAACCAGTGCCGTGAGTTTATGGGGTGCAAGTGCAAAACTGACTTGATCCAACACCCGCCGCGTTCCAAATGAAACACCCACACCAGAAAAATTCAACATGAACGCACCAACCTCCTTTTGAGCAGCAAAAAGAAGAAAAACGGTGCGCCGATTAAAGACATGACAATGCCCACCGGAATCTCAGAAGGGGCAAACGCAACCCGCCCGATCAAGTCTGCCGTCAGCACCAACATGCTGCCCACAACGGCAGATACCGCCAACAGCACACCCGTCTTTGTCCCCACCAGTTTACGGGAGATATGCGGTACGATCAACCCCACAAAGCCCAAAAGTCCGGCAAAGCTGACGACCGCAGCCGCAGAAGCGCTGGCACATACCAGACATAACATACGCACAACGCCCACCCGTACGCCAAGAGATAACGCCATACTGTCCCCCAGACACAACAAGTGGATTTTACCGGAAAATCCAACAGATACCGCAAAGGACAGTAAAATGATCGCACCTGGTAACCACAACAGAGCGGTATCGGTATTAGACAATCCGCCCACCGAAAAATAATTATAAGAAACCAACACATCCGTGTCCAACAGCGAGAAAAAGGAAATGCCTGCATTGAGCACTGCCTGCACGGCGATACCGGCTAAAATCACAGTAGCTTTGGAAGCGTCTACACGTCGCGCCACCGCCATAATGAGTAGGGTCGTCAAAAATGCCCCGCAAAATGCGGTAAACGGCAAACCAACCACCGCACCGGGAAAATAACTTAAAATCAAAATGACCGCAAATCCTGCGCCGGCATTGACACCGATGATGTTGGGACTGGCAAGATCATTTCCGGTCACACTCTGCAACAGCACACCGGACACAGAAAGTCCGATCCCGGCCAAAACCCCCTGCAACAAGCGGGGCAGCCGCAATGAATACAAAATAAGTGTCTGTGCCTCATAGCCTTCTTTGCCAAACAATCCCGCAAAAAAGGTTTTCCAATTCATTCCCGCACTACCGAACCGCAGAGAAAGCAAGCATACACACAACAAAAGCAGGCACAGCACAGAAAAGCCCTTTGCCGTGGCAAAAAAGTTGCGATGCGTCCCTGCTTTTGTCTCATGTTTCATTGGTTATTGCTCCTTTGGATACAACAAATCTGCCAAATACTGATATGCTTCACCCCATCGTTTGTTGGGTTTGAATTGAAACAGGTCTTTGGGCAAATAGGCATACCTGCCCGCGCGAACCGCATCCAAATGTTGCCAGGCATCCTGTTGCAACACACTGTCCATATACGCCTTGGCTGCCGCTTCATCGCCCATGGTGGAAATGAAAATATAGTCCGGATTCTCCGTCACAATCTCTTCCAAGCTAAGCCCGTCCAAAAGTATCGGCGCGTTTTCAGCAATGTTATACGTTCCAAGTTCTTTGAGCATCACACAAACAAAATTGTTCTCTGCAGTCTTTGCCTTGGTTGCGCTGTATTTGGAACCTGCCCGTACAAATAAAATGCGCAACGGCGCTTCTCCGTTTGTGGTGGATGTCGCGGACAACAAATCCTGTATTTGTTTTTGTACTGCTGCCCCATATGTCTCATAATTGTCAGGCTTTTGCGTAATGTCGGTACATATTTGAAGCATGTGCAAATAGTCGTCAAACGACTCCACATGGAACACGGCGGCCGCAATGCCATTCTTTCGCAAAAATTCCGCCGTTTTCACCTGTTCTTCCAGATCTGCCGAACAAATGACAAAATCCGGTTGGTAAGAAAGCAACAGCTCGTTGTTGATCGTCTTCCCGGCCCCATCGTCTACCAAACGTGCTTCTTCATCCGCAAATCCACGCGCCACACTCTCTCCCACGGTGATGTCCACCTGCCCGCCGGCAGTCTGCCATACATCCGCAAACGAAGAGAACAAAACTGCCACCTTTTCGGGGTTTTCGGTCAAAATCACCTCGGTGTCCGTATCATCATAAAACGAATAATAAGGTGTCTGCACAGCAGAATTGGTTGTATCCGTCTGGTTTTTATCCGCACTGCTTTGACAGGCGGTCAAAGAGACCGCCGCTGCCAAAGCAAGCAAACATATCACCGCTTTTTTTAACAAGTCGCGCCACCTTTCAAGTGCTTTTGTGCGGAAAGATTTTCTTGTTTTCGTTCCAAAAGTGCATCGGAAAGCAGCTGTTGCTGCACATTTTCAAATCCCAGTCGTTGTACGGTATCCGCAAATCGTTCTCCTGTAATCCCCTGTTCGCGGAACAACAAAATGGCCTTTTCGGTCACACGCAGTACTTCTTCCTTGTCGGTAAATACTTTCTCCAAATATCTGCCGCGGGCAACTTTTTTGCCCCAACGTCCGCCGATATAAATGCGATACCCGTTTTGGCTGTCATCCAATGCATGGAACGGGCACTTCCCGACACATCGGCCGCAGTGATTGCAGGCGGCAGGATCGATCACAACTTTACCGTCCTGTACCTTTGCTACATGGATGGGACAAGCATTTTCCACTTGACAAACTTTACAACCGCGGCACCGTGCCGTATCCACCAAAGGCACACGCTGCCCGATAATCCCCAGATCGTTCAAATCCGGTTTCACACAGTTGTTGGGACAACCACCCACTGCAATCTTAAATTTATGCGGCAATTTCACATCGCGATATCCATGATAAAACCGTTCATGGATCTCTTCGGACAGCGCAAACGTATCGATCAAACCATATTGACAGGTTGTTCCTTTACAGGATACAACCGGGCGTACTTTGGAACCTGTTCCGCCGGTCTCGAGTCCCGCCTGCGCCAAGAAATCGCGCAGCGGTTCGATGTTATCAAACGGCACGCCTTGAATTTCCACCGTCAAACGGGTGGTCATGGTAATTTCCCCACTGCCGTAAAGCTCTGCAGCTTTGGCGATGGCGCGGCTTTCCTCCGCTGTCACCTTGCCATTGCGAGTGATCACTCTTGCATTGAAACGATCCGGGGTTCGCTTGTCAAACAAAAATCCAAGCGCTTTGACCCGCGTGATATCCGCCTGAGACAATGCCGTTGCGACATTTTTTACTTTCACGTCATTGAAAAATGTTGCTCCCTCGAGTACTACGGTATTTTGATATCCATAATAGCGCATCCGGTTTTGTAAAAAGTATCCGCGTTTGCCGCGTGCGCACACAAGCAAAAGTTTCTCCTCTTTGCCGATCCCCGCAATCTCTCCATTGACCTTGGTCAAATCCACAAACGTCGCGCCGCGGATGGTCGGTGTAGGTGCCACATCAATGACGCGATAATCGTCCGCTGCACCGGCGGCATATTCAGCCGGCGTCATGCTCACCAGCTCGCCGCTCAATTTGTTTTGCAAAATATATACCGCTTGGACAAAGGGATGAATGGCAGTAGAAAACGGCGGGGCATAGGCATAGTCCGCGTTTTCAAAGTCCTCCAGTGTCGCTCCTAAATTGATACCCGTAACCGCAATATCCACCATTTTATCCACGGCACCGGGACCCAGCACCTGCATACCCAACAGCCGACGGGTGGTTCGATCCGCAATCAGTTTGGTCGCGAAAAACGAAGCATCGGGATAATAATGTGCCTTGTCATCCGTGACAGCCAAAACGCTGACCACGTCATACCCCGCATCTTTGGCTTGCGCTTCTGTTAAACCGGTGCGCCCGCAGTTCAGCGCCGGCAACATCACCACGCCCGTACCTAACACACCGGGATAGCGCACTGCTTTTCCGCTCAAACCTTTCGCCAGTGTCCGTCCCTCCAGATTGGCTGAGGAACCCATGGGAGAATACTGACGTTTCCCCGTGATACGGTTGGTGACAAGCGCACAGTCCCCCGCCGCGTACACATCGGGCAAATTGGTCTTCA
>ERZ779894.2994-NODE-2994-length-13834-cov-9.853908_pt1 | contig 13834 bp, 13 predicted proteins | sample MGYA00511587_ERZ779894 | MGnify/ENA primary metagenome ERZ779894 (study PRJEB29588, sample SAMEA2160490) | human gut metagenome | biome: human gut; feature: human-associated habitat; material: faeces | place: Denmark | collected 2008/2010 ... | reverse complement strand
CGATCTTTTCGTCTAAAATAAGGTAAGAGTTGTAGCTCACGCCCATCGGCTGGACGGGGTACTGGTTTTCAAAAAGGGGCAAGGTGAGGTCATCCGCCCCAACGTAGCGGACGTCCTTCGGTAATACCTGTGTTTCCTTTCGGGTTTCGTTGTTCATTGCACTCTCCTTTGCGGACATTTTTAGCCGAGATGTAATTTTCCCTCTGCACGCAGCGCAGCAGGTGGAAGGGCGCAATATCCGCTGCCGTGGTGTTTTATGAATAAATAATTATCTGTGTCGCCATTATAACCGCTTTATCTATAAATTTCAACGCATTTTCGCAATGGTTCAAACACGCTTTGAAAAACGATTGACAGAATTCACGAATTTGATAAACTGTTCCCATCGGAAGGCAAAACCGAAACTGCAAAAATTTGTGGAGAAATTTTGCGGGGATGTCCGCCCGGACACTGCCGCGATGGCCGCAACGGCGTCGCGTAACTGGCATGCTGAATATTGCTATTTGCCGGAATCAATGTATAATAACCTATACAGATAATCGAGGAGCAGAAATTGAGGGAACCATATTGATGAAGCGTATCAAAACACTTGTTTTGCTTATTTTGACCGTTCTGCTTGTGGCCGGAGTACTCTGCGGCTGCGCGGTGCAGACAGGAGAGCAGCCGGGTATATCATCGCTGCCGCACATCACCATCGGCAGCGACACCTATCCTCCCTTTGTCTATCTGGACAACAACGGTGACCCCACCGGCATCGACGTGGAGATCGCAGTTGAGGCGTTCCGGCGGATGGGCTATCAGGCGGTGTTCACAACCATCGACTGGGAGCAGAAAAGGACGCTCGTGGACAATGGGGAGATCGACTGTATTTGGGGCTGTTTCTCCATGGATGGGCGTGAGCAGGATTACCAATGGGCCGGCCCCTACATGGTCAGCCGGCAGATCATCGCCGTCAATGCAAAAAGCGATATTTACGCCATGGATGACCTGAACGGCAAGACCATTGCCGTTCAGTCTACCGGTAAGCCGGAAGAGATCTTTTTGCAAAGCGGGCAAGCGGATATTCCCCAATTTGAGGACATTATCAGTCTGGAGGATCGGGGCGTACAGTATGCGGCGCTGGACTGCGGCTATGTGGATGCCATTGCCGCCCACGAAACGGCCATTTTGCAGTATATGACGGATTACGGCGCGGACTTCCGCATTCTGGACGAGCCGCTGCTGATCACCGGAATCGGTGCAGCCTTTTCCGTCGATGATGACCGCGGTCTTGCACAGGAGCTGATGGACACCTTTGCACAGATGCGTCAGGACGGGACCATGCAGGAGATCGTCGGCAGGTATCTGGAGCATCCCGAAACCTATTTGGAGGTGGAGTGCCTTGAACCGTAATCCTTTGCAGACCATTTTCAGCAAAAAATTCTGGCTCGTCTGTATTGCTGTGGGTATTTTCCTCCTCGGAATCGTTTTCGCGCTTTCCAGACAGGCGGATATGCAAAATTGCGAGCAGAGGCTGGCGGGAGCGATCGAGTTTATCAAGGAGCAGGCCGCTGACTATACGAAGTACAACGAAACCGCCATCGCGAAGGGCCTTGTGCGCGAGGCCGCCGCCGTCCGCGCGCTGGAGTCTCTCTCCCTCGACTGTGATGAGGCGGCGCTGTCGGAGCGCGCCAAGGGGCTGTGGCTTACGGGCATCTGCCTGCTGGACGCGCAGGGCGAGCTGGTATGTGAGTACACGGAGGATGGCATCGGCTACGCACAGCTTCAGTCTGGCATCAAATTGGAACCGATCCTCAGTGTCATCGGCTACCCGCAGAAGACCTATGTCAAGCATGTGGAGCTGGACGATGGCAGTTTTGCCGATGTTGCTGTGCACAGCTGCGCTGACGGCGCGGGTGCGGTGCTGGCCTACCGCTATACCGGGGCGGAGTTTTCCCAAAAGTCCGTTTTGTCCATCCAGCCTCTGATAGACAGCTATGGGGTCAACTCCACGGGGACTCTTCTGGTGGTGGAGGAGAACCGGGTATCGGCCTCCAACGACCCCACTCTGATTGGTATGAACATTTTCGAGAGTGAACGGCTCATGTCGATCCGGAGAAGCAACCGGGCAGATAAACTGATCCGCGTGTACGCTCCGAAGGGCATTGAGCAATGCTATGGAATGTACAGCCATGGGCGGAACTATTCCCTCTATGCCTATGTTCCCGCTCGTCAGGTCTATGACCTCACCGCGATGAATCTGGTGATCACGCTGGTCATGTATATCTTGGTTCTGGCGTTTGTGCAGGGATTCCGCTGGAACTCCGCAAAGGATTTCTTTATGCAGCAGGAGAACTCCGAGCAAGAATACAAGAAGTCGCTCGAACAGAAAAACGCCGCACTCGAGCTTGCCGTTCAGCGTGAAACCAAGGCCAATCTCGCCAAGCGGGAGTTCCTGTTTAATATGTCTCACGACATCCGAACGCCCATGAATGCCATCATCGGTTTCACCGCTCTGGCGCAGACGCACATCGACGACCGTGACCAGGTAGAGGACTATCTGAAAAAGATATCCGTTTCCAGCCAGCATCTTCTGTCCCTTATCAACGATGTGTTGGATATGAGCCGCATTGAGAATGGAAAGGTCGCGCTGGAGACAAAGCCGGTGCATCTGCCGGAATTGGTGGGGGATATTGGGGACGCCATACAGGTCGGCGCCGACAAAAAGCACATCTCCTTTACCGTCGATACTGCTGGCATGAAAAACGAGGATGTGATCGCCGACCCGCTGCGGCTTGAACAAATCCTGATCAATGTTTTGGCAAACGCCGTGAAGTTCACGCCGGACGGTGGGCAGATCAGCCTGCGGATTGTACAGAAGGATACGGCTTCGGCAGACTATGCCGATTTTGAATTCCACATCAAGGATAACGGCATCGGCATGAGCGAGGAGTTCCAAAAGCACATTTTTGAGCAGTTTGCCAGAGAGAGGACCTCCACCGTCAGCAAGATACAGGGTACGGGGCTCGGCCTGGCCATCACGAAAAGCCTGGTGGATATGATGGGCGGCAGGATCACAGTGGAGAGCGAACCGGGAAGGGGCTCGGAATTTACCATTTCTCTGCGATTCCCCGTCGGCGAGGCAAAAGCGGGGCAGATGATACCCGTTTCAAAAGCTTCTGATTTTACTGGAAAGAAGCTTCTGGTAGTCGAGGATAACGAACTGAATCTGGAGATCGCATCGACGCTTCTTGAAGAAGCGGGCTTTGAGGTGGATACTGCGGGAAACGGAAAGATTGCCGTTGAAAAGATCGAAGCGGCTTCTGCCGGCCGGTATGACCTGATCTTGATGGATGTCCAGATGCCGGAGATGGACGGTTATGAAGCGACTCGGCGGATTCGTGCGCTCCCGGATAAAAAGAAGGCGGCGATCCCCATTGTGGCCATGACCGCCAATGCATTTGAAGAGGATCAAAAGAATGCGTTGAATGCCGGAATGAACGGCCACATTGCTAAACCTCTGGATATTCAAAAGTTGTTTCAGGTATTGTCGGAGCTGCTGAAATAGGCCATGATCGTATGGCTGGCAAATTGAGCTGTGCGAGCATGAGCAAAAATATAGGGACAAACACGATTACGGAGGAAGACAATACACCCTGCTGCGTCAAAGAGCGCGGAAAAAGGGAGCGCAACCGCTATCCTGCTTGATAATCCAAATTTACAAATAAGACCGTTAAGGATGGGTGAACAAATGAAGATCATATATGAACTTTCGTGGCTATGGGAAACGCTGGGCATTGCACTTATGGCGGCGGTTGTTTGTGTGGTAGGTGCTACGCTGATATGCAGAGCAAAAAAGAAGAAGTTCAGCAAGAAGAGCACAGTAGTTATCGGGATTGCAGCCTTTATCATTGCCATCGCAGCAGTGATTGAGATTGCCCGGATTCCGATGCCGCTTTGACGAAATGGGAGGCTTTGATATGGGCAAAGAAAGATATTCAATTGTATTTAATAGCCCGACGGGCAATACGAAGAAGCTTGCTGATACAATTTACGCCGTGCTCGCCAAAGAAAACTGTGACTATTTCGGAGCGCCTAAAGAGGGAGAGCTATACTCCGAGATGCTCTATATTGGGTTTTGGACGGACAAGGGAAATGCGGATAAGTCCACCCTGACATTACTGTCAACGCTGAGGAACAAAAAGATATTTCTATTTGGAACGGCGGGCTTTGGCGGCAGCGAGGCATATTTCCAGAAGATTCTCAATCATGTCAAGCAGTCTATCGATTCAAGCAATTCCGTGGTCGGAGAATATATGTGTCAGGGCAAAATGCCGCCGTCTGTACGGGAACGCTACATGAAAATGAAGGTACAGCCGGAGCATCCGGAAAATATCGATGCGCTGATTGAGAACTTTGACCGAGCGCTCTCCCATCCGGATGGGAATGATTTAGAGAGACTTAGAAAGATAATTGTACAATAACATCTCAACATGATCTGACAAAAGGCAGGCTGTCGCTCGGAACGGGCGGCGGCTTGCCCATCATTTCAATGCAGCTTAAATCCCACTGTTTTTAGTCCAGCATAGAAGGTTCACCACGACCTAATTCAGGTCATGGTGAACCTTCTTCATGCTTCCAAATGCTTCTTCCCTGCCACACACTCCAGAGCCTGACGAACACTTCCGTCGAGCGAAAAATGAAATTGGAGGTTTCGTATGAAAAGGTTCCTGAGTATCCTGCTCGCTCTGGCCATGGTGCTTTCGCTCGTGGCCTGCGGCAACAAGACTACCCCCGACACACCCGACACCCCTGACACTCCTGACGATCAGGAGGAGGCGATTCACATCGGTATCGTGACCGGTTCCGTCTCCCAGTCTGAGGACGACCGCCGCGGCGCGGAAGCGTTCCAGGAGCTCTACGGCAAGGATAACGTCACCCTCGTGACCTATCCCGACAACTTCACCGAAGAGCTTGAGACCACCATTCAATGCATGTCATCGAAGATTACATCCGCAATCAGCGTCCAGTTGATGCCGTTATATAAATCACCTCATATAACGAAAGGCCTCTCCTCCGTAGCTGTATTGACAGGCCGCGGCGGGAATGTTACCATAAGCACATCAAAATCATTGGGAGAGAAAAATAGATGACACTTGATCAATTGAAGGTCGGTACGTCCGCCGTCATTACCGCCGTGGGCGGAGACGGAGCCTTGCGCTGCCGCCTGTTGGATATGGGGCTGATCCCGCACACCCGCGTGACATTACAGAAGGTCGCGCCGATGGGCGATCCCATCGAGATCCGCGTGCGCGGCTACGAACTGACGCTGCGCGTAGAGGAGGCTCAGAAGATCGAAGTGGAGGGTGAGCTGAAATGATCTTTGCACTCGTCGGAAATCAGAACTGTGGCAAAACGACTCTCTTCAACGCCCTCACCGGCTCCAACCAGCACGTCGGCAACTTTCCCGGTGTCACGGTAGATCAGAAGATGGGCGAGATCACAGATGAAAAAGGCTGCGCCGTGGTGGATCTGCCCGGCATCTACTCCCTGCGGCCTTATACGCAGGAGGAGATCGTCTCCCGCGATTTTATCCTCAATCAGAAGCCGGACGGCATGATCAACATTGTGGACGCCACCAACATCGAGCGCAATTTGTACCTGACACTTCAACTGCTCGAGCTGCGGATACCGATGGTGCTGGCGCTGAACATGATGGATGAGGTCCGTTCCAACGGCGGCTCTATCGACGTGCAGAAGATGAGCGCCGCGCTCGGCATCCCTGTCATACCGATCGCCGCCGCAAAGGGCGAGGGTGTGAGCGAACTGGTGGATCAGGCGATCGCCGTGGCTCGGAGCAAAACTCTGCCCAAGGTGACGGACTTCTGCGCGGATGATTCCGCCGTCCACCGCTGCATTCACGCCGTCACGCATCTGATCGCCGACCACGCCGACCGCATCGGTGTGCCGGCACGCTTCTGCGCAACAAAGCTGATCGAAGGCGGCGATGACCTCGCCGACCGTCTGGCGCTCGATCGGAACGAGCGCGAGCTGCTTGAGCATTGCATCGTGCAGATGGAGAGCGAAGCGGGGCTTGACCGCAACGCGGCGCTTGCCGATATGCGCTACACCTTCATTGAAAGCGTTGTGGCATCGTCGGTGGTAAAGTGCCACGAGAGCCGGGAGCACGCCCGCTCGATGAAGATCGACCGGTTTCTTACCGGCCGGTATACGGCGCTCCCTGCCTTTCTTGCCGTTATGCTGCTGATATTCTACCTCACCTTTCATGTGGTCGGGCAGCGGCTGTCCGACTGGCTTGCGGTCGGCATTGGCGCCCTTACCGCCGCGGTGGACCATGCCCTGACCGCTTACGGCATCAACCCTGTGGTACATAGCCTCATCATCGACGGCATTTTTACGGGCGTAGGCAGCGTGCTGGTGTTCCTGCCTATCATCGTGACGCTCTTTTTCTTCCTCTCCATTCTGGAGGATACCGGCTACATGGCGCGCGTCGCATTTGTGATGGACAAGCCCCTGCGTAAGATCGGACTGTCCGGCCGCAGCATCGTTCCCATGCTCATCGGCTTCGGCTGCTCCGTGCCGGCCATCATGGCGACGCGCACGGTGTCGAGCGACCGCGACCGCAAGATGACCATCCTGCTCACGCCTTATATGAGCTGCTCGGCAAAGATCTCCATCTACGCGTTTTTTACCGCGGCGTTCTTCCCGACGCACCGCGCGCTCGTGATGATCTCTCTGTATCTGCTGGGCATTCTGATCGGGATCGTCGCAGCCCTTATCATGAACTGGAGCACATTCCGCGGGAAGCCGGTACCGTTTGTCATGGAGCTTCCCAATTACCGTTTGCCGAGCCTCAAGAGCGTTGCGCTTCTGCTGTGGGAAAAGGCCAAGGATTTTTTGCAGAGGGCCTTTACAGTGATCTTTCTGGCTACGATCATCATCTGGTTCCTGCAAAGCTTTGATATCAGGCTGAACGTGGTGGCCGACAGCGCCGACAGTCTTTTGGCCCTCATCGGCCGATGGATCGCCCCGGTGTTCGCGCCGCTGGGCTTTGCGGATTGGCGCTGCGCGACCTCCCTGATCTCCGGCTTCATCGCAAAGGAATCCGTCGTCAGCACGCTGGAGGTCTTGTTGGGCGGGGCCCCGCTTTCTACAATGTTCACCAACCGCTCCGCCGCGAGCTTCCTGGTCTTTACGCTGCTGTATACTCCCTGCATCGCGGCAGTAGCCACGATCCGGCGGGAATTCGATTCAACTCTAAAAACAATAGGCATCGTGTTGATGCAGTGCTGTGTCGCGTGGATCGCAGCATCCGTCGTCTACGCCTTGATCGGTATCTTATGATGGGTATAGAGTGGATTCTATTCTTCTACAGCCTGAAACCGCTTCCATCTCCCATCATACACCTGCCTTTACCACGCCACATCATACAAATCAGTAAGCAGACTTTAGAACGTCTCGCTTACATCCATGTTCTGATGCTTCCTTCATGCCTGCTATGGTGAGATGTGTTACGTTGTCAGTTCCACATCATTGATGACCTCATTACCCCAAACGTCCCAGCCATCAGCTTTTCTGACGGGCAAATAACTCAATGCGCGGCACATCCCCCATAAGTCTCTCGATTCGTTCCCTTACCTCATCTGGCTTTTTACTGTGTTCTTCCACATGAGAAATAATGACCTGATGGACGTCCTTCGCTTGTCGCTTCGGATGGCCCCTAACAGCAAGTAAGCAAATCTCCGCGTTGGCGCGTGTCCAATGTCCCATAGGCAAGCGAAAGAACAGCCCGTGCAGGAGAGAGCCCGGCACCGATTGATCCTGACCCGCGTCCAAGAAATGATGTGCCGGTGTACCACAAACCTGTGCAAAGGGCGAGTGCAGCAGATGGTGCGGAAGAGAATAACGGAAAGCCAGCAAACGACACGCCGGAACAGGAGGCGGATGTACCGCCCGACAGCAGGGTGCCAAAAAGAGATGCGGTGTATCGCTCACCTACTCTTGGCGATTCGGTCGTGCAGATGCTGCACCACATGGGCAGGATATTCGAGGACAACAGCAAGGCTGACGGTACGCTCTATGGCTTGCGAATCGACCGCAAGCGCCGCCGTGAGCTCCAACGCAAGCGCCTTGCCATGGGACACAAGCCCGACGATCATGAAGAGATATCGTATACATAGTGCAGAGCCGCGGCATCGGTGATGACCGGTGCTGCGGCTCTGTGATCAGTTATGTTCCTCGTTCGGTATGCTCACGCTCACGCCGTTGACCTCCACGCCGTCGTCGGCGGGAATGAGCAGGTACCTGCGCCCGCCGATCATGCGGGCCTCGATGAGATAGCTGTTCTCCGGTGCGACGGTGATCTTCACCTCCGGCGTGGTGATCTCGAACTTGCCCGTGCCAAGAATGTTCTTCGGATTCAGCGCGGCATTCTCACCGTACTGCTTCTCGCACTCGCGGCGGAAGCTCTCGACCTTCTCTTCGCTCACGCCGCTCTCGGACAGGATGCCGCCGACGTCGCCGACCGTCAGCTCCAGCGGCGCGGGGTCGCGGTTCTCCTTATGCTCCTGAATGCGGCCGCGCAGCTGCTCGTGGACGGACTGCACTACATCGTAGCTGCAATCCTTTTCAAGCGTATCAGCGAGCGCGGTATCAAACACATTTTTCTGCTCGACGGCGGACATCGGCGGCTCCACACGGAACACCGCGTCGATGACCTCCTCGTGGATGAGCTCGACATTCTTGCTGTAAAAAAGCGCGTTGTAGATGTTCGCCGCGCGGTCGTCGAAGGCGGGGAAGAGGAAGCCCAGCTCGGGCGCAAGGGCAATATGTCCGGTGGAGCTGGGGTGGAAGAAGTTCTCGTCGGTGTCGTAGCGCAGCTCGAGCGTCGGCGCCTTCACAGGACAGATGGCGCAGACAAAATACTTGTAGACGTCGCCGGAGGCGTCTGCCTGCAGCTCGTCGTCCTTGCCGCGGTAGGGAACATCGTAGGCATCGGCGGCGAGGAGAATGAGATAGTTCGTCTCACCCATGCTCAGAGATTCAATAATTTTGCGGCAGAGCGTTTCGCGGGCGTTCGCATCCTTGCACTCCGTCTGGCGCAGGGTTTGGAGCAGACGGTGCTCGTCGCTGTCCGCGACCTGAGCGGTCGAGAATGCAATGTCGATGAGGTTGCGCCCCAGCGTGCCGGAGAGCGTCTTTTTGAGCAGCCCCAGATACATCTCCTGCTCCTCCTGCCGCATGAGGCCGAGGGAGGCGTCGATCCACGAGATGACCTCGCGGTTGGAGTTGACGTAGCAGCCGAAGATGCGGCTGAAGTTATTTTTATCGAGCCGGAAGCGCCGGCGAATTTCGTTGAGTTCTTTTTGATTCATTTCCTTCTTCCTTCTCTCACAGAATATCACGGAGAGAAATTGTACCACAGCGTCCCTCTGGCGGCAAGAGGGACTACATCGATCCATACGGAGAAAAAGAATGGCTAAATTTATCTATTTTACGCCGGAGGAAAAGGCGCGGGCGCAGAATACCGACCTGGTGTCTCTGCTGCGTGCCCAGGGCGAGCGCCCCATTCGCTCCGGCCGAGAGTATCGTACCCCCAACGACCCCAGCGTCACCATCCGCGGCAACAAGTGGTTCGACCGTTCCAAGCGTGAGGGTAGCTATGCCATCCGCTTTGTCCAACGTTAAATACGGATGTGGTTTCAGGGACAAACCGGACGATGGCCGGCACCGCCTGCACGGGAGCCTCACACCCCTGCGGCTCTCGCAGATCGTCCCCATTGCCCTGCGGCGGTTCACGGCCCGTCAGGACCGCTTCACGCTCGGACTGCGGCTGGATGAGTGCAGCTTTAGCCCTGGCGTGCAGAAACGCAACAATTTTCGCGAACATCCCTTGACAAATCTCATCATTTGGCATTTAATATTAAATTGATATTGTCGTGAAAAGCTGTATGTTTATCTGCCGGCGGCTGCCGGCGGACAGATCATGGACCGACCGGGAGCACAAGAGAGGCACGACATTCGTTGTGCCCCTCTTGCTTTATTTTGCCTCACGCGGCTTTTCCATAAGGTATCTGCCTCAAACAGAAAGACGGAAGGACAAAAGCTTATGAACTGGGAGATCACAACATTTATCGCGTACTTTGTTATCCTGCTCGGCGTGGCGCTGGTGTTCTACTTCAACGGCACGAACAAAAATTCGGAGGACTTCTTCCTCGGCGGGCGCTCCATGGGCCCCTGGGTCACCGCCTTGTCCGCGCAGGCGTCCGATATGTCCGCGTGGCTGCTGATGGGCCTGCCCGGCTCGATCCTCGCCTTCGGCTTCGGCCAGATGTGGATCGGCATCGGCCTTGCCATCGGTACGGCGGCCAACTGGATCTTGTGCGCCAAGCGCCTTCGCACCTTCTCCAAGGCGGCGAACGATTCCATCACGCTCCCGCAGTACCTGACGAACCGCTTCGCGGTCGATTCCCGTGCGCTGCAGCTCGTGTGCGCGCTCATCTTCCTCTTTGCCTACACGATCTATGTGGCCTCCGCGCTGGTGGCGGGCACCTCCGTGTTTACCACGCTCTTCCCGGATATTTCCCCGAAGATCGCCATGTTCGCCTTCCTGCTCATCATTGTGGCCTATACCTTCTTCGGCGGCTTCGCCGCCGTGTGCTGGACAGATTTCTTCCAGGGCCTTCTGATGATGGCGGCGCTGATGCTGGTGCCTATCGTCGTCTATTTCGGCCACAGCGAGCTGCTTGATCCCGCGGCACTGGAGACGGTCTATGAGTATACCGACGCTGCGACCGGCGCGGTGACGCAGTGCGCCTTCGGCGGCGGTATCTTCAACGCGAGCTGGCAGGACATCGTCAGCGGCCTCGGTTGGGGTCTTGGCTACTTTGGTATGCCGCACATCCTCGTGCGCTTCATGTCCATCGAGAAGCCCTCGATGATCAAGAAGTCCTCTATCGTCGCCATCATCTGGGTCGTCATTTCCCTCTTCTCCGCCGTTATGATCGCCTATTTCGGGCGCATGATCATGGGCGAGGAGCTGCTCACCCACGGCAACCAGAAGCTCGTTTTCATCGCCATGTCCCGCAAGTTCTTCCCGGCGGGCATCTGCGGTCTGCTGCTCGCAGCCATCATCGCCGCGTCCATCTCCACGGCGGATTCTCAGCTGCTCGTCGCCTCTAGCTCCTTCACGGCGGACCTCTATAAGCCCTTCTTCCGCAAGGGCGCGAGCGAGAAAGAAACGCTGCTCGTCGGCCGTGTGCTGGTGCTCGTCCTCTCCCTGATCGCCTTTGCCATCGCCAACTCCAAGGGCAGCGGCGCGCAGGCCATCATGGACATGGTGGAGAACGCCTGGGGTGCCTTCGGCGCGTCTTTCGGCCCCACCATTCTGCTCTCCCTCTTCTGGAAGCGCTTCAACTACAAGGGCGCGGTCGCGGGCGTGGTGTCCGGCTTCGTGGTGGATCTCGGCTGGCTGCTGAGCGGTCTCACCGCCTCGACGGGTGTGTATGAGATCGTTCCCGGCTTTATTGTCAGCTTCCTCGCGGCCTATCTCGTGGCGAGATTCACCGAGGCCCCGAACGCGGAGGCTGTTGCGATCTTTGAGGAGGCTACGAAGCCCGACGCGGACTGAGTGAAGCGGTCGTCGACGGCTGCCGATAAACGAATACGGGAAAAGAGCCGATCCAACGGATCGGCTCTTTTGTCAGGACTTGAGAAATTCCTGCGGGTCGATGATCTCGCCGTCCTTTGTGACGGAGAAGTGCAGGTGCGGCGCCATGGAAGCCTCGGCGAGCGAGGTCGTGCCGACCGCGCCGATGACCTGTCCGGCGGAGACGTACTGCTCCGGCGCGACGGTCGGGACGCTCTGAAGGTTGGAGTAGGTGGTCTCGTAGCCGCCGTCGTGCGCGATGACGACGGTGGTGCCCATCAGGTCGTCGTCCGCGACGGAGAGCACCGTGCCGGAGCTGGCGGCGAGCACCTGCGTGCCGGCGTCCGCCTTGATGTCGATGCCGTCGTGCGTGCGCCAGTCAGCGAGCGTTTCGCTGTAAGCGAGCTCGTCCATGCTGAAGGCGGCGACGGTCTCACCGCTCAGGGGAGAGACGATGAGCCGCGGCGCGACGGGCGTGACCGGCTCGGTGACCTCCGCCTCCTTTTCCGAGACCGTGACCTCCACAACGGACTGCACCGGCTCGGCCGGCTCCTCCGGCTTGACCTCGGGAACGTCCGGGGTGACCGGCTCCGCGGTGATGGGAGTCGTGACCGGCGGCTTGGTCGCATTGGTCGGTGTTTTGTCAGCAGAAGAGGGGAGCAGCATCCAATAGCCCGCGACGGCGAGTGCCGTCAATCCGAGGAACAGGGCTATGTATAAGCCCGTCCCGCCGAAAAAGTGCCGCTTTGCGCGGCCGTTCGATCCTGCCATGTTTTCATCCTTTCCGCCGCCTTGCGCGGCTTGCGCGAAGTTGAAAAGCCCAAAAAAGCTCTGACGGTAGTTTGTACCGTCAGAGCTTTTTCTAAACATGGCAAATGCGATTTTTCAGCGGACGATGAGCGTCTTGCCGTCCATTTCCGTGGGCTTTTCCAGGCCCATCACGTCGAGAATGGTCGGCGCGATGTCGGCAAGGCGGCCTTCGCGCAGCTCCGTGCCGGCGCCGCAGAGAATGAAGGGCACCACATTCGTCGTGTGCGCGGTCATAGGGCTCTTGCCGTCGCTTTGCAGCATCTGCTCGGCGTTGCCGTGGTCGGCGGTGATCATGGCGATGCCGCCCATCTTGAGCGTTGCCTCCACGACCTGACCGACGCACTCGTCGACCGTTTCAACGGCCTTGACGGCAGCGTCGAACACGCCCGTATGGCCGACCATGTCGCAGTTGGCAAAGTTCAGGATGATGACATCATAGGCTCCGCTCTCGATGCGCTTGACCGCCTCCTCCGTCACCTGATAGGCGCTCATCTCCGGCTGGAGGTCGTAGGTAGCCACCTTGGGGGAAGCGATGAGCACCCGGTCCTCCCCGGGAAAGACCGTCTCAACGCCGCCGTTGAAGAAGAAGGTGACGTGGGCATACTTCTCCGTCTCAGCGATGCGCAGCTGGGTCAGCCCCAGCTTGCTGATATACTCGCCGAAGATGTTCTCCAGCTTCTGCCGGGGGTAGGCCACCGTCACATTGGGCATGGTAGCGTCGTACTCGGTGGTACAGACAAAATCCACCGGGACGAAGCCCTTTTTCCGCTCCACATCCTGAAAGTCCTCATCCACAAAGCAGCGGGTGATCTCCCGGGCCCGGTCGGGGCGGAAGTTGTAGAAGATGATGGAGTCGTTGTCCCGGACCTGAGCCCCTTTGGCGCAGACCACCGGCTCCATGAACTCGTCGGTGACGCCGGAGTCATAGGACTTCTGGACAGCGGCGGCGGGGTCCTCCTCAAAGATCCCCTCCCCCAGGGCGATGGCATCATAGGCCCGCTGCACCCGGTCCCACCGCTTGTCCCGGTCCATGGCGTAGTAGCGGCCCATCACCGTGGCGATCTTGCCCACGCCGATCTCGTCCATCTTGGCCTGAAGCTCGCGCACATAGTCGATGCCGCTGGTGGGCGGAACATCGCGCCCATCCAGAAAGCAATGCACATAGACCTTCTTCACTCCGCGGCGCTTGCACATCTCCAAGAGGGCATACAGATGCGTAATGTGGCTATGCACGCCGCCATCGCTGACCAGGCCCATCAGATGAACGCTCTTTCCGGTTTCCTTGGCCGTGTCCATGGCATGAATCAGCGGCGCCTTTTCAAAGAACGTCCCGTCCTGAATGTCCTTGGTGATACGGGTCAGCTCCTGATAGACGAT
>ERZ779894.2987-NODE-2987-length-13848-cov-3.777713_pt1 | contig 13848 bp, 10 predicted proteins | sample MGYA00511587_ERZ779894 | MGnify/ENA primary metagenome ERZ779894 (study PRJEB29588, sample SAMEA2160490) | human gut metagenome | biome: human gut; feature: human-associated habitat; material: faeces | place: Denmark | collected 2008/2010 ... | reverse complement strand
CCCCAGCCGTTCCCCGGCCCCGGTCTGGGCATCCGCATCATCGGCGAAGTGACCCCCGAGAAGGTCGCTATCGTGCAGGACGCCGACGCCATCTGGCGTGAGGAGATCGCCAAGGCCGGCCTTGATAAGGAGATCAGCCAGTATTACGCCGCTCTGACCAATATGCACAGCGTCGGCGTTATGGGCGACGAGCGCACCTACGACTACGCCGTGGCCCTGCGCGCTGTCACCACCACTGACTTCATGACCGCCGAGAGCTACAATATGCCCTGGGACGTGCTGGGTACTGTCACCAGCCGCATCGTCAATGAGGTCAAGCATGTGAACCGCGTGTTCTATGATTGCACCGGTAAGCCGCCGGCCACGATCGAGCTCGAATAATGGAATATGGGGAAATAAAACGTGCCTACGATTGAAAAAATGATGAAACTTGAAAAAATGACATCACTTTGACATCATCCGCTTCAAAAACACTTGCTGGATGTACAGAGAACTGGTAGCACGGTTTATTATCGAAGAATAATTTGAAAGCCCCGGAAAGCAACGAGAAATCGAAACTTTCCGGGGATTTTTTGACATCGTGACATCACAAAACGGGCCGTGACATCACCTGTTTTCGGCCTAGCCGAGTGACATCAAATCAGAGTCATCGTTGTTAGAAGTGGGGGAGCCGATGGCCTCCAGCTTCGACACAAGCTCCTGCTGCTTGTTAGGGTACAAATGGGCATAGGTCCGCATGACGACGGGAACAGTATCGCCGATTCGCTTGGCTACCAGAACAATAGAGTATCCAAGTTCGATACAGAGAGAAACGTGGCTGTGCCGAAGATCATGGACGCGAATGTCTGGCAGATAGGTTAGCTGGGTGCAGCGGGTCAGTTCTTTGTTAAGCGCTGTGCATGTCATGTAGAACACGCGGTCGTCCGGGGTTAGCCCGTAGAGCCGGGAACAGTAGGTGCGGAATTCTTCGGCCAACCAATGTGGAATAGGTACATTTCGGTTGCCTCCTTTTTTGCTGTTCTTGGTGGGGCCAAGGATGTCCTGCCCTTTTTTCTGTGGTAGGTCTTGTAGATGCGCAACTGGTCATCATCGGTCAGGTCTTTGGGCAACAGCGCCAGCATCTCACCCTCGCGGCATCCCGTCCAGAATAGAATATCAAATGCCAGAAGATAGGCCTCATTGCGGAATTCTTTCCGCAAAAGCTCATACTGGTCTTTCGTGATGATAAGCATTTCCCCGGCGACGGAGGAACCCATGTAGCCAGAGGCATCGCACGGATTGAAACGCAGGCCGTAGAACGTCTGGGCATAGTTGAAGAGCGTGGTCAACTGTGCGTGAATGGTGTAGAGGTATGTTTCCGAATAGGGGAGGCCAGTGGCTTCGCCCATTTCTTTGATTCGCTGCTGCCAATCTCGAATATCAAGAGCGGTGATCTCGTTCATTTTCCGGTTTCCGAGAAGCGGAACGATTTTGGTGTCAAAAATATTTCGCTTGGTGTCCATTGTGGTGTCGCGGACATGGTGCTCCCGGTCATTGAAATATAGCTCCACGAAGCTGGCAAGAGTCATATCACAGCTCTTGGCCTTTTGCAGATGGAATTCGCGCTCCTACTCCTGCGCTTCACGTTTGGTTTTGAAGCCGCGCTTGCGCTTCTGTTTTCTTTTTCCGGTGAAATCAGCGTAGCGAAATTGGCAGTATCAGGTGCCAGTTTTTTCATCCTTATAGCAGGGCATTAGAATATACCTCCTGACGTGTTTAGAAATCCCCGACCATTTTTATAATGGCCGGGGTCTTTTTTATTTGGCGATGATAGAATTGAAATCGTCGATACAACGCCAAGCAGAAGCGCAAGGACCGCTGTATCACCGACTACTATGAGCACCTGCGGACAGGCAAGCAGGAAAAGCTTTTCCATGAGCTGATCGTCCAGATCGGCAACAAAGATGATATGGGGGTCCTGACCGAGAATGGCGCACTGGCAAAGGAACTGCTGGACGAGTATATGCAGGGCTTCCAAGAACGTAACCCGACACTGCGGGTGTTCGGAGCATTCCTCCACATGGATGAAGCTACGCCCCATCTGCACATCGACTTCGTGCCGTATGTGTCCGGCTGGAAAGGCAAAGGACTGGACACCAAGGTCTCCCTGAAGCAGGCTCTGAAGGCCTTGGGCTTTGCAGGCGGCTCTAAACGGGAATCCGAGCTGAACCAGTGGATCAACGCCGAGAAAGAGCAGCTTGCTGCCGTGATTGAGCGGCACGGCATCGAGTGGGAACAGAAAGGCACCCACGAAGAGCACCTGTCTGTGCTGGACTTCAAAAAGCAGGAGCGTAGTAAAGAGGTAGCGGCTCTGGAAGCTGCCAAGCAGGAGTGCCAGACCGACCTGACCCGAGATGCAGGAGCAACTGGAAACAGCGCAGACAGCCGTAGAAGCCGCTGAACAGCGGGTACAGAAAGCAGAGCTGACCTACCAGAAGCAGAGCCAGAAGCTGAACAAGCTGGCTCCCATTATGGAAGGTTTGGAAAACCTGTCAGCGCAATACTCTCAGCGGCCAGAAGAATGGGTGCCAGAAGCAGCCACGTTTGAGACCGCCAAGAGCTATCGGGAGAAGAAGGCCATGCCGCTGATCCAGAAGTTGGTGAAGGTACTCTTTGCCCTCCATCGGAAGTACTGGGAGGTCAAGGATGAGCGGGATAAGTATCTGCACTTCTATCAGGACGAGAAGAAAGCTACCCATCATCTAAGCCAGCGGCTGAAAGAGGTGGAGGCTGAAAACTCTCAGCTCTATGCGATGAAACGTGATTTCAGGCGAGTATGGAACTATTTCGGTGCCGAAAAGATGCAGCAGGTCATTGGGCTTATGAGGGGACAGGAGCAGACCGCGGATAGAAGCCAGAAGAAGAACAGGCAGAACAGCGTAGAGCTTTAAGCAAAGCAGCCCCCCGCCAGCGGACGTTGGCGGGGGCTGTACATATAAGTGTAAGTGATATTTCGCCGCAGAAAAATGCAATAGAAATTTTTATCGGCTTGCAATCACGGAAAAGCTGTGGTACGCTTTACTAGAATAGTATAAAGGAAAAGTGTATCCTTTTTAGAAAAAGACACCATGGTGTACCAATAGTGGTACTTTTACTATGTTAAAACGAAAGAAAATAATGCGGAAATCTGCATTTGATGGAGGAAATAAAAATGGTAGACACCAAAAAAGAGCAGGAACGCGAAGAGCTGCACCGTGCAATCTGGGCGATTGCGGATGATCTGCGCGGCGCAGTGGACGGATGGGATTTCAAGAGCTACGTTCTCGGTACGATGTTCTACCGTTATATTTCGGAGAACATTGCCAGCTATATCAATCAGGGCGAAATTGATGCAGGCAACCCGGATTTCCGCTATGAAGATATGTCTGATGCAGAGGCAGAGCAGGCACGGGAAGGGCTAGTACAGGAAAAAGGGTTCTTCATCCTGCCCAGTGAGTTGTTCTGCAATGTACGGGCAAAAGCGGCCAGCGATGAAAACCTCAATGAAACGTTGGAAACGGTGTTCCGGCACATTGAGGAATCCGCAAAGGGCAGCTCCTCTGAGGGACAGTTTGCAGGGCTGTTTGATGATTACGATGTGAACAGCAACAAGCTGGGCGCGACCGTTGCCAAACGCAATGAAAAGCTCGTGAAGCTGCTGAACGGCGTAGCAGATATGAACCTTGGCGATGTGAAAGATCATGACATTGATGCCTTTGGCGATGCCTACGAATACCTGATGACCATGTACGCCAGCAATGCGGGCAAGTCCGGTGGCGAGTTCTTTACGCCTGCCGATGTTTCGGAGCTGCTGACCCGGCTGGGTACCGTAGGCAAGAAGGAAATCAACAAGGTATATGACCCTGCCTGCGGCTCTGGTTCGCTGCTGCTGAAGGCAGAAAAGGTGCTGGGACGGGATGCCGTGCGCAATGGTTTCTTTGGGCAGGAAATCAACATCACAACGTACAACCTGTGCCGCATCAATATGTTCCTGCACGACATCGAATTTGACAAATTCGACATTGCCTGTGAGGACACGCTGACCAATCCGCAGCACTGGGATGATGAACCTTTTGAGCTGATCGTATCGAATCCGCCGTACTCCATCAAGTGGGCCGGTGACGAAAATCCGCTGCTCATCAATGACCCTCGCTTTGCTCCGGCTGGTGTGCTGGCTCCGAAGAGCAAGGCAGACTTGGCTTTTATTATGCACTCGCTGGCATGGCTGGCTTCCAACGGCACGGCAGCAATCGTCTGTTTCCCCGGCATTATGTACCGTGGCGGTGCAGAACAGAAGATCCGCAAATATCTGGTGGACAACAACTTCATTGACTGCATCATCCAGTTGCCGAGCAACCTGTTCTTTGGTACCAGTATTGCCACCTGCATCATGGTGTTGAAAAAGGGCAAAACGGACAATAAGGTGCTGTTCATTGATGCTTCTTCCGAGTGCGTCAAGGTGACGAACAACAACAAACTCACCCCGGAAAACATTAACAAAATAGTGGACACCTTTGCACAGCGGGCAGAAGAAGCACACTTCTCCCATCTGGCGGAGTATTCCGAGGTGCAGGAAAATGACTATAACCTGTCGGTTTCTACTTATGTGGAGGCTAAGGACACCCGTGAGAAGATCGACATTGTGAAGCTGAACGCTGAAATCGCGCAAATCGTAGCACGAGAAAATGAACTGCGGGCCGCCATTGACCAGATCGTGGCAGAAATCGAGGGCTGAGATGGAAAGCGAAAAGAAAGATTCTGCATTGGTACGTTCTTCTGCGGCGGAATACCTGACTTTTGTTGCCTCTACTGGCGCGGACAAGGACAGCATCGAGATGCGCTACGAGGATGAAAACATCTGGCTGACGCAAAAGATGATGGCGACCCTTTACGATGTGGGGCTTCCGACCATCAATGAGCATATCAAAAAGATTTATGCTGACCATGAGCAGGACGAAGCGGCAACTATTCGGAAATTCCGAATAGTTCAAAATGAGGGTGGCCGACAGGTTACTCGCAGCGTGAACCACTATAATCTGCAAATGATTATTGCGGTCGGCTTCAAGGTGAACAACCAGCGGGCGGTGCGGTTCCGTGTCTGGGCAAATCAGATCGTGGAGCAGTACACCATCAAGGGATGGGCAATGGACGAAGAACGCCTGAAAAACGGCGGCACAGTCCTGACCAAGAAATACTTTGAAGAGCAGCTGGAGCGCATCCGGGAAATTCGCATTTCGGAGCGCAACTTCTACCAGAAACTTACCGATATTTACGCTACTTCGCTGGATTATGACTGCAATGCACTGACCACAAAAGAGTTCTTTGCAAAGGTACAGAACAAGATGCACTATGCTGTGCATCGCCATACGGCGGCAGAACTGATCTATGAACGTGCCGATGCCGAAAAGCCGCACATGGGGCTTCACACATGGAAGGATGCTCCCAACGGCAAAATCAAAAAGAGCGATGTTTCGGTGGCGAAAAACTACCTGACCGAAGATGAAATGAAGTCCATGGAGCTGATCGTTTCGGCATACCTCGACCTTGCCGAGAACCGTGCCCGCCGTCATATCCCCATGACCATGGAGGACTGGGCCAATCGGTTGGACATCTATTTGCAGGCAGATGATCTGGAAGTGCTGAAGGATGCAGGCAAAATCTCGGCGCAGCTTGCAAAAATGCACGCCGAAACGGAGTTTGAAAAGTACCGTGTGGTGCAGGATCGGCTCTACCAGAGCGATTTTGACAGGTATTTGGAAACAAATTCAATTGAATAAAATGGAAAGGAGATACTTATGGGGCAGACAACCCAAAGAGGAATAAAAGAACAAAACTGTTTGGATTTGGTGAAGCGGGGATTCTTTTGGCGTGATGATGTGCCCTGTGAGGAACCTTTTGGACACCGTACAATTCTAAATGTAACTGATGATGAATTTAATAATGGGCTTTGGCAGTGGCTTGTAAATCACGAATGCTATAAAAGCTGTTTTGGATTATTAGAAGATGATAGGTTTGAAATTGCGAGCATCCTGAGAACAGCTAAACCGAATGAACGCCTTAGTGAGTTCCCTGACTTTATATTCCGAAAAGGATTTATAGAACATTTTCAGGTTACGTCTTCTAAAACCACTCGAAAAGGAGCAGAGCACAAGAAAGACGAACAGGCCTTTAAAAGTGCAGTTCAAAAAGAGCAAGAAAAAGTAAGAAAGCAGTGGGAGCATGAAATGGAGTGCAATACACTGCGTTCAACAAGCTGGACATTTGAATATGGTGCGCATAGTTATGAGGATTTGAAGAAATCTTTTCAAGATAGCTGGGAGAAACATCTTCAAAGCCTTGAAAAATATAATGGAACTAAAGAAATAGGAATTTTCATGATCGAGTATGATGAAAGTGCACTAGGAATGATAGAATGCGTATATACAGACTGGATCAATGGTATGTCGCAAGGCGATATGCGTAAACAAGAAGATTTCAAAAATTATCGTCTTAGTAGAGATAAGAAAATTTTGAATTATATTTATCAATTCAAGGATAAAATCAGATATGTGATTTATGTGTACAGAGATGGGTTTGAAATCATCAGAACAGATAATATTCCATACTTGCTAAAACTGATGCCTTGGGATTATATGATTTATCCAATGATAGTACAAGAACGGCAGACGATGAGCTGTATTAGGTGGGAAATGAAAAATGAGTAAGCTGGATGAAATGATTCGGGAACTTTGCCCGGATGGAGTAGAGTATGTAAAGCTCAATAGTGTATGTGATATTTATGATGGCACCCACAGTACACCAAATTATACTGAGTCGGGTGTTAAATTTGCTAGTGTTGAAAATATAGGTAATCTATATGCAACGCGAAAGTATATTTCTGAGAAAGATTTTGAAAAATATAAAATCAAACCAAGAATTGGGGATGTGATGATGACTCGAATAGGGTCAGTTGGTGTTTGTACGGTTGTTGACAGAAATGAAGCACTCGCGTTTTATGTGTCGCTGGCACTGTTGAGACCACAATTAGACAAAGTTCAAAGTCGTTTTCTAAAATATGCAATCGAGAGTATACATGGACGTAAGGAATTAAGAAAAAGGACACTTATAAATGCAGTTCCTATAAAAATTAATAAGGACGATATTGGCAAGGTGACAATTCCGCTTCCACCAATTGAGATTCAGAGTGAGATTGTCCATACTTTGGATAATTACACGGAAAATGTTGTAAAATTACAAAACCAGCTTACAGCAGAGCTTACAGCTCGTCAAAAGCAGTACACATTTTATCGGAATAAGCTATTAACATTTAGCGGAAACGAAAAGGCTAAGATTGTGAAAATCTCTTTGGGCGATATCGGGCCGATTTGTATGTGTAAGCGCATTTTGAAGAGCCAAACAAATACAGTTGAAGGTGTCCCTTTTTATAAAATTGGAACATTTGGGAAGAAAGCAGATGCATATATTTCGAAAGAAACATTTGACGAGTATCGGTCCAAGTATAGTTTTCCGAAGAAAGGTGATGTGTTGATTTCGGCGGCAGGAACGATCGGAAGAACTGTCGTTTATGATGGTAAGCCGGCGTATTTTCAAGATTCTAACATCGTTTGGATTGACAACAATGAAAGTGTTGTTTTGAATAGTTATCTTCGCTACTGCTATGAGCTGAAACCGTGGAAGGTATCCAGCGGAGGGACAATACAGAGGTTATACAATGATAATATTGCAAAAGCGATAATTACCGTTCCTTCTCTCGATGTCCAAAATCGCATTGTGAATGTGCTGGACAACTTTGAGAAAATTTGCTCTGACCTCAATATCGGCTTGCCTGCTGAAATTGAAGCCCGTCAAAAGCAGTACGAGTATTACCGAGATAAGCTCTTGACATTTGCAGAAACTGGTAACACAATTTTGAGCAGAGCAGAGCAGAGCAGAGCAGAGCAGAGCAGAGCAGAGCAGAGCAGAGCACTGATTAAGCTCCTACAGTATGTGTTTGGTTATGCCATGTTGCCGCTGAGTGAGGTTGCAAATGTTTTTCGAGGTGAGTACATTACCAAGAAAAACGAAAACGCTGGTAATATTCCCGTGATTTTGGGCGGACAGGAACCAGCATATTATATTGATCGTGCTAACCACATCGGCGAAATTGTCGCAGTGGCTCGGAGCGGTGCATCTGCTGGATTTGTTTCTTACTGGAATGAACCGATTTTTATTACAGATGGCTTTGGATATGAAGCGAAGAAAGAAGTTGTTGCACCGAGATATCTGTACTACGTACTAAAAAACAAGGAAGCAGAGTTGAATGGAATGAAGCGTGGTGCAGGTGTTCCCCATGTGAGTGGTGAACGACTGGGAGAGATAAATCTGCCAGTGCCGCCCATTGAGGAACAGAAGCGCGTTGTTTCTATTCTTGACCGCTTTGATGCCATCTGCAATGATTTGACCAGCGGCCTGCCAGCGGAGACCGAAGCAAGACAAAAGCAGTATGAGCATTATCGGGATAAGCTGTTGAACTTTAAGGAGTTGAACTGATTGAAATATTCTGAAATGAGAGTGGATTTTCTTGGAGCAGCTAGGGTGATAGACAACTTTATTGATGGAACGATGGAGCCATACTCGTATGAAGATTATCTGCGAGATTTTATAAATCATTCAGACTACTTCTTGCAAAAGTCGAATGGAAAACCGTATAGTAAACCTGTTTCGGAGTCAAATGGAGAATGTGACTGTATTTCGGATATGTATTCATTTGATTTTAAGCTCTTTACATCTCAATCAAAGCTACAAGCGGCTAAAATCCTTTCACCATCAATCCAAGAAATCATGCCCGGTGTTATAAGCTTTGGGCTATCAGAAAAGCATGAAGGTGTTCCAGGATATAAACCGATTACATACAGCATTCCGTATGCAGTGTTTCGGAGCCTGAACCGGAATGAAATGATAGAGATTCGAGAGAAGAAAGAAAAAGAAGATGTATTGGAAAAAGATGTATCTCAAATTATAAAGACGTTTGAGACAAAGAAAAATATAATGTTGTTCTTTCCATATAACTTCAATTTTGATTCAAATGACAATTTTGAACAGGGAAGAAAACTTGCATTTGATGGATTGAATGCGGACTTTAAGTATCTTTTCCAATATCGAATGGACAGATTGCCAGAGTATGACACTTATGTTTCGTTCATCTACGAAAAAGAGAATTTTGTAATAGGCAAATGGACAGGAGCTAAACTTGAGTTTGTTGAAATGATACCGGTTTATAAGAGCTCGCTATATTGTGAATTGTGGCATATAGCGGAAGGATAAATGGTAGGAGGAACTTGAAATGTCCTTTTTCAATATCGTTGCGGCTACCAATGAAGATACGGTTGTTGCTGCCTATGAACCCTCCAAGGTGCGCTCTGACAGCTACCAGAGCGAGGCGGAACTGGAAAAAGAGTTTATCCGCCTGCTGTGCGAGCAGGGCTATACCTATCTGCCGCTACATACCGAGGATGAACTGATTGCTAACCTCCGCAGCCAGTTGGAAGAGCTGAACCACTACCAGTTTTCGGACACAGAGTGGCGGCAGTTTTTCAGCGATGTAATTGCCAACCCCAACGAACATATTCCCGAAAAGACCCGGAAGATTCAGGAAGATAACGTGCAGGTGCTGCATCGGGATGATGGCAGCTCCAAAAATATCACGCTGATCGACAAGAAGAACATCCACAACAACCGCCTGCAGGTCATCAACCAGTATGAGGTAAAACAAGCAGACGGCGCACGGCATGATAACCGCTACGATGTGACGATTTTGGTCAACGGCTTTCCGCTGGTTCATGTGGAACTGAAGCGGCGCGGGGTGGCCATCCGAGAGGCGTTCAACCAGATCAATCGCTATCAGCGGGATTCGTTCTGGGCGGGCTGCGGCTTGTATGAGTATGTGCAGATTTTTGTGATCTCCAACGGCACAAATACCAAGTACTACTCCAACAGCACCCGCTACAATGCCATCAAGGATGCCAAACACGGCAAGACGAAAAAGGAAAAGACCAGCAATAGCTTTGAATTTACCTCCTACTGGGCCGATGCGAATAACCGTGTGCTGACGGATCTGATCGACTTTACCCGGACATTCTTTGCAAAGCACACGATTCTGAGCGTGCTGACCCGGTACTGCATCTTTACCTCAGAAAAGATGCTGATGGTGATGCGCCCATATCAGATCACGGCAACCGAGAGGATATTGAACCGCATCGAGATCGCCAACAACTACAAAAAGTATGGCACCATCGAGGGCGGCGGCTACATCTGGCACACCACTGGCTCCGGCAAGACGCTGACCTCCTTCAAAACGGCACGGCTGGCATCGCAGCTGCCCTACATCGACAAGGTGTTGTTTGTGGTAGACCGCAAGGATTTGGACTACCAGACTATGAAAGAGTATGACCGCTTCGAGAAGGGAGCGGCAAACTCCAACACCAGCACCACGATTCTGAAACGCCAGTTGGAAAACCCGGAAGCACATATCATCATTACCACCATCCAGAAGCTGGCGACCTTCATCAAGAAGAATCCGGGACACGAAGTTTACCAGAAGCACGTTGTGATCATCTTTGACGAGTGCCACCGCAGCCAGTTCGGTGATATGCACAAGGCCATTGTTCACAATTTCAAAAAGTACCACCTGTTCGGCTTTACAGGCACCCCGATTTTTGCGGCCAATGCAGGAACTTCTACTGACCCACGTTATTTTACCACGGCACAGACCTTTGGCGACCAGCTGCATACTTATACCATCGTGGATGCCATCAATGATAAGAATGTGCTGCCGTTCCGTGTGGACTACATCAAGACGATGGACGCAGAGCCGGACATGGACGATAAACAGGTTTGGGACATTGACCGGGAAAAGGCGTTCATGGCTCCCAAGCGCATTTCGCTGGTGACCAAGTACATCCTTGACCACTTCGACCAGAAAACCTATCGGGGAGACAAATCGTATGAGTTTAATCTGCTGACGAATGTGGCAGAGGTGGCCTCTGCCCAGCGTGGTGCAGTGGAGGAAATCAAGCAAAAACAGCGCGTCAGCGGTTTTAATTCGATTTTCTGCGTGGCATCTGTGCCGATGGCAAAGCTGTATTATCAGGAGTTCAAAAAACAGATGGCGACAGACCCGACCAAGCGGCTGCGCATTGCTACCATTTACAGCTATGGAGCCAATGAAGCGGAAACGGATGGCATTCTGGACGAGGAAAACCCAGAAGATACCTCCAACCTTGACCAGAGCAGCCGGGATTTTCTGGACGCAGCCATTCAGGATTACAACGAGATGTTCCATACGAACTACTCGACCGATGGCGAACGGTTCCAGAACTACTACAAGGATGTATCGCTCCGCATGAAGAACAAGGAACTTGACCTGCTGATCGTGGTCAATATGTTCCTGACCGGCTTCGACGCCACGACGCTGAATACGCTGTGGGTGGATAAAAACCTGAAAATGCACGGGCTGATTCAAGCATATTCCCGCACCAACCGGATTCTCAATTCCATCAAGGTGTTCGGCAACATCGTTTGCTTCCGCAATCTGCAAAAGGCCACCGATGAGGCCATCGCCCTGTTTGGGGACAAGGAGGCCAGCGGCATCGTCAAGCTGCGGGACTTTGATTCCTATTACCACGGCTATGAGGACGGAAAGCGTACCGTCCCCGGGTACAGCGACCTGGTGGACCAGCTGATCCAGGAGTTCCCCGTGGGGGAGCCTATCCAGGGGGAGCAGAGACAGAAGGACTTTATTAAGCTGTATGGCAGCATTCTCCGATTGAAAAATGTGCTGACCGCCTTTGATGAGTTCCAGGGTATGGAAATTTTGCCGGAGCGGGTCTTTCAGGACTATCAGAGTGCCTATCTGGACCTGTACCAGCAATATCGGCCCCAACTGGATAACAGCAAGGAGGACATCAATGACGATGTCGTCTTTGAGATGGAACTGATCCGGCAGGTAGATATCAACATCGACTATATCTTAATGCTGGTGGCACAGTATCATCAGTCTAACTGCAAGGACAAGGAGATATTGGTGCAAATCGACAAGGCCATTGACTCCAGCATCCAGCTGAGAAGCAAAAAGGAACTGATCCACGACTTCATTGCCACCATCACCCCGGCTACGGAGGTGGACCGGGACTGGCGGGAGTTCGTCCAGCACCAAAAGGAAGCGGACCTGGATGAGATCATCACACAAGAGCGGCTCAAACCAGAAGAGACAAAACGGTTCATTGACCACTCCTTCCGGGACGGAGAACTGAAAACATCCGGGATGGAATTTGACCGGATCATGCCTCCTGTGTCCCGTTTCGGAGGCGGAAACCGGGCCGCCAAAAAGCAGGGCATCATCACCCGCATCATGCGGTTCTTTGAAAAGTATACCGGGGTGGCATAGAGACGAAAGCAAATCCATAAATTGACTTTCTCATAATAAGAGATACAATATATCTCAAAGGAGAAATATTTTATTAAGTGCATAAGGAGGGAGAACGATGGCGAACAATGCCGCCCAAAAGAGGAAAAAGAAAGCCAACAGATTTTGGGACTGGAGCAACCACATTTTTCTCAAATTAATTTTGGGGCTCATGACGATGGCGAGCCTGTCTGAGATATGCAAAGCCCTGGCTGGCGAAGATGGTTCGCCCCAAACCATAGCGGTGTGTGTCATTTTCGGTATCCCCGCAATAATTATTGGGATAGCTACAATTTGCTATGGGGCTTTTGTTCTGATCGCATGTCTGTATGGATGTTTTGTGGTGATACCCAACTCTGATAAGGCAAAGGATATTTTGGAAGCCGAGGCCAAGGCCAGAAAAAAAGAAGATGAAATGCTGAACAAGTACGGGCCTATAGACCTTGACGATTGAGCATGACGTATGCAGCATTCTCCAACACACATATTAATGCAGCAATACTTACCGATTGGATCACAAAAAGGGTGAGACGATGGCACTTCATGGAAGTCAGAAAAGATTTGACCGGAATGACGATGGCAGACTGAGCGCACTCGAGTGGTCGTCGTGGTACTATGCCACCTATGAGGCCGACAGGGAGGAAAGAGAGCGGAGCAGACGAAATGTCCAGGCGGCCCGTGCCCGCCGGAAAGCGGCGCTGACCCAGCTGGAGATAGGAGCTTGTGACATCCTGGATGGCCTGCGAGCTTACTTGCCGGAACAGCAGCTGAAGGAGACCCTGTGGGAGATGGTGATCCACTGGTTCAGCTGGGTACTGTGCCAGAAAAAATACTATACTGCAAAGAACCTGTCGCTGCTGGACGAATTTTGTGCGGCATATATGCCGGGGTACAATATAAAAATTCAAAATGCGAAAAAAGCCGGAAAGCCCCTTTTTCATGAGAAATATCAACTGGAGGAAAGTGGGATCGGAAGCTTCTGGAGGGATAGCATCCCCAGGCTGCCACGGGATGACCCGTGTGTCTTGTACCCAAACTGGCTGCAAAGTGTCTTGTACGGGATCAGCGAGCTGGTAGAGGGGTTTACCGGGGAAGGGATCTATGAACAATTGGGGGAGGCGCTGGAGTCACGCTGGGAATATGCCTGTGTGATGACGCCAAATCGAGCGGCAGCAGAGAAAGCGGTGCGCCGCTGGGATTTTCCAGACTATTATGGACTCCGGGATTTTTTGGTCAGTCAGTTTCCTCAGATAACCCAGCGGTGGGGGTGGGGACTGGAGCAGCTCCGGGAGATGGATGAATATGACATCTTGTATGAGATCTACGGAGATGACCCTGACTTAGCTATCCAGATGTGGAAACGGATGTTGGACACGGCCCAGGACCAT
>ERZ779894.2981-NODE-2981-length-13891-cov-4.420425_pt1 | contig 13891 bp, 12 predicted proteins | sample MGYA00511587_ERZ779894 | MGnify/ENA primary metagenome ERZ779894 (study PRJEB29588, sample SAMEA2160490) | human gut metagenome | biome: human gut; feature: human-associated habitat; material: faeces | place: Denmark | collected 2008/2010 ... | reverse complement strand
TGACCTTGTTGATGGTCTCGACCATGTGGACGGGGATGCGGATGGTGCGCGCCTGATCGGCGATGGCTCGCGTGATCGCCTGCCTTATCCACCATGTGGCGTATGTGGAGAACTTGAACCCTTTGGTGTAATCGAACTTCTCCACCGCCTTCATCAGACCGAGGTTTCCCTCCTGTATGAGGTCGAGGAACTGCATCCCTCTCCCGACGTATCTCTTCGCAATGGACACGACAAGACGGAGGTTGGCTTCGGAAAGGATACGTTTCGCTTCCTGATCGCCCTGCTCCATGCGCTTTGCAAGTTCCACTTCCATTTCGGCGGAAAGCAGGGGCACTTTGCCTATGTCTTTGAGATACATTTTGACGGGGTCGTCAATGCTTATGTCAATGACTCCCTTTGTCAACAGGTCGTCAGACACCACGTCCGTCACGCTTATGCCGTTGTCTTCAAGAAACTTGTACAGCTCCGCGTATTGCTCCGGCGTCAGGTCGAATTTCATTTTGTCGAGATTGTTTTCCACCTCGTCGAAGGTCACGAAGCCCTTGGAGCTTACCTCCTTGAGCGCGGTAAGAATTTCTTTCATTGCCGCTTCGTTGAATTCCATATATTTCTCCTTTAGTTATTGTCTGTTTTTTGTCGCGTCAGTGCGGACAGCTCGACAAGGATTGAAGTTTTTCTTGCTTGGTCTTTCTCCGCCTCGTATGCCTCGCTTAACGCCTTTATTTGACTTCTGAGCCGAATTTTGTTCAATTCGGACAAACAGTCGGCAAAGTATTCTGCGTCTGAATCGGCATCGTTAAACTGCACCGAAACCAATCTTTTTAGCTCCTCCGAAAAGGCGTCAATACCTTCGAGCGCGTAAAGCTCGCCGAAAACAGGCTGCTTGCCTAAGCTCTTGCATTCGGCAAGATAATCCGCAACCAGACGGAAAAAAGGATTGTCTGTTCGGGGAACGGAACAGCCTGCGGCATAATCCTTGCGCATAAGGCAGCTTGCCAGCACGAAGTACATTGCCCTGTCCTCTGCCGTAAGAAAATTCAACAGATTGTCCGCGACGGCATCGCGCCCGTCTAAGACGCCCGAATCGTCCGCCGTTTCGGTTGAACTGCCGCCAACAAGCTCGCGCTTCAACATATCGTAAGAAAGCCCCGTCCTGTCCCTTATGAGTCCGAGATAGGAGTCCTGCTCCACGCTGTCCAGCGGCTTCAACACGGAAATGGCGTTTTTGGCAAAGGTTCTGAACGCTTCCCGCTTTTTTTCCTCTCCGTTGACCTTGTCCGCGCCGCTTTCCCTCCACGCGCATTCAAGCTTGTAATCGGTGAGAGGAACAGCCGCCTCCAAAGCCTTTTCAAACGCCTCCGCCCCTCTTTTTCTGACAAGGTCGTCGGGGTCCATTTCGTCGGGCATAGACATAACGCGGACGTTCAAGCCTTCTTTCTTTAAAATATCCAGCCCCCTCAGAGTTGCAGCCTGTCCCGCCTTGTCTCCGTCGTAGCATATGTAAACATCCTTTGTAAGCCTCGAAACGAGTCTCGCCTGCTCGCTCGTCAGGGCGGTGCCCATGCTTGCGACCGTCATATCGAAGCCCGCCTGATAAAGGCTTATTGCATCCATATAGCCTTCGACTATTATTACGTATTTGAGTCTACCCTCCTGCTTGCATTTTTTTGCGAGATTGATTGCAAACAGATTTTTGCTCTTGTCGAAAATATCCGTAACGACGGTATTTTTGTATTTCGCGGCGTCCTCGCCGTTGAAAATCCTGCCGCCGAAAGCCACAACATTGCCTGCCATATTGACAATGGGTACAATTATCCTCCCGCTCAGCGGGTCGTAAGCGCGGTCGTTTTTGGTGACGTTCAGAACGCCCGCCCTGTGTATATCCTCTGTTTTGAAACCCTTGTCTTTCAAATAAAAATTAAGCGAATCCCAATCGGGCGAGTAGCCCATGCCGAAACGCCTGACGGCGGACAAACCGATTCCCCTGTTTTCGAGATATTTTCTTGCGGCAAGTCCTTTTTCCGACATAAGAGAGGCATGGTAAAAACGCGCGGCTTCGCGGCAGACGTCGTAATGAATCTGTCTTTCCTTTTTTTTGCGCTCATAAGCAGCGTCGTCTCCGCCGCTTCTGTCGGGCACTTCCAGCCCCGCGCGTTTTGCCAGCGTTTCCACCGCCTCCATAAAAGAACAGGATTCGTATTTCATGATAAATCTGATGGCGTTTCCGCCGACGCCGCAGACAAAGCAATGAAAATACTGTCCCTCGCGATTGATTGAAAGCGAGGGATTGCTGTCATTGTGAAAAGGACAAAGCGCCCAATAGCCTCTGCCCTTAGGCTTGACGTCGATATAAGAGGATATGACGTCCACTATATCGTTTTTGTCAAGCAATTCCGATATAAATCTGTTCCAGACCGCGTCGTTAGCCATTTGCAAGCTCTTACAATTAAATATTCGGCAAAAAAATTAAAATTCCCCTAAAAACCCGTCAATTTTTTCAGAGTCGAAAAAATCCGGATTTTAAGTATCGGGCAAACCGTTCAACGCCAGATTGCGGTTGCGGTATCTTGCGTCGCCGGTTATTTCCTTGCCAAAAAAATACGGCGGCAAAAATTCCTTCGCCTGATTCTCGTCGTCAAACTCCACCTCGCATACTGCAAGCCCCGACAGCTCTCCCTTATAAAAATCCATTTCTATTTTTAAATTTTCATATCGCAAAATATGTCTTTCTTTCTGTATAATTCTTCCCTTTTTTTCGGGCAAATTTTTTTCAAAATCATTTCCGCCGCACGGCGTCTCCGTTTCTAATCGCGACAGGGAAGAACCGGTGTCCCTTTTCACCGCAAAAAAACAGTCGCCGTTGACTTTGCGATACCTTTCCTCTGTTGTTCCGACCGTCACGTAATATTGCTCTATTTCCAAGCGCTCGGCGTCGCGCTCGAAAAGCTCCTTTACGTAAACGTCGGGAATCAAAAATTTTCTTTCAATTTCCATTTGCGCCTCTTTTCGGAAAATATGCGGAAAACTCTCCCGCCGCTTCGTGACTGTTTTTTATCATCCCAACGCGACGTCCAACACCATCATAAGGACAAAGCCTATCATGACTCCCCAAGTTCCGAGGTGAGGGTGCGCGTCAAGCTTTGCGTCGGGTATAAGGTCTTCCGCAACCACGAAAATCATGGCTCCTGCGGCGAAAGCAAGCAGCCAAGGCTGCGCGGCTGTCAGATACGCGGCAAGAAAATATCCCAAAACCGCCGAAACGGGTTCAACCGCTCCGCTGCCTACGCCGAAGGCAAACGCCTTGCCCCTGCTTCCCGTCGCCTTCTTCAACGGAAGGGACACCGCCGCGCCCTCGGGAAAATTCTGTATCGCAATGCCGAGCGCAAGCCCGAGCGCCGAAACATACGCAGCGTCCGTGCCAAGCGCGCCTGCCGCTCCGAATGCGAAACCGACTGCAAGTCCTTCGGGAATATTGTGAATTGTGACCGCAAGAAACATCTTGACAGGCTTGTTCAGGGAGGTCTGCGGTCCCTCGTCCTCGTTTGTTCCGCTGTGGAAATGAGGAACTATTTTGTCAAGAAGCACAAGAAAGAGTCCGCCGGCGACAAACCCCGTCGCGGCGGGCACAAAGCTCCATGTTCCCCAGTCCGAGGCTGCCTCGATTGACGGAATAAGCAGCGACCATACGGACGCGGCTATCATAATTCCCGCAGCAAAACCCAAAAAAAGCGTGTTCAGCTTTTCGGAAATTTCTTTTTTGAAGAAAAACACCAGCGACGAGCCGAGCGTCGTGGATAAAAATATCAATGAAAAACCGAGAACGGTTAAAGCAGTATAACTCATATTTACTCCTGTTTGTCGATTATACCACACTCGGACTTAAAACACAAACGCCTTGAAACGCCGCAGCTACCGAAACGTCGTTTAATAACCGCTCCGCAGCGCCTTGCCTGCAAACCGACAAAAAATCAGATAAAAAAGGCTTATGCCTAAAAAGCATAAGCCCTTGAATTTTGCCGCCGTTTATTTACGGGGATTTCTTATATTCGCCTGTGCTCGTTATCTTTTGCCCTGTGCGACCGATTGCAGGTCTGGCAGTACGCTGTTATCGCAAGACTATATCCCATATATTTATCCGCCGTAGCGGTTGTATTCAATTTTGATTTTGTTACGTTTTTCCCCTATCATTCTTTGGTTATATAAATACCCTTACCGTTAAATCCTGCCATTGGTTTGGTCGTAGCATACCGTCTTTTTCCTTTCTATACGACCTTGCCCCTTTATAATCAATCGTAAATTCCCATACTAACTTTTTCATATCGTCAGGCTTGTCAATTAAGTCAAAATTCATATACCAATTAAAGCACGTTTCCGTTACGGGAACAATGGTGTGAACGAACTGATTAATCACTTCCCTATCAATATAATGCTCGGTAAAATCCATCTTTGATAACAGAAAATCTTCCACCTTTTTAGCAGGCTCTTCCTCCCCGTCTTCGTTTGGAACCATTCCCGCGTCAAGAATACGCCTTTTGTTTATAAGTTCGATTTTCTCTTGCTCGATTTCCTTTTTGAGTTCCAAATAAGATTCTTTTGGGATTTCATCTTCCAAGCGCATACGAGTTAAGCGTTTGAGTTTTTCGTCTAACTTTGCTATCTCTTTATCAACCGTTGCTTTGATTTCCGCTGCTTTTTGATATTCTTCAAACACACCGATTTGATATAAAGACGACACGTTGTTCAGAATATCTTTCTTGCTTCCCCATAACCCTGCAAAAATATGCCTTGCCATCATCTCTAATTTCCAATCGCATATTTCTCTCAGATTACAAGTTTTTGAATCGTCAATCCCTGCTTCAAGCCTGATATCCTTAGAACCGTTGTTGAGTTGATTATAGCATTTGTATCCGTAAATGACTTCGCCGTTTTTATTCTTACGCCATTTGTTTTTGCGCATTTTATAACCGCATCTGCACTTTAACTTCTTCGTCCAGACGTCGCCACTTTCGTGAATACCCGTTTTGTGAAGCACCTCCCCGTTTTCCGTGCGGAATTTGCTATACCTTGTACGTTGTTCTCTTATCTGCTTGCATCTATCCCATTGCTCTTCGGATATAATCGGCTCAAAATCGCCTTTTACGTAAAGATAGGTATCTTCGTCACGGTTTATAATAATTTTTTGGTCAAGAAAATTGTTTCTTCGTGATTTTAAGTACGCAGGATAGCCTTTGTAGGTTGAGTTATGTAGTATTCGTGATATTTTTGAATTTTCCCATCTGACTAACCCCGAACTATCCTTTCTTTTACGGCGTATCATTTCGTCACGAATTTGCGAGATTCCTTTGCCAGCAGAATACATATCGTAAATCATACGCACCGTTTCGGCTTGTTCTTCGTTTATTACGTAAGTTCCTTTCGCTTTGTCTCTATCATAACCTAAAATGTTACCGCTTCCGTATAAAACGCCCTTGTCTCTACTGATTTTCTGCCCCGCACGAACACGCTCGGAAATCTTCCTGCTTTCTTCTTGCGCAAGCGTTGCCATAATCGTCAGCCTGAGTTCGCCGTCTCCGTCCATCGTCCAGATGTTATCTTCCACAAAATAGACTTCAATGCCGTACTCTTTTAACTCTCTCGTAACCACGAGCGTATCAACCGTGTTTCTTGCAAAACGGCACACTTCTCTCGTTACGATTAAATCGAACTTTTTCTGCTTTGCATCTTGCAACATTTTTAAAAATGCAGGTCGCTTTTTCGCTTGCGTTCCCGTAATCCCCTCGTCGATATACTTCTTAATAACATACCAATTAGGATTTCTATTAGCCACGTCGTCGTACCATTGCATTTGATTTTCCAAAGCAGACAGTTGCGCTTCGTGCTCCGTACTAACTCGTCCGTAGAAAACCACTTTTCTTTGTCTTGCCCTGTTAAAATTAACGTTAGTGGGCATTACCATTCCGTTTTCAATCAAGTTAAATCGCCTCCTTTGAATAATTTATTTTGCTTTACTACGCTTTCCCCAAACTGCGTACGCTTCTTTTCGATTTTAGCGTATTCTCGCTCGTCAATCATTTCGTTATCACGCATAATTTCTAACATCTTAAACGCGATAATCTTATTTAACACCTCCATATTTATTTTTGACTTGTCGATCTTCTCTACGCTTTGGGCTGTGTAGTTGCCTTGATTTTCCACTTCGCTATTTAATTTTTCATCCTTTTTTAATTCCTTATAATTCAATTCTCCTTAATTTTTATTTTATAGGGGATTATCCGCACTTTTAACGGAAAGATAAATACGGATGCCCTATTCAATCATTTTTCTCCTTATTAATTCCCGACGTTACGGGTGTATTAAGTATAGCTTTTGTTTTAGCTATATTCCGCTGTTGTCGGTTGACTTCAAATAGTCATAAGCCTTTTTAATGAAGTCCACCTTAGTCATTTTGCGTTCCTTTAAAAACGCATTGATTTCGTCAAGCAGCTCTCTCGGTATCATCGTCTGAAAATTACCGCTCGCCGCCTGACGCTTTTCTTTGTTCCTCTCCTCGTACTTTCTGTTGGCTATCCTCTGCGGAGTATCTTCCTTTCTTGTAACCATAACAAATCTCCTTAATCGACGTAGACGATTTCGTTTAAGATTTCTTCTTCGATAAGATGGTTTATTTCTTCCCTACGACGCACGTCTTCTAGATAATTCCCCGTCCGTTTATACCTCTCGTCTTTGGACAACTTTTCATACATAACGTCATAGAGATCGTTTGCCGCTTTATCAACGCCGTGAAGATATTCGGGCAGATGCCCTGCCAAGCTCAACAATTTGCCGAAATTATGTTCTTCGATATAGTGTTTCGCAAGCGTTCCGTATTTTCCGTAAACGTGACGCACGGGTTTTACAAGCTTTTGATACTCCATAACTTCCTCAACGGTAAGACCTTCCGCTTCAGACTTTCTTTCCAATTCTTCTAACGTCATAACAAACCTCCAAAAAATATTTATCGTATATATACTATACCATATTTTTACCTGTCTGTCAATGGGTTTTATAGAGTTGGCAAGAATGGCTCCTCGCTATGTCAGCAGTAAAAGCACCGAAACTACCGCCTGTGCAAGCAGAAGCACGGGAGTTGCCCAGAAAAAGAATTTTCTGAATCCGCTTTCAAATGCGATTTCATCCTTTGCCTTTTCGATTTCCTTTTCCGCTTCCTTTACCTTTTGGGTAAGCGATTGCGCCTGCTGATTCATTTTGAACACGGCGTCATCTGCGGCTTTGTTTACCCGATCGTTCAGCGTCTTAGTAGCCGAATCAGTCGCCCTTTCCGTAGCTGTATTTACTTGACGTTCTATCCCCGATACCGTTGTCGTTATCCTGTCCAACGTTTGATTCAGGTCTCTCGACAACTTCTCGTTGCTCTCTTTCACGTCTTTCGTAAATTTCTTTAAGTCGTCGTTCAGATTCCTCTCGAGCAGCTCGTTCTGCCATTCTACGTTCTTCACTTGCCGCGTCAGTTCCGCAATTCGCACATTTTGCGTCAAAATCAAGTCGTTGCATTTCTCGTTCGATACCGACAAGGCTTGCATTAACAATCCTTCCCGCGCTTGCGCCGTTACTTGTTTTACTTCCTCGCACAACGCCTGCGCTGGCAGGTTGTCCGTTAAATCCACTTCGTCGTCCGTTAAAGGGTCCGGGCTTCTCCCCGTTATTCTGTTTTCCAATTTTTCTTATTACCTCACTTTTTGTATAATTTGTTCCGAGCTTTTCCCCTCGGATGGGCTTTTGTTTTTGAGGATGCAGGTAGGAATAATCCTTACCGTCTCTCGTGATTTTTACGCCGTAACATTTCTCCAAATATTCTTTGAATTTGTCAGGCGTAGTTGAGTTTTTGATTGCTTCGACAATAACCTCTCTTAGTTCTTCTTTCCAACTCGTACCGCCTTTTAACATAATTTTTCGTTCGGTAGCCGTCCGGCTGTTCTTACCTCGTTTACGGAAGTCCGTTTCCGTAAAGCCGTGCTCTTTTCCGATTCTGTTGACTTCGTCTTTCATTGCAACGTAATCTTTTTGGCTGAACTGCAACTTCTTACCTGTAATCGGATGCACGGCGTTTACGATGATATGACTGTGCACCGTCTGCGTGTCCGTATGTGTTGCTATGACGCACTCGCAACTTTCAAACAGCTTTTGTGCAACCTCTTCGGCGTAAAGGTGGGCTTGCTGTGCGGTAACGTTATCGCTCCTTGCACACGACAGTTTGAAATGATAGTACTTCCTTTCGTTAAACTTATCTCCCTTACCAAACCGCTTTGCTGTCTGCTCAAATTGCTCCGCATAGTCCTCGTCCTCGAAGAGATTTCTTGAAGATACGTATGCCACTTTCTTCGGGTTGGTTATGTAGCTTATGCCGTTTTTAGGTTTCGCCTTGCTTGCACTGCATTTCAAAAGTGGCATTACCCGCCTCCGATTGCAATAGATATTCTGCGGTATAACTTCTTTAATTCGGCAATACAACTTCGTATTTCTTCTTCCGTAGCCAAGCCATTATAACTGTTTCTAACCGCTTGATTTAGGTTATTCCCTTGCCGTTTTAATTCGGCTAACAACTCGCTTGCGTGTTCTACCACAACAATCGGTTTGCCTGTGATTGCCCGTATGACAAACTCCGTCATCGTCAGTCCGCTTGTCACTATCGCCTTGTCTATTAAGTTTTTCTCTTTTTCGTTCGCCCTGAATATGTAGGCGAATGGTCTTGTTCTGTTGCCTATAATACTTCCTCCTTTTCTTTTTTCGTTCGTTGATTTTCGGGGTCTTAGGGGTTTGCCCCTAACGAGGCGACTTGAAAAGTCGGTATTTGGCAATCCAAATACGTTCCTCGCTATCTGCGACACCCCAACTTTCACCCCCTTAATATTCAATTGTCTTTTGTCTGCATTTTAAGGCTGTAAGCTTCGCCTTGTTTTCTCCTTTTATCACCTCCACTAAATTATTTTTGAGTTGTCCTATGGGGACAAGCTCGGATTTTTTGCCCTGTTCGGGCATAGAAAAAGCCCGACCGTTGTTCACAGTCGAGCTATGTTTTCACGCTCTGTACGAGTGTGTTCTATTACGCCGATTACTCATTTTTACGTTTTTGCAAGCATTTCCCTTTCGTAGAAAGGGAAAACGTTAATTTGAAAGCCTTTTAAGTATCTCCTTAAAGATATGTTTTTTCACTTTTTACCATATTCTTGCGAATTTCTTGCCATATACAACGAAGTCTCCGTCCTCTTTTTCTGCCACGCAACCTATAGGAAGCGCTGTACAACGAGAAAAATTTTTGAACTGCGGAGTGTTTACAATCGGAGCATAAATTCGCCAGTCAGAAGGGCTATTCTTTTCATAATGGCGCAATACCAATATTAGCACGTTTTCATTCGTTAGCCACTTTGAAACCAACCTGTCCCTTTCATCTTTTGCTTCCGCTATCTTATCGTAAACGAGCTCTTTTTCTTGTTCGTCCGCTATACGAAGCTCCATATACAAACGGCTAATCTTTGCCTTACACTCATCGCAAGTCTCGATGATTTTATCTCTATGCCTATAATCAGTAGCATTATCCGAAGCCGTTTTGTCAATTATCGTCCAAGAAATGGGGGTATAATTTACCCTTTTCTTTTTACCTTTTTGAAAGTTGAATTTTTTAACAGCCTGATAGATATAATCCATCGCCGTATCATAAAACTCGTACTCGTTTTCCTTATCCCTCTCGTCTATCTCCTTGAAGAACATAGGCGCAGGACGATTATACTTTTTACGCAGCGCGGAAAGTTCTTTCCCAACGTTCACGTTGTCGTAGGAGCGCTTTGCTTTGTCTATTTCCAAACCAGACAAAACGGCAAGTTTACAAACGTCGTTATAAATCTCCAAGATTTTGCCTACAGGTGCGCCGTGATGGATTTCGCTCCATATAATACTGTTTAACTTTTGAGAAAGGTTTACGATTTCTCCGATTTTGTTCTCGCTCGTATCATGGTCAAGCTCGGCAAGAGTTTGATCTGTCTTGCCAGCCGTTTCAATTTCGCATACGGGAACCTTGAAAAAGCCCTTGTACTTCTCGGCAGTTTCTACAAGCAGTTTATCGTCGGTTACGAGCATTGTATCCGAATCGTAATCGCAACCGTTCAGGCGCTGTTGGATGTTCTCTCCGATAGCGTTTACGCAGACGATATTATTTCCTAAATCGAAGTAATCCCATATCCCGCCGTCAAGGTTATTTTCCACACAGTAAAGATTGCCCATCGTGATATGCGGTGAGCGCGCGCAAAGAAGTTTTGCGCCGTTTTCAAAGCGTTTAGAATATATTTGTCCTTTCTTTAACTCGCTTGTTACCTCTTCCCCTGCTATGTATTTTAACAGTTCCGGACCGTTACCGAATAGCGTTGCGTTCGTGCCGTTCAACAGAATATGTCCACGGCGCAAATTACCTTTTAACCCACTTACTACGTCATCACGAAAATTAGCGTATAGAGCTGTACTGTCAAAAGTCGTGTAACTCATTAGCAAGCAAAAAATAACTTCAGCGCGCTCGGCAAGTCCGTCGGGAACTTTCTTTTCTTCTCCGTCCTTTTCTCTTGCATAAGCATCGGTAAAATGATAACGCATAAATTCCACGTCGTTACGGATAAGGGAGATATAATCAAAGCTCGGCTTTAATTGTTCTTCAGCTTGCGCTTTATCAATTCCCAACGTATTGAGAAGTTGATAACTGCTCTGCACCATATCGCCGTGAAAAAATCTTGTGCTTTTATCCCATTTGACCACGCCAAAAGTATTATCTACGCTTTCTATCCACTTGCGGATATTCTTTTCGGTAAGACCACCAGCAAATTTAAGATATTTCAAACTGTTTGGCGTAGTTACCATTACGATTTGACTAACGTCCGTTGCGAGCGTAACAAACCCGCGCGCTTTTAAGTCGTCCAACGTGATATTTTTATCTTGTATCCATTTTTGCAGTTTGGTACGGAAAGCGCAAGACTTGAAAAACTTGTTGCGCAGGAGAAGCATATGCTTGTCCGCATAATTGTCCGTAAATACGCTCTCGTCTAACAGGCTTTCGCCGTCCCATATATCGTTGGTGATTTGCGTTTGCTTTTGCTCGGCAGTTAGATTGCCGTCCTGCAATTCGACTGAAATTACTTCTTCTTTAAACGTGCTTTTATAATCGGGAACAAACAAAATGCCGTCAAGCGGAATCACTATCGTTCCTTTGATGCTACTTAGAGAAAGCGCCATATATGATTCCCACGAAGCAAGGTCGGTTTGCGCTTTCAAACCGCAACTGCTCCATTTTGACATTGCTTTATACAGGCGTTCGTCTATGAAAAGACATTTCCCTTCTCTTGAACTGCCTGCACTACGCTTATACCTGACATAGTGAACGCCGTCCAAATAAAAGCCGTTCTCGTAGAAATGTTCCCGTAACTCTTTGATTTTTATAGGCTTTCCATTTTGTGGCTTATATGTATAATTAAATTTTACGTTAATTACTGCAAGGGTATATTCGTTTTCGCTCTTATCTTGAAAATAAAATTTTTTACGACAAACGCGCTTATACGCCTTTTCAAGTTCAATCAAGTCCAGCGAATAGTCCAGATAAATTTTAAACAGACGAAAAGCATCGTCCTTCTTCTCAGGCATATTATACCCGACAGTCACGCCATTCGTCTGTTCCTGTTTATAAATATCCGCCGCTTCTATTGAAATAATTCTATACCCTTGTTTCATTTTTACCTAGTCCTTCTATTGTCTGCCCTTATTATATCATAGTAAATATGACAACCTACGTCATATATTATATAAAATTTCGCTAAAAATAGCAACGGCCAAATATCCACGTTCTTGGACCTCTGACCGCTTTTGTAATTTTTTATTCCGTTATTGTGCCGTTTTTGATATGGTAAGCTTTCTTGTTTTGCTCACAAAATTCAATTACGTGTTTTGCTTGCTCGTTGAAAAACTCTTTATGCTTTTTATAGGCAGATACTTCTTTGTTGTAATGCAATCTACCAAAAATGATTTTATCAGCAAAACTTACTGCTTTTAAGATTTCTTCTAAACTTTGGTCTATCATATTTGGCGTTGGATAAGGCTCAATACTTACCCACGTGTAAAAGCCTGCATCATGCAACGCTTTTAATGAAGCAATCCTTTCCTCATATTTAGCCGTGTTAGGCTCAAACTTTTGCCTAAACTCTTCATCTAAAGACACGATAGTTATTCCATATTCGTTATTATGAGAATATTTTGCAAGCTCTATTGGTAAAATACCTTTTGTTAAAACTGTGCATTTAATATCAGCGTTGTTTAACTTTTCGATAATCTTTAAGCTCAACTCTTTTACTTCATCATATCCATACATAAAAGGGTCAGTTGAAAATGAAAGTTGAACCGATTGCATTTTCTCTTTAAGCTTAGGTATTTCTTTATCAAGTATTTCAAGAGCGTTGCTAACAAGCTTAGGCTCACACCATTCTTCATAAGTTTTAGCTTTTCCGAAACGTTTAGCCATCATCATTGCGTAGCAAGGGAATTTACAACCGTGAGCACAACCTTGAACGTGGTTAATGGTATAGTCTCCATATTCTACACCCGTTTTATATAACATTGTCTTTCGTTCTATTTTTTTCATAAATTATTTCCGTTTGATTTTAATTGTGTTTTGATAGAAATTCATACTTTTGGATATTCTACCCGTTTTAGTTGTGGCTGGAACACGAATAATATCTATTTGACCATTAGACTCCAAATTTTTAATAGCATTATTCATATCTTTTGTTAAATATAAAAAACCCTTTTTCCGATATAATGTCGAATAAAAATCTTTCAATTCAATGTATTCGTCGGGGAGTTCGCTTTTTATAAAGCTTTCGCAATCACAAACCCTATATTCGTAATCAAATAAACAAGGTTGCCCTTTATTAATATCTATTGTCATTTGGTTATTACAAGCAATCATATTATCAGCCATTAGGATAATTCCGTGTTTATTATTAGTCGCAAAAAGCATTTGATACTTTGAAAGTCGTGACTTTGAATATCTAATAGGTATCCTACAGACAAAATTAAATGTTTTAGCTAATTCTTTCATATATTGTTTTAAAAAAAGTTTTTCTGCTTGAAAAATATCTATTTTGCCTGAGTTGTAATCTGCTAAAATTGCTTGCCAATAGTCACCATTTGCAATTCTATTCATATTAGCTATATCATTTTTAAAATCATTTGAATCAATTGTAAATTCAGGCAACTCGTCATCGATATATTCCATATTTAATTTTAACAAACGACATCCTTCTCTTAAAAAGCCAAAAGAATTAAAGTTTAATAAAAGTTCAACACTATTATATTTTCTTGGCGTTAGCTGCGAGAAAATACTAAAGTCTAAGTATTTTATACCAAAGGGGTCAACATAAAGAAATATATTTTTCCTAAGGTTACTCTTAAGAATCTTCGGAACTTCTGTACGATAATCGCCTTGAACGACATTCATTGACACATCACATAAATTAGAACGTAAAATATCAGCGTGTTCATATTCAACGAAATAAGGAGTTATTTTTGTATTAAACTTAGAATTTGCTTTTGCTTGATAAACCTTTTCCTTTACCAATAAAGGCGAACCCGGTGTACCATCATCAAATTTACCTTTCCCCGCAAATCCGTCAATATAAACAACTTCTACACCTGTGCTCATAATTTTATTAAAATACGGCAATATATATGAACCAAGTAAAGCATCTTTGTAATTAGACCATTCTTTTTTCTTCTTAAAAAATTCCTTTGTACTCGCCAAGACCTTTCTCCCTTTATCTTATTATTTTTTTATTACATTTAAAAACAAGTTAATCAAAATTCA
>ERZ779894.2980-NODE-2980-length-13893-cov-3.078841_pt1 | contig 13893 bp, 7 predicted proteins | sample MGYA00511587_ERZ779894 | MGnify/ENA primary metagenome ERZ779894 (study PRJEB29588, sample SAMEA2160490) | human gut metagenome | biome: human gut; feature: human-associated habitat; material: faeces | place: Denmark | collected 2008/2010 ... | reverse complement strand
CCTGCCGATCGTGCAGATGGGCTCTGCAGCGTCGGGAGGATGCTGGAGGAGGCAGAAGGGATTGGAGAATTTCTGGGAGAGATGGCTGAGAAGTGCTTTCATCCCTATGATGCTTTTACTGTAGGAGAGGTCTTCAATGAAAAGGAAGATGAGATCAAAGATTTTATCGGAGAAAACGGATATTTTTCATCCATGTTTGATTTTGAAGAAACCTGTTACGGAAAGAGCGAGGATGGCTGGTATGCATCCAAACCGTACCTGACTCCGGAAGAGTACAAGAAGTGTATTTTCCATACGCAGAAAAAGATTGGGGATACCGGCATGATCTCCAACATTATTGAGAATCATGATGAGCCAAGAGGTGTCTGTCACTATATTTCTCCGGAAGACCGCTGTCCGGATTCAAGGAAGCTCCTGGCAGGTGTTTATTTTCTGCTGAAGGGAATTCCGTTTATTTATCAGGGTCAGGAGATCGGTATGGAAAATATGGAGTTTACTTCTATGGATCAGATCGATGACATCAGTACCATCGATGAATACCAGGTAGCGCTCCGTGCCGGATGCAGTGAAAAAGAAGCGCTTGATGCTGCTTCCGCATTTTCCAGAGACAATGCCAGAACTCCGGTACAGTGGAGCGCAGAGAAAAATGCGGGATTTTCAGAAGGAGAGCCGTGGCTTGGGGTCAATCCCAATTATAAGGAGATCAATGTAAAGTCCCAGTTAACGGACAGTGATTCCCTCCTTTCTTTCTACAAAAAGCTGACTGCACTGAGAAAAGCTCCGGAATATAAAGAAACGCTTGTATACGGAACATTCGCTCCATATCAGGAAGAACAGAAGAATCTGATCGCATATACAAGAAACGGTGAGAAAAATCTTCTGATCCTGGGAAATATGCAGGCACAGTCACAGAAGGTATCTTTGCCGGGAGAAGTAAAAGAGGTGCTTCTGAATAATCAGAAAGCTGTGGAGATCACAGAAAAAGAGATCATTTTGAAACCGTATCAGTTTATCGTTCTGGAGACCGCTGTCTAATGCGGCGTCAGAACAGCAGAGAAAAAAACAATAGCTATTTAGCTGACAGTCTGTTAAAATAAATGTTCGGCTGAAAAAACAGCCGTAAAGAAAGAGAATGAGAATTCAGAAGGGAATAAAGTATGCTGAAGATAAAGAATTACGTAAAGGCAGAAAGCCTTGAACAGGCATATGAACTGAACCAGAAAAGAACAGCCTGTGTGCTGGGCGGTATGGTCTGGCTGAAAATGGGAAACCGGAACATCATGACAGCCATTGATCTGTCAGGTCTTGGGCTGGATACTATTACAGAAACAGAAGAAGCATTTGTGATCGGCTGTATGACACCACTTCATGCGCTGGAAACCCACAAAGAGCTGAATGCCTATACAAACAGTGCTATCCGTGAAAGTGTACGGCACATTGTGGGTGTGCAGTTTCGAAACTGTGCCACAGTGGGCGGAAGTATTTTCGGAAGATTCGGATTTTCCGATGTACTGACCATGTTTCTGGCACTGGATACCTGGGTGGAACTGTACAAAGGCGGCTGCATCTCACTTGCCGAATTTGCCAGGCAGAAACCGGACCGGGATATTCTGGTGCGCCTGATTGTGAAAAAACATGAGGATAAAAGTGTCTATCTGTCTCACAGAAATTCAAAAACAGATTTTCCGGTACTGACCTGTGGTATTTCGTTACGTGATGGACAGGTCTATACGGCAGTCGGTGCCTGTCCGTCGAGAGCAGTCTGTCTGTGTGTGTCCGAGGCTGACTGGAAGAAAAAGGGCAGTGAAGCACTGGCCGGAGAACTGGCTGCGCAGTTCCCGACAGAAGGAAATATGCGTGCGGGAAAAGAATTCCGAAGCCATCTGGCAGAAGTTCTGATCGGCAGAGGGCTCAAACAGATAGAAAAGATGCAGGAGGTATAACGGTATGAAGATCCAGATGACGTTAAATGGTAAAAAAATCACAGAAGAGATTCAGCCGGGGATGCTCCTGCTGGATTTTGTGCGTGCCCATGGGTGTAAAAGTGTGAAAAGAGGATGTGAGACGGCAAACTGCGGGTTGTGTACAGTATTTGTAGATGACAAACCGGTACTTTCCTGTTCCACTCTGGTGGCGAGAGTATCCGGCCATAAAGTAGATACTCTGGAAGGACTGCAGGAGGAAGCGGCGGAGTTCGGTGCATTTATCGCCAATCAGGGAGCAGAACAGTGCGGTTTCTGTAATCCGGGCATGATCATGAACGCACTGGCACTGTTTCGTGAGAATCCGGATCCATCCGAGGAAGAAATAAAAGAATATCTGGCAGGAAAAGGTTACACCTTAAAAGACAGCTTCTCCATGCCGTATGCGAGTGATCCGGTAACATGGGACGGACTTGCAACTTCCCGTACGGCAGATACCGATGCGATCATCAATACCTATGACGGACTGATGGAGTACGATGTAGAGGGAACTCTGCAGCCGGCACTGGCAGAATCCTATGAAGTATCTGATGACGGACTGACCTATACCTTCCACCTTCGTAAAGATGTAAAATGGACCGATTCCCAGGGACGTGAAGTGGATACTGTAAAAGCAGATGACTTCGTGGCCGGAATGCAGCACATGTGTGATGCACAGGGCGGTCTGGAATACCTGGTACAGGGCGTGATCAAAAACGTATCCCAGTACATCAGCGGTGAAGTTACCGATTTCGACGAGGTTGGTGTAAAAGCTGTTGATGACTATACCGTAGAGTACACACTGGAAGAGCCATGCAGCTACTTCATGACCATGCTGGGCTACACCATCTTCATGCCGATGAGCAGAAGCTACTATCAGTCCCAGGGTGGTAAATTCGGTGCTGAGTACGATTCTTCCGCAGCAGATTATCAGTACGGAAAAGATTCCAACTCGATCGCATACTGCGGACCGTACCTGGTAACCAACGCTACAGCGAAAAATACCATCGTATTTAAACTGAGCGATTCTTACTGGAACAAAGACAACGTAAACATTAAAACCCTGACCTGGCTGTTCAATGACCAGTCTGATGTTACCAAAATGTACACAGATGCAAAAGCAGGTACCGTTGACTATGTAAACCTGAACACCTCCACTATGGAGACAGCAAAATCCGAAGGTCTGTACGACCAGTACGCAGTAGTTTCAGATACCGACGCTACTTCCTTCATGGGATTCTACAATATCAACCGTACTGCGACTGCAAATGCCAACGACGGAACAACAGCAAAGAGTACAAAGTCTGACGAAGAAATCCAGAGAACAAACAAAGCACTGCAGAACGTTCACTTCAGAAGAGCGATCAGCTTTGCAGCAGATCGTGGCGCTTACAATGCACAGCAGGTTGGCGAGGATCTGAAGTATACTTCCCTTAGAAATACCTTTACCCCGGGATATTTCGTAAGCCTGTCAAAAGACACTACCATTCAGATCAACGGAACCGACACAACCTTCCCGGCAGGCACCTACTATGGTGAAATCGTACAGAAACAGATCGACGCCGACGGCGTGAAGATCAAAGTATGGGATGCCGAAAACAAGACCAGCGATGGTTTTGATGGATGGTACAATCCGGAAAACGCAGTAGAAGAACTGAATACCGCAATCGAGGAGCTCGCAGAAGACGGTATCACCATCGATGAGAGCAACCCGATCCAGATTGAGTATCCATATCCGTCTGCAGTAGAAGTTTACACCAACAAAGCAAACTCCTACAAGAAATCAGTAGAGGCTGCCCTTGGCGGAAAAGTTGTGATCAATCTGGTTGATGCCGTAGACCTGGATGGATGGTACTATGCAGGATACTATGTAAACTATGGTTATGAACAAAACTACGACGTATATGATGTCTCCGGATGGGGTCCGGACTTTGGTGATCCGTGCTCTTATCTGGATACCATGCTTCCGGACTACGAAGGATACATGACCAAATGTTTCGGTATCTTCTAATTTTGGAAAAGGTAAAATTGGAAAGACCAGAACAGTTGAAAGCCAATGAATAAACCGGCAGGGGGATGGGGACAAAAAAAGCCATTCCCCTGTCATATTGTGTTAAGGAATGAGAGAATATGACAAAATATCTTTTTAAGCGTTTGTTGCATGGCCTTGTTTCCGTAGTAATCGTCGTTGGATGCGTTATGACTATGATCTATTCTCTGATGGACCGAAATCTGATTTTCGCACAGGATACCACCTATTCCCATCAGAGCAATAACCAGAAAAAGGTGTACAAATATCAGAAGTGGGAGACATACGGATATCTTGATTATGTAACCTATGCAGATTATTTGAACGCTCTCAAAGCAAAAGGCGAAATTGACGAGGATACGAGATCCAAAGCAGTAGCATTCGGAAGAACGAAAGACCAGGATTCAGAACTGGTATCTGAATATGTAAAGGAATTTACAGCTTATTATAAAGCAAAAGGTTACACCGTAAGAAGATACGATGCGATCATGATGGGTAAGAAAAAATATGCCAACGGCGGACAGCAGCAGCTGTTTGCATACAGGGATATTCCGCTTGCAACGCGTCTCGGAAAATATTTTTCCGGTTTGATTGACATCGACAGCATTCACGATGCTGCAAAGGTAGAAGGTAAGAGGGGGATTACATTTACCTTACACGATCCGGTATATGGGGGAAAGAAATTTTCACCGGCCATCATGGGAAATGGCACAACACACAAGTACCTGATGTACTTTGACTCAAAATTCCCATATTTCCATCAGAATATAATCACCATAAATTTAGGAAAGTCCTATTCCGTAAATGAGGGTGTGGATGTAGCACTGACCATGACCCGCGCGCAGGGATCCTACGTAAAATCGGAGATTACCTACCCAAGCGGTCTGGTGGAATACAGTGCAGACGATCTGCACAGCGCAACGTATATGAGCGAATCTCAGGATGCAAGCGCTGTTCATTCCGATCGGTTCACAGATGACTATACCAACGTGGATACAGTTAAGAGTGGTAAATCAAAAATCGGCTATTCCTTTGTGATCGGTATCATTGCCGTGATTCTTTCCTATCTCATCGCAGTGCCGCTTGGCATTCTGATGGCGAGAAAGAAAGACAAACTGGTTGACCAGCTTGGAACCATCTATATTGTATTCATTATAGCAGTACCTTCACTGGCCTATATCTTCCTGTTTAAGGCAATCGGAGGAAAAATGGGTCTGCCGACCACCTTTGACATGGATTCGAAGAGCAAGCTGATGTATATTCTGCCGATCGTTTCCCTGGCACTGCCGCAGGTGGCAAACCTGATGAAATGGCTGCGTCGATACATGATCGACCAGATGAACTCCGATTACGTAAAATTCGCAAGATCCGGTGGTCTGACAGAGGGAGAAATCTTTACGAAACACATTTTGAAGAACGCAGCGATTCCGATCGTGCAGGGTGTTCCGGCGAGCGTACTGTTCGCACTGACCGGCGCCATCATCACCGAGCGTGTGTACGTAGTACCTGGTGCCGGTAATCTGCTGACGGAAGCAATCAGCAAATACGACAATGGTGTTATCGTAGGTGTTACACTGTTCTACGCAGTGCTCTCCGTGATTTCCATCATCCTGGGCGACGTTTTGATGTCCATGGTGGATCCGCGAATCTCATTCTCAACGAAAGACAGGTAGGGACTTATGAATTATGATTTAGATAAATTCGGTCTGTCTGAGGAAGAACTGTTTTCTCCTGTAGATAACAGCTCTCTGGAGTCTGAGAAAATTACGGCTCCGAGATATTCCTACTGGCATTCCGTGTTCCGCGTATTTTTTAAGAAAAAAATCAATATTGCCGTACTTTGCCTCCTGGGTGTGATTCTGCTGATGACGTATGTGTATCCGCTCTTTGTGGAGTACGACCGTTTCGCCAATCTGATGAACGGCGCGACAAAACATCTGTCTCCAAGCAAAGCATTGCAGCAGCTTGGATTCAATATTCACTGGATTTTAGGATCCGGTGCTTCCGGACAGTCGACCTTTGATGCTGTCTGGTTTGGTTCCAGAATTTCAGTTTCCCTGGCGTTTATCTGTGCGCTCATCAACCTTTCGATTGGTGTGATTGTCGGATCTGTCTGGGGATTTTCGAAGAAGGTTGATGTCTTCATGATGGAGGTTTACAACATCATCGGAAATATTCCGTATGTACTTCTGATCTCCGTCCTGGTGCTTATCTTTTCTCCGAGCTTCTGGACCATGGTATTTGCACTGACCGTTACCGGATGGCTCGCCATAGCGTATTTTATCCGTACACAGGTCGTTATCATCCGTGACAGAGAGTATAATCTGGCATCAAAATGTCTCGGAACCTCTATTTTCCGCATTGCGATGAAGAATATTCTTCCGTTTATGACATCTGTCATTGTTACTCTGGCGGCAACTGAGATTCCGTCCTACATCTCTTACGAGGTGTTCCTGGCTTACATCGGTATGGGACTTTCTGACATGTCTCTGGGAAGACTGATCTATGAGGCTGAGGGTGCCATGCTGACACCGGGATGGGGATTCGAGTTCTGGAGTCCGGTTGTTGTCGCTTCAATCATCACCGTAGTATTATATGTAGTTGGACAGAACCTTGGAGATGCGTCCGACCCGAGAACACATATGTAGGAAGGAAAGCCGCATGGAAGATAAAAAAGTATTATTATCGATTAAGGACTTACAGGTAAAATTCCGTGTCCGCGGCCGTATCCTGACGGCAATCCGGGGCGTAACGCTGGATATTTACGAGAATGAGTCCATTGCTATCGTAGGAGAGTCCGGTGCCGGTAAATCCGTATTCACAAAAGCGTTTGCGGGCATGCTGGACAGCAACGGCTTCATTGACCAGGGAGATATCATTTTCAACGATGCCGAGCTGAGCGATACCGTTGTGCCGCTGAACTCTTATGCGAAAAAGACCATCGCATCCACCTGGGAAAAACTGAATGAGTATTCCAAACTGGAATATGGTTCAGAAGTATTCCTGAAAATGAAGGCGCTGGAGCAGGAAAAAGAAGAAAAAATGACGCTGAGCGAGGAAGAGCGTGAGAAAGCAGATGCTGAAATCAAGGAACTTGTAATAAAGAGAACCGAACTTTTCAACTATAAGCAGACACTCGATACTTCCAAAGAAAAAGCGAAAATCAAAGAGACATCTGCCGAGATTTCCAGACTGGATGGAGAGATCAAGGCTCTGCAGAAAGCAAAAGAGGAAAAAATCAAGGCACACAAACAGGCTGCCATGAACGATACGGCCTACAATCAGGCGTATGATGCAAAGATGGCAGAGTACAAAAAAGAGTATGCCGGCCTGACAGCAAAAGAAATTACGGACGAGACAAGAAAGAGAAATGAGATTCTTGCCAAAGAGATCTATCTTTCTGTTGGACGTTACAAACTGCGCAAAAAAGTCCGCATGATCAAAAAGCTGCACGAGGCATTCAAAGCTGCAATGGAGCGCGGTGTGGATCTGAACGATGAGCAGAAGCGAAACGGCGTTTTTGACCAGGCTACCTTCCGCGTACGCTATCTGGATGAGACACCGGAGCAGCTCCACGGAACCTGCATCATCAACCTGGCAAAAATCCAGGACCCGAATGACTGGGGCCAGATCCGTGGTAAGAAAATTGCAACCGTATTCCAGGACCCGATGACTTCCCTGAACCCGATCATCACGATCGGAAAACAGATCACTTCTGTTATTATGAAACATCAGGATGTCAGCGAGGTGGAAGCGAGAGCACAGGCGCTTGAGCTGATGGAAAAGGTTGGTATTCCGAACGCAGAGCAGCGTTTCGATGATTATCCGTTCCAGTATTCCGGCGGTATGAGACAGCGTATCGTTATCGCGATTGCACTTTCCTGCCGTCCGAAGATCCTCATCTGCGATGAGCCGACAACTGCGCTGGACGTTACGATTCAGGCACAGATCCTGAAGCTGATCAAGGATCTTCAGAAAGAGTACAACTACACTATCGTGTTTATTACCCACGACCTTGGTGTCGTAGCGAATATCGCTGACCGTGTTGCCGTTCTGTACGCAGGACAGATCATCGAGTTTGCGAATGTAGAAGAGCTGTTCTACGACCCGCGCCATCCGTACACCTGGGCACTGCTTTCTTCCCTGCCGCAGCTTGCGGAGCGGAATACAAAGCTGTTCTCGATTACCGGTACCCCGCCGTCTTTGTACAACAAAATTATCGGAGACCCGTTCGCGCCGCGTAACCAGTACTGTCTGAAAATCGACACACTGGAAGAGCCGCCGATGTTCAAAGTAACGGATACCCATTACGCCAAAACCTGGCTGCTGGATCCGAGAGCACCAAAGACGGAGAAGCCGGAGGCAATTCAGAATATTCACGAAAAATTATTAAAAGCATACAACTTGTAAAACCAAGGGGATCAAGGTCGAAAAGCCGACGCAAGCAAAGCTTGCACGAGGGTTTTTGAGTTTGAGACCTGCAAAAACATGAGCAAGTAGCCATTTTTCGGAGAAAAATGAGCGGATTGCGAAAGTTTTTAAGATTGCGAAGCAATCTGGTGTTACAGGAATCAACTAATAGGAGAGTTTGAAAGTGTCTACAAAGCAGGAAAGCAAGACCACTGTTTCGCATCTGCCGGAGCATGGTCCGATTGACGAAAATGGAAGAGAAATCTTACTGCAGGTAAAAAATGTAGATATCACTTTCGGCAAGGGCGATGACGCAGTCAAAGCGGTAAAAAATGCTTCTTTTGACATCTATAAGGGAGAAACCTTCTCCCTCGTAGGCGAGTCCGGTTCCGGAAAGACCACGATCGGCCGTGCGGTCATTCGTGTCAACCCGTGTTCCGCAGGAGAGATCCTGTACAAGGGTGTTAAAATTTCCGGCAAGATTCCGCATTCCCTGGACCGGGAGGTTATCCGAAACATTCAGATGGTATTCCAGGATCCTGCCGCATCGTTAAATGAGCGTGCGACGGTCGATTACATCGTATCCGAGGGTCTTTACAACTTCCATCTGTACGAGAACGAGGCAGACCGTGTGAAAAAGGTAGAGAACATGATCAACGAAGTTGGTCTTCTGCCGGAGCACCTGACCCGTTACCCACATGAGTTCTCCGGCGGACAGCGCCAGCGTATTGGTTTGGCCCGTGCCATGGTTATGGAGCCGGAGCTGGTTGTAGCCGATGAGCCGATCTCCGCACTGGACGTATCGATTCGTGCCCAGGTCCTCAATCTGCTGAAGAAATTCCAGAGAGAAAAACAGGTTACTTATCTGTTTATCGCCCATGACCTTTCCATCGTACGGTTCATTTCCGACCGTATCGGTGTTATCTACAAAGGAAATATCGTAGAGGTTGCGGACGCAGAGGAGCTGTTCAACTTCCCGCTGCATCCATACACCCATTCCCTGATCTCTGCGATCCCGATTCCGGATCCGCAGCTTGAGAAGAACAAAGTGCTGTACACCTACGATCCGTCCATTCACGATTATTCCGTGGACAAACCGGAGTTCGTGGATATCGGACACAACCACTTTGTATACGGAAACAAGAAAGAGATCGAAGAGTACAAGGCACTCCGTGAAAAGGGAGAGCCGCTGCAGCCGATCACCATCAGAAAGCCTGGCGAGAAAGTAAAAGAGGAGAACCACGAGGTTCATCTTTCCAAGGCAGAAGATGAGTTCCTGAAAACTCCGCTTCACGATACCGGAAGCATCTGGTACAAAGTGCTGTCGTTCTTCTTCCCGATCATCGGTATTATCGCAGCAATGGTATACAAAAAGAAACAGTACTATCACAACTATAAAGCATGTAAGCAGGGCGCGCTGTACGGATTCGCCGTACTGGCCGTGATTCTCCTGATCTTTATTATTGCATTGATTTTGGTTGTCCTATAGCAGACTGTGAAAAGCAAAGCAGTGTCAGAATCGAAAGTCTTTTGATTCCGGCGCTGCTTTTTTTGTGCCGTTTTACTTGACGGGAGACATATTTTCTGGGACAATAAAACACAGTGCGAATGAAGGGGAGAACTTAAAGTAAGAGGAGTAAAAGAATGGGAAGAACAGTAAAAGATCCAAACAGACGGCAGCCGAAGCCGGTGCAGAAAGTTCAGCTCTCTGAAAAGAATGTCGGACGGCGCATCGTGCTTGTGGTACTGTTTCTGGCGATCGGATCCGGTTTTCTGGTGTATGGTTTTATGAATTTTCTGCGCGGCGATTCCGGCTGGCGCGAAATCAGCGTGAAGGCGGGCTCGGAGCTGAACTGCAGCGAGGATTTCACACTGAAATATAATGTCGGTGCAGGCGGCGTATCGGCGGGCGGGGAGGCAAAGGCACTCTCGCTGATTTATACCGATGCGGCGGTGAAGGGCTACCGGCTTTTTAATATCGACGAGAGTTTCGATGATGTGACAAACCTGTACGATATCAACCAGCATCCAAACGAAGTGATGATGGTAGATCCGGTTTTGTACGATGCCCTGAAAAAAGTATCCGATGCCAACTGCCGGGAAATCTATCTGGGACCGCTGTACGCGTCACTGGAAAATCTCTGCATGAGCAATGATGATGCGGTCGCAGCACAGTTCGATCCGGAGAAGGATGATGATGCGGCAGAGGAAGCGGCAGCCGTCGCAGCCTTTGCGCAGAACCCGGATGACATTTCCATGGAATTCCCGGGAGAAAACCAGGTCTGCCTGCATGTGTCAGATGCGTATCAGGCATATGCCGCAGAGATGGGCTACACGGCGTATCTCGACTTTTTCTGGATGAAAAATGCTTTTTTGATTGACTATCTGGCGGACACGATCCGCGGCGAGGGCTATCAGCTCGGCATTATTTCCAGCAAGGATGGATTTGTGCGCTGTCTCGATGAAACAGGGGAAAAAGAGTACCAGTACCCGCTGTACCATCTTTCCGGGAATGAAATTCAGTCACATGGAACGATGACGTACGAGGGACCGAAAAGCATCGTATTTTTCCACGCTTACCAGGCGGGCAGTCCCGATACGTACCGCTATTACCAGTATCAGGACGGAACGATGCGCACGCCGTATCTTAGCGCGTCAGACGGAAAAGACCACACGGCAGCATCCGAACTGCTTGTCTATTCCGGTGAATATGGCTGTGCCGATACGCTGCTTGCAGCACTTTCCGATTATCAGGCAGAATCGCTTTCCGGGGAGTCCCTGAAAACACTGGCTTCACAGAAAATTTACAGCGTCTGGTTTGAGAACAATGAGATTCAGACCACAGACGAAAAGTTTTCCGTGACAGCGGTGAATAAATAAAAAACAGAATAAAAAACAAACCAGATTTGCATTGTACAATCGCAGTTAGGATGGTAGAATAAAAACAGAATTTGAAAAATCATTTCCACAATCTGCAAGCCCCACTTCGCGATCTGTTTTGACCTTATCCGGTTGCTGCAGACCGTTTGGGCTGAAAATGGGACTCGCAGCTCACGAAAAGCTTTTTTCAAACACGCTCTGGCATGAATGAGTGCTTTTTTATGCGATTTTGTATGGGGGAAGCAGCAGCGAGAGCACGTAAAATAAAAAAGGAGGGGTTATAATTTTGAAAATGGAAGAAAAATTATACGATTATATGGATTGGGCGGAAATAGAAGCCGTGGTCTATTCCGAGGAAAATCATCCAAGAGACATCTTGGGACCGCGCGTAACGGAGGATGGTATTTTGATTCAGGCGTTTTTCCCGGGTGCAACCCGTGCAGCCGTACATACGATCCGCGACGGAAAACAGACCGAGATGGTTTGCGAGGATGAGGCGGGATTTTTCGCTGTGCTGCTTCCAGGGAAGAAAATTCCGTCCTATACGCTGATCTACTGGGACGGCGACGGAAACCAGATGGAGCATTACGATCCGTACGCCTATCCGATGCAGTTCACCGAGCAGGAACAGAAACAGTTTGAAAATGGCATCTGCTATTCGATCTATGAGAAGCTGGGTGCACATCCGGTAAAAATCGACGGCGTCAGTGGTGTTTACTTCGCAGTCTGGGCACCGAATGCGATCCGTGTCAGTGTTGTCGGGAATTTCAATAACTGGGACGGAAGAGCATATCAGATGAATCTTCTGGAGTCCGGAATCTACGAACTCTTTATCCCCGGTGTTCGCGCGGGCGACATCTATAAATATGAAATCAAGGCAAAGGGCGGTCTGACGTATCTGAAATCGGATCCATACGCGAATGCAGCACAGCTGCGTCCGAACAATGCGAGTGTTGTGGTTGATCTTGGAAAATATGCGTGGCAGGATGAGAACTGGATGAAGAAGCGTGGTGTCACACAGGGCGACAAAGCGCCGATTTCTGTTTATGAAGTGCATCTTGGCTCCTGGAAAAAACCGGACGATGGCCGTGAATTTTATAACTACCGTGAGATCGCTCCGATGCTGGCTTCTTATGTGAAAGAGCTCGGCTACACCCATGTTGAGCTGATGCCGGTGATGGAGCATCCGCTCGATGAATCCTGGGGTTATCAGGTAACAGGCTATTACGCACCGACAGCACGATACGGAACGCCGGATGACTTCCGCTATTTTATGGATACGATGCACCAGAACGACATTGGTGTCATTCTCGACTGGGTACCGGCACACTTCCCACGTGATACCTTCGGACTTTCTGCATTTGACGGAACGTGTCTGTACGAGCATTTTGACCCAAGACAGGGATCCCATCCACACTGGGGTACGCTGATTTACAATTACGGCAGACCGGAAGTGAAGAACTTCCTGATCGCCAATGCTCTTTTCTGGGCAAAAGAGTATCATGCCGACGGAATCCGTATGGATGCGGTTGCTTCGATGCTGTATCTTGATTATGGCAAGCAGGACGGGGAGTGGGTCGCAAATATCTACGGCGGAAATGAGAACCTTGAGGCGATCGAATTTTTAAAACATCTGAACTCCATCTTCAAAAAAGAGTTCCCGGATGCACTTCTGATTGCAGAGGAATCGACCGCATGGCCGAAGGTGACGGGAGACCTAGACGATGAAGGCCTTGGCTTCGACTACAAGTGGAATATGGGCTGGATGAATGATTTTACGGAATATATGAAATATGATCCGGTATACCGCGGTGCACACCATGATCAGCTGACTTTTTCTATGGTATATGCATACTCGGAAAAATTCATGCTGAGTCTGTCACACGATGAAGTGGTTCACCTGAAAGGGTCTATGTATACCAAAATGCCGGGTACACCGGAACAGAAAATGGCAAACCTCCGTCTGGCGTACGCTTATCAGATGGTGCATCCCGGAAAGAAGCTTCTGTTTATGGGACAGGAATTCGGACAGGAAAAAGAGTGGAATGAGAAACAGTCCCTGTCCTGGGAACTTTTGGAGGATAAGGAGCATCTGCAGTTAAAGAACTATATGGCAGCACTGCATGCGTTTTACAAGGCGAATCCGGCACTGTATCAGCTTGACGAAAAGCCGGAGGGCTTTGAATGGATCAATGGCATGGAGTGGGAGAAGAACCTTCTGATCTTTTTACGCAGGACGAAGAAGAAAGAAGATACACTGCTTGTCGTATGCAACTTCTCGAATGTCGAGTACGATGATTTCCGCATTGGTGTGCCGTATCCCGGAAAGTACAAAGAAATGTTCAACAGTGATGCAGAGGCCTATGGTGGAACCGGCGTTGGAAATCCACGTGTGAAAATGTCGAAAAAAACAGAGTGTGACGAGCGGAAAAATTCCATTACCGTGAAACTTGCACCGCTTTCTGTTCAGGTATTTTCATATACGAAGCCGGAGACGGGTGCTGCGAGCAATAAGCGTGCGAAAGCAAAAACTGCAGCGAAAGCGGCGACAGAGAAGAAAACCGGAAAGAATGTAAAATCGGCCGGGAAACCGGAAGAAGCAGTAAAAGTAAA
>ERZ779894.2979-NODE-2979-length-13900-cov-2.813146_pt1 | contig 13900 bp, 9 predicted proteins | sample MGYA00511587_ERZ779894 | MGnify/ENA primary metagenome ERZ779894 (study PRJEB29588, sample SAMEA2160490) | human gut metagenome | biome: human gut; feature: human-associated habitat; material: faeces | place: Denmark | collected 2008/2010 ... | reverse complement strand
AAATGTCCAGCAGCTCATCCAGTTGCGCATCATATCCGCGTCGAATAAATCCCCCATCTCGCACGCCAAACGGTACATCCTTGTCCACAATGGCATCGTCAATGAGATGCAGCACATCCGCATGCTCGTCCATATTTTCATAGATTTCACGCAATGCAGGTGTCTGAAAGCCGGAAAGATATTGACGCACTTGCGGCAACACGCGAAGGGTTTGCGCAATGGCACGCAAATCACGCGGACCGGCAGTGTTGTACACAATTTTTGTTGCAAGCCGTTCCAAATCCAGTACACTTTTCAGCAAATGAGACAATTCTTCCCGCGCCATCAAATCGGAAACAAATGTCTCCACCGCCATTTGGCGACGAATGATGCGAGACGAATTGGTCAGGGGCTGTTCGATCCAGCGCCGCAACGTGCGCGCACCCATCGATGTTTCCGTATGATCCAACACCCACAAAAGGCTGCCGCGTCGCTCTCCGCCGTGCAATGTCTGTGTTAATTCCAGGTTGCGCCTGGTATTCACATCCATTTCCAAATATTCTCCCACATGGTCAACACAGATGCTCTTGATGTAGGAAATATCTGTCTTCTGTGTTTGCGCAACATAATCGATCAATGCACCAACGGCGCAAATCAACGGCGCATGCTCTTGTGTAAGCGAAAACGGCAGTGAGGCAAATTGCCGCTGCAATGTATCGCACGCATGAGAAAAATCGAAATGATCCCCGGAAAATTCTGTCAGCATACAGTGGCACCGCTCCGATAAGAACGATGCAAGACTGCCCATCTCCTGGGGTGAAATATTACTCAAACACTCATGTGGCTGATAGCTGGCGAGTTCGTTGCGCGCTCGATCCACCGCGTCGGCGCCGTCGAATGCCACCGCATGCAATGCGCCGGTTGATACATCTACAAACGCAGCTGCCACCGTATCTTGCATCCATACCAGACTGCATAAATAGTTGTTTGTTTTTTCATCCAACAAATTTCCGTCTGTCAGCGTACCGGGCGTAATGATGCGCACCACTTCCCGCTTCACCAAACCTTTTGCCGTAGCGGGATCTTCCATCTGCTCACAAATGGCCAGTTTATATCCCTTTTGAATCAATTTGGCAATTGGTTCATCTACACTGTGATAAGGTACACCGCACATGGGCGCGCGCTGCGCTTCCCCGCAGTCGCGCCCGGTCAATGTCAAACCAAGTTCACGTGAAACCAGCTTGGCATCTTCGTTGAACATTTCATAAAAATCACCCAGCCGGAATAACAAAATATAATCCTGATACTGCGCCTTGATTTGCAGATATTGTTCCATAAACGGTGTCCGCGCCATTTTTGTCTCCATTCGCCGTGTAACGGCACTCCATGCAAATTGATCAGTTTTCTCTTTTCGCTGCTCTGATTTTTCACATCAGTATTTACGATGCAAGGGGACGATACCTTTACGTTGTGAGCAATGCCCGCTGATTTTTCCTTAATGGCAACCGCCACAAGTAGAACAATCATGTGTGCACGCAGAGGGACGTTTGCCCGTGATGCCAAATTGAATTTGTTCGTTGACCGCCTTCATAAACGCATCGACGTCTTGCTGCGCCGTGCGATACTGTGTAATCAATTCATGGGAGGCAAGCGCATCATACAGCTCGTTGACGCGTTTTTGCACGATGGCAATCATTTCCTCGTCCCGTTCCTCTTTGGCATATTCCACATTGAGCACCTGGGTCTGGGCATTATATTCCGTCATCAATGTCTGCAATTCTTCATTTTCGGCGTATGCACGATCCAACTGCTGTACCCGCATCACTTCTCTGTCCTGTGCAATCATCTGTCCCAGTTCCAATGCTTTTTGCATAATCTCTTCGCGATTCATCTCTCTGTAGGTTTCCTTTCTTGTTTTATCTGTTTTCAATCCATACTGTTTGTTTCGCACATAATAAAAGCGGTTACCATGCAACGCGTACATGTGCAAATGCATCCGTCAATTTTTTATGTCCCACCACTCGTTTTTTACGTTGTATATCGTGCGCGCAAAGAAAACGTATCGGCGTCTGTGATACACACCGTGCAAAATGTTCCACGCTTCTCTTTACATGCAGGCAACAGTACCAGCTTTCCGCCGTCAGTACGTGCGCTGTCAAAGCGCGCATCGTTTTTGCTTTCCCCAGTCACAAGTACTCGACATGTTTTCCCAATCCATGCGCGATTTTTTCTCAAAGAAATCTCATTTTGCACTTCAAGCAAACGAGAAAAACGCGCATGCGTGACTTCATCGGGGAGTTGCGGCAATTTGGCAGCCGGCGTTCCCGGACGCGGTGAAAAAATAAACGAAAAAATCATATCAAATTCCGCCTCACGCAAGACTTCCAACGTCTGCGCAAAATCTTCCTCCGTCTCCGTTGGATAACCGACAATCATATCGGAACTTACCGTGATGTCCGGCATCAACGTCCGCATACGTTTCAGCAATGAAAGATACGATTCTGCCGTGTATTTTCGATTCATCGCGGCAAGCACGCGGTCAGAGCCACTTTGCAGTGGCAAATGAAACTGCCGTGCAATTTTCGGTTCTCTGGCCATCACATTCAAAAGTTTGTCTGATGCATCTTTGGGATGTGAGGTCATAAAACGCAGTGTAAAATCGCCTTCAATGGCACATAACATCTCCAAAAGTGTAGGAAAATCCGGTGATCCTGCTCTGTCCTTGCCGTAAGAATTCACATTCTGCCCCAAAAGCGTAATTTCCCGATACCCCGTCTCTACAAGGCCGCGAACTTCTTGCACGATATCTTCTGCCGCGCGACTGCGTTCTCGTCCGCGTACATAGGGCACCACACAGTAGGAACAAAAATTGTTGCAGCCGTACATGATACTTACCCACGCAGAAATGCGGCTGTGCCGCTCTACCGGCAACCCCTCTGCCAAATTACCGCATCCCGTATTGAGATAAAACCGGCGTTTTTGCGTCGTGAGCGCTGTGTGTAATATCTCCGGGAGACGATACAAATATTCCGTGCCAAAGGAAAAATTGACATATGGATATTTCATTTTAATTTCATCGCTGCGCGTCTGTTGGGACACCATACAACCGCAAATACCAATCAAAAGATCCGGATTTTTCGCCTTCAAATGCTTGTATTGACCGGTAATCGACAACGCACGTAACTCTGCATGTTGACGCACGGCGCAGGTGTTGATCAATATCAAATCTGCCTGATCGCTTTCTGTGGTCTGATCATATCCCATCGATTGTGCCATGCCCAGCAGCCGTTCTGCATCTGCTTCATTTTGCTGGCATCCGAACGTGATCACCTGTACTCTGCGCTTGTGCCCCGTTTTCGTTTCAAATGCGCGATTCCACGCAAGCACCTGCTGCGCATAGTGCGCCTGCTGCTCCAATTCCTGCGGTGTGACAATTTTTGTTTGCAAACTGGTTTTTTCCTGTATTTCCGCCATGTTCTCTCCTGCATGATTTCTATAATATAACTCATATTATTTTACCATTTTCCACATAAACTGTCAATGGAAAACCTCGAAATTTCGCTTTTTTCACACACGTCTCAGCACAAAAATAAGGTAACGTCAAAGCAAACAGTAAAAAGGGCGGCCCTTGTATGGAAAGGCAGCCCTTTTTGTTTTTTGTTTTGTTTATTTTGTTTGCTCTTGATCCGCTGATAGAATGGGCGGAATAGATTGTTTTTGGAATCGACGGGCAATATAATTTTTCGTGATTTTTACCACCTTTGGTGAAAGCAGCAAAATACCGACCAGATTTGGCAGTGCCATCAATCCGTTAAAGGTGTCAGACAAATCCCAAACAATTTGAACAGCTGAAATGGAGCCAACAACCACAACCGCGATAAACAGAATTTGATAGACAATGACCATTTTTTGACCGAACAGATATTCAACTGCACGTTGACCGTAATAAGACCAGCTGAGCACCGTTGTAAATGCAAACAGCAAGATAGCAAACGACAAAAAAATGCCGCCAAAAGAGCCAAACCCTTTGGTAAATGCGTTCATGGTAATGGTAGCGCCTTCGCCACCAATATCAAGCGCACCGGTGCATAAAATCACAAGTGCCGTCAAGGTACAAATGACGATTGTGTCAAAAAACACTTCAAATATGCCCCAAAGCCCCTGCTTTACCGGTTCTTCCACATCGGCAGAAGAATGTACCATGACAGAGGAACCAAGCCCGGCTTCGTTGGAAAACACACCACGCGCCACCCCGTAACGAATCGCAAGTGTGATTCCATATCCCATAATGCCGCCACCGAAAGATTGAAGTGAAAATGCACTTTTGAAAATAGAGACAAATGCGGTTGGAATTTGTTTGATATTCATCACAATAATGACAAGCGCACCGATGATATAAATAAACGCCATAAACGGTACCAGTTTTTCCGCAACAGCTGCAATTCGTTTCAACCCGCCGATCAATACAAATGCTAAAATTGCAGCAAGTACGATACCGGTAACAATCGGGGGAATCGTGAGCGATTCTTCCAGAGACGTTGCGATGGAATTGATCTGCGCAATATTTCCGATTCCAAACGAAGCAAACAGACAGAACACGGAAAACAATACCGCCAACCATTTGCAGTGAAGGCCTTTTTCAATATAGATCATGGCACCGCCGCACCAGTCACCTTTTTTGGTGATGTGACGATAAAAAATACCAAGCACATTTTCGGCAAAATGCGTCATCATTCCGAAAAATGCACTGACCCACATCCAAAATACAGCACCCGGCCCACCGGCAGCCATCGCCGTTGCCACGCCAACAATGTTGCCGGTACCGATTGTTGAAGCGAGCGCCGCAGACAGTGCCTGAAACTGTGTGATGGCACGTTGATTTTTTGGCTCATTCGTTGTTTTTTTGGAAAAGGTTGCGCAAATCGTTTCCTTGAACACAAAACCAAATCGACGGATTTGGAAAAAACGAAGACGAATCGAAAAATAGATCCCAACAAATAATAATAAAATCAACATGGGCGGTCCCCAGACAAAACTGTTGACCACATCATTCACCTGTTCAATTGCGTTTATCATTGCCTCCATGGAAAACCTCCGATGCAAAAATAAAATTGATATATCTTTCAAAAGGATAAAATAATAACATGATAAAAGGACAACTGAAAAACGCAAAAAACAGATGTCAATTGATATTTTCTTATGATATTACGGTCTTGTTTGTGATACATATACAGTTTTACTGTATCACTTTGTTAAAAATACGTTTTATGTTGTTTCTAAGCACAATGGTTTTACTAACACGGCATTTTTTGCTTTTGTGCTTTTGACTTGTTTTTTGAAAAAACCGGTGCGTCGCATATCGCTTTTTGGGTATCTTCCTTCGCTACATGTTCAGTATAACGATAGGTGGGAACCAATCGGGACACTGCCTGACGAATATCGGCATCTTCATCATAAGCCAGTTCTTTGAGACACTGCAAATCTTGTTTGAAACGCGCATCATCAAACGATGCCAAATGGCCGACAAATATTTTTTTGTTGGCTGTTTTTTGAAGTCCCTCTTCATCCGTCAAGAGTTCTTCATACAGTTTTTCTCCCGGCCTCAGACCGATAAATGTGATCTGCATCGTTTCATAAGGAATATAGCCGTTTAATCGGATCATGTGTTCTGCCAAGGTCAGTATCTTCACGGGTTTTCCCATATCCAGCACAAAAATTTCGCCCCCACGCATTTCTGCCCCGGCAGCTAACACCAACGATACCGCCTCAGAAATAGTCATAAAATAGCGAATGACGTCCGGATGCGTTACTGTGACGGGGCCGCCGTGGTCGATCTGTCTTTGAAAAAGCGGGATCACGGAACCGTTGCTGCCAAGCACATTACCAAACCGTACGGCGGAATATTTGGTTTTGCTGATTTTATTGAAATGTTGAATAATCATTTCACAGATTCGTTTGCTTGCACCCATAATGTTGGTTGGATTAACCGCCTTGTCCGTTGAAATCAGGATAAAGCGCTCACATTTATGCATGTCTGCAACCCAAGCGGTGTTATATGTCCCAAACACATTGTTTTTGATCGATTCGTGTGGGCTGTCCTCCATCAGGGGAACATGCTTATGCGCAGCAGCATGAAATACGATCTGCGGATGATGTTCTGTGAAAATGTTGTTCAAGCGCTGAATATCACGTACGGAACCAATGAGAGTAATGATAGACAACGCCGGATATTCGTGTTTCAATTCATTTTGAATTTCATATGCGTTGTTTTCATAAACATCAAAAATAATCAGTTTTTTCGGCTTTCGTTTTGCAATCTGCCGACAAAGCTCGCTCCCGATGCTTCCCCCTCCGCCGGTAACCAAAACCGTCTTTCCGCGCAAATAATTTTTGCTTTCATCCAGTTCCAAAGACACGCTGTCGCGTTCCAGCAGATCTTCGATACGAAATGAGCGCAGCGCCGTCGCGCGATGGACCCCGTTGACAATTTCCTCCATCGACGGAACCGTTAACAAACGGCAATCCGTTTTGGCACAAAAGTCGAAAATTTCATGTTTGCTTTCTGCGTTGCACGTAGGGATGGCAAAAATAATGGTATCTATCTGGTACTTGTCCACATATTCTGGTATGCTTTTCCGGCTGCCGACAATCGGGACACCTTGTAAATATAACCGCTTCTTTCCCGGATCATCGTCTATCACACATTTCACAACATTTCCGGTATGGCGCAGCATATCCATCACAATCCGTCCGGATTCCCCACCGCCAATGATCATGATGTTGCCCCAATTGCTGTGCTGTGCTCGTGCCGTGGGCATACGACATTCACGTCGTCTTGCATACCAATCCACTGCCCCTCGACATGCAAAACGTATCAATAAGGTGAAAACAAAGAGAAACACACCAAATAGAGTCAGTTCGTTCCATGGCTTTTGCTCCTCCCGCATGGGATGAGAAAAGACAAACGGCGTAATTGTCGCCAACTTCACCAGCAGCGCCGGCACTACAACCGCAAGCACGGCTGATATTGCGTTGCAAAATACATCTTTACTGCCAATTTGTGTCCCCATGTTCCGTCTTATCTTTCCAACATACATGGAACATTCAAAGATGATTACCGCCAGTGGAAGTATGACCAGCACACGCCAAAATGTCCAATGTTTTGAAATCTCAGTAAAACCAAAGAGCAACCCCCACGCCAAAAGATCTGACAAATATACCATAAGGATGTCCGACATGAGCATACAGAAATATTTGATACGCTTTTTTGCCATCGGCAACCCCCTCATTTCACTTTTCCCATTCTATTGGATCAATACCCACAATTTTGGAAAAAGTTTTCATCCAATTCTATAATTGAATTGTAACAAAACGATTTTCGCCTGTCAATATACATTCTTTATTTTTTCAAAGTATATTCACATATCAAACGAATGGTTTCGTCATTCCTGTCAACCATTTGACTTTTTTCCCTATTTTGGGTATACTATAATATACTATAAGATGAAGTAGAACGCAAGAGGTAATATGAGTCACACAGCAATTTGATCTGGTCCGAGGGCTTTTGCATAACATTTTTCATTTCTTCACAAAAATATGATAAACACGCTTGATCAAAAATCTTAAAGGAGAGGAAAATTATGGAAGCATTTAACGAAATATGGAACAACCTGACACGAGCTGCAAATGACGCATGTGCCATTGTCAACGGTGCAATTGACACCGCAAAAATCCGTATGCAAATTTGTGACAGAAAAACACAAATCAAATTGGCTTATCGAACGCTTGGTGAATATGTATATCGTGATCATGCCACCGGCAGTGACAGCGGCGAGCAATGCCGCACCATTATTGCAGATATCGATCGTTGGCAAATGGAAATTGAAGCATTGGAACGCATTTACAAACAAGCAGATGCGCAAACAGAACCGAAAAACCAAACGCAAGAACAAACGTCAACCTGCAACCAAGCGCAGCAAGAAAAACAAGGTAGTGAGCAAGCACAATAATCATAGCAAAACAGCGCAAAAACTTGCTTTCCTTGGTTTTGCCGACGTACACACATAACCGATACAATCCCATATCTTGCCGGCACATGACCAATACGATCCCATATTTTTTCCGGCTTGGGAAAGCATACGGCTTTATGACATTTATATGAAAAATACCTTTTGACACTTGATCAAATCCGATTTTCAAACGAACCAAAGACACAGGTATGAGTACAACATGATAATATTGCACGGAGAACATCTCTCTTTTTCGTCGGGAGAACATCAAATTCTGACGGACGTAACCTTTCAATTACAAGAAAAAGACCGTATGGGAATCGTCGGCATCAATGGTGCGGGAAAATCCACTCTGTTTCGTCTGATCACAAACGACCTTGCCCCAACTGGCGGGCATATCGGAAAAACCGGTAACAAACGAATCGGTATGCTGGCGCAAAATGATATTTTTCAAGGTACCGGAACAGTACTTTCCGAAATGCTTTGCGCCTTTTCCCCGCTGTTGGAAATGCAGCGTCAATTACAGACGCTACAAGCGCAAATGGAGATATCCGAGGAAAAACAGACGTCCGAAAAAGCAGACCATTCCCCTTCCGACTCATCGTTTTTTGATACAAACAGTGATAAAAAAAGCACAGCCAATACAGACCATCAAAACACGGATGTACCCCCACCCACTGCCGCTGAACTTCAAAACGAAGCACAGCGGCAAACGGTGCTTGCACAGCGCTATGCCGTTTTATATGAGTCCTACTGTGCTGCCGGAGGTTTAACATTTGTCAGTCGAACAAAATCCATGCTGACACATATGGGCTTTCCCCAGGATACATGGGAAAAATCGGTGGAAACACTGAGTGGGGGACAAAAAACGAGACTTGCACTCATTCGACTGCTGCTGGAAGAACCGGATATATTGCTGTTGGACGAGCCCACCAACCATTTGGATATGGAAACAACAGAATGGCTGGAAAAATATTTGAAAACGTATCCAAAAGCATTGATCGTGATCTCACACGACCGTTATTTTCTGGATGAAGTAACCAATATCACGCTGCACATTTTTGACGGCGTCGGGAAACAATACGACAACTGCAATTACTCCGCATTTGCTAAGCGGCTTGAAAAAGACCGCGCCGTGCAAACAAAGCACTATCTCAATCAACAAAAAGAGATTCGTCGCCAGGAGGCGTACATTGCAAAACAGCGACAGTGGAATCGCCAACGAAATATCATTGCCGCAGAAAGCCGACAAAAAGCATTGGATCGCATGGAAAAAGTCGATCGCCCCAAAGACGATCCGCGCGCGATGCAAATACACTTTTTCACAGCACAAACCAGCGGCAACGACGTGATGTATCTGGAACATTTGAGCAAACAGTTCGACCAACATCTTCTTTTTTCTGATTTTTCTGCCGTGATTAAGCGCCAAGATCGTTTGTTTATACTTGGCCCCAACGGCTGCGGAAAATCGACATTGCTCAAAATACTTACCGGCAACAGTGCCCCGACCCAAGGAGAAGTGATTTACGGCAGTCGGGTTTGTGTGGGATACTATGACCAGGAACAGCAAAACCTCTCCGGCGAGGACACCGTGTTACAGGCATTGTGGAACGAACACCCGAATTTGAGTCAGACGCAAGTGCGTGCCACGCTGGCACAATTTCGTTTTTTTGCTGATGACATGGACAAAAAAGTGAACGTACTCAGCGGCGGTGAAAAAGCCCGTTTGGCACTGGCGAAATTGGTCTTGTCCAAAAGCAACGTATTGGTATTGGATGAACCGACCAACCATCTGGATATTCCGTCACGCGAGGTTTTGGAGGCGGCACTGGAGCAATATCCCGGTACGCTCATTGCCGTATCGCATGACCGCTACTTTATCAAAAAACTGGCCAATCGCCTCTTTGACATGTCCCACACACAGATCAAAGATTATCATGACGGTTATGAACGTTATCTGGCCGATCGTGCCAAACAAGATATCGTGGACAGTGACATCCACCTATCACATACAACAACTGTTACAGCAACATACAACGATATCAGCGAAACACGACAAACAAAACCGCAGGGATTGGAAAACAGTTCAACAAAAAAAGACGCTTTGCCTTTGGCTGCAGGCAAAGCGCAATATCTGGAAAACAAAGCACGTGCCGCTGCGAAACGGCGACTGGAACGGCAGCTGGCAAAAACAAAAGAAGAAATCAAAAAAACAGAAGAACGCATCAGTGTGTTGGATGAGTGGAGCGCACGCAAAGAATACGAAAGCGACTACGTGAAGCTCTCCGCTTTTTCTGAAGAAAAAGAGGCTTTGGAAGAAACACTTCTTGAATTATATGAAACGGAAGAAACGCTGCAAAAGGAACTGGTATCTTCTGACCATCAACCAGATGCAGTAGAATCGGAAGGTTTGGAGAAGCCGTGACAAAAGCCGTTTTGTAACACGGAAGAAACATCCCCGCCGATCACACGTCCATGATACACCAACATGGTCAGAATCACTTGTTCCTCAACATCCGGATAATTGGTAATCAGATAAGTATATCGCTGCACCGCCTTCCCTCGATATTTTTCCAAATTCAACCCTTGCGCCTTTTGGATCGCATTGTAGCCGGTATATACATCATCAAATACCGAGGGAATGATCACGTCATCCGCTGTTTCACTCTGCATGGACAATTCCCACCCGAACTGAGACGCAAAGCGAGCCCTGCCCTCGGACGTATCCGCATCGGTATAATCGATTTTTGCTGTTTGTTCAATCAGTACCGTGGGGCGGTCACTCGGTACCAACATCAAAAGCGTTAACAACGCAAGAACCGATAACCCTATCACACTGATAAACCGCACCGTGGAAAGGCGAAATGAACAAATATACACCTTGTTCCCTCCGTTTTGTTCGTTTGGACCGTTTTTTATTCTAAGTTTTCTCATCATTCTAATCATACTCCAAAAAATTCGGCTCAATATTAGGCTCAATATTAAATATTCAATATTTCATATTTGATGCAATTCCAACGCTAATTGGAGTGGCGCATGATACATGTGTTAAACCTGGTCGTCTGATAATCGCCATTGTCCATGCGTCTTTCACCGAAAAAGGCGCCAGTTTGATACATATATATGAAAGTACGGCGCTTGTCATTCCTCCATTGTTTATCTCTTGTTGCCAAACTTGGTTTTATGATATCGTACACAATTTCATTCGCAATGCATTCCCCTTTCAACACGGAAAAATGAAAACAAGAAAATGAATTGACATCCATGCTACAACCCAGTATAATAAACATAATATCTGATGCTCTGGCACAGATGGTTGTCCTATTTTTTTGACATTGTATGACACCATGGCTGTCATACAAATGCAATACACTGAAACCTTTTGGGCGTATTCAAACACGCACGAACATTCTGGCGCACCGTTGACACATCAAACCGATGCATGAGATGGATCATACATCGGACATCACAAAAAAATTTGGTGAAAACATGAAAATTGTCTGGAATAAAAAATATACAACAATCGCTGTTTATGCCATTATTGTCCTGGTTTGCAGCGCACTTTTGGCGCTGGCGGCAGCATATCTGCCTTCGGTCGCATCGTCCCTGGGGTCTGTACTCAGCGTGGTGAAACCTGTCATTTACGGGTTGGTCTTTGCCTATATCCTCAATCCGCTCAACAAAGTGTTGGAAAAACGCGCGTTGAAGTTTTTGAGTAAGAAAAAAGATCACCGAAAAGCGCAGCGGGTCTGTGCAATGGTTTTAACCTATCTGATCACGTTGATTTTGATTGTTTTATTTGTCTATGCGGTCGTGCCGCAAACGGCAAGAAGTGTGACAGATCTGAGTTTGAAGATTCGCGACAACATTCCGCGCGTAGAAGAGTGGGTGAGCGATACATTGTCTTCTTCCAACTTTTTGCGTTCACAAGTGAACAGACTGGAAGATGTGCTCTCAGAAGTGATGAATAAATCTCTGGACATTGTACAATGGCTGGTATCCTATGCAACGAGCATCGTCGTTGAAACAACCAACATTTTGATTGGGCTGATTCTTTCCGTCTACTTTCTTGCATCAAAAGAAAAGCTCTTGGCACAAACGCGAAAAATCATCAGCGCGGTTTTTTCTCCCAGAACTGTAAAGCGGATCATGCACGTATGCACACAAACCAACAATTCGTTCAATGGCTTTGTGGTAGGCTCTATCGTTGACTCATTGTTTATTGGTATTTTCTGTCTGATTTTCTGCCTGATTCTGGGTATTCCGTATGCGCCGTTGATCAGTTTGATCGTAGGCGTGACCGATATTATCCCCGTATTCGGACCGTTTATCGGTGCAATTCCCTCCGCATTTATCATTCTGATTTCAGAGCCCGGCAAAACCCTGTGGTTTATTATCATGATCATTTTACTCCAACAGCTGGAGGGGAACTTGTTAAAGCCGTTCATTTTAAGTGATTCGGTTGGGCTGAGCGCCTTGTGGGTCACTGTTGCCATCACCGTATTTGGCGGGCTGTTTGGTGTTGTGGGGTTGATTATCGGCGTACCGGCATTTAGTGTAATTTATTCTCTGATCAAAGAAGCGACGGAAAAGAAACTTGCCATGCGCGGATTACAAGTAGAAACCGACGCCTATTACAATGATCCAAGTGATGCTGTGCTGTATCACCCACGCCAAAAAAAGAATCGTCGCACCTTGTTTTCTTCACGTCGCAGACAAAAGAATCCATCTACTTCGGGAAATTATACAACTGATGCTGCCGAACGTACACCAAAATCGTCAAGCAGCCAAATGGATCATGAAAAATCTGGAGATGCCGAAAAGCAGTCTGACAAAGAGACGAACACTCAAACAAATTCTGAAAAATAAATATATCCATTTATATGTTTATATGGCTCAATGCTCTACCATAAGGAGAAAACAATTGTGATGAAACTGGGATTCGGTTTAATGCGCCTGCCCTGCAAAAGCGCAGACAACAGCGATATTGATATAAATAAAACAATGGAATTGGCAGACGCCTTTCTCGCTGCCGGCGGAACCTATTTTGATACGGCCTACATGTATCACGGCGGAAAAAGCGAGGTGGCATTCCGCCAAGCTGTTGTGGAACGTTATGCGCGCGACCGCTTTACCGTCACAGATAAACTCCCGATTTTCCAAATTACCAAAGCGGAAGAGATGCAGGCGATTTTTGAAGAACAACTACAGCGCTGCAGTGTAGACTTTTTTGATTACTACTGGCTGCATGCACTTGGGAGTGAAAGTTATCAAACAGCACAGCGTCTGAATGCGTTTGCATTTATCTGTGAAAAGAAACGCCTGGGGCTCGTGCGTCATGTCGGTTTTTCTTTCCACGATTCACCGGCATTACTTGATCGTATTTTAACCGAACATCCGGAAATGGAATACGTACAGTTACAGATCAATTATCTGGACTGGGATGATCCGACCGTATGCGCAAGAGAATGTTTAGAAGTCGCAAAAAAACACAACAAACCGGTCATCGTGATGGAACCCATCAAAGGCGGTGCGCTGGCGAATGTGCCAAAAGACGCGGAAAATCTCTTGCGCTCCCAAGACCCCTCGCGCTCCATTGCTTCATGGGCGATGCGTTTTGCAGCCTCTTGTGATCAGGTCATTATGGTTTTGAGCGGAATGGGTACCATGGAACAAATGCAAGATAATCTCTCCTACATGAAAACATTTGTCCCGTTAAATGAATCGGAAAAAAAGGCGGTAATGCAAGCGGCAGAATTGATACGCAACAGCATTGCCATTCCCTGCACAGCCTGCCGGTACTGCGTGGACGGCTGTCCCAAACACATCGCCATTCCGGACTACTTTGCCATCTATAACAACTTAAAGCGATATGGCGAAAGCCAGCGGGTAGGTGCCATGACGTACTACCA
>ERZ779894.2975-NODE-2975-length-13924-cov-7.089408_pt1 | contig 13924 bp, 10 predicted proteins | sample MGYA00511587_ERZ779894 | MGnify/ENA primary metagenome ERZ779894 (study PRJEB29588, sample SAMEA2160490) | human gut metagenome | biome: human gut; feature: human-associated habitat; material: faeces | place: Denmark | collected 2008/2010 ... | reverse complement strand
GTCGAACGCTGCGCCTGCCCCGGCTGCGGCTCGTGTTCGGGCATGTTCACGGCCAATTCGATGAACTGCCTGACCGAAGCGCTGGGACTCTCGCTGCCGGGCAACGGCACGATCGTCGCCACGCACGCCAACCGACGCCGGCTGTTCGAAGACGCCGCGGCGCTGATCGTCCGCAACGCCGAACGCTACTATTTTCTGGGCGACGAATCGGTGCTCCCGCGTTCGGTCGCGACCAAAGCCTCCTTCGAGAACGCCATGTCGCTCGACATCGCCATGGGCGGCTCGACCAATACGGTGCTCCACCTGCTGGCCGTGGCCCGCGAAGCCGGCGTGGATTTCACGATGCAGGACATCGACCGCCTTTCGCGCCGGGTTCCGGTACTCTGCAAGGTGGCTCCCAACTCGCAGTATCACATACAGGACGTCAACCGCGCCGGCGGCATCCTCTCCATTCTGGGCGAACTGGCGCGCGCCGGCCTGCTCGACACCTCGGTCCCGCGCATCGACGGGCGGACGCTCCGCGAAGCAATCGACGCCTGCGACCTGCGCAGTGAGACGCTGACCGACGCGGCCCTGCGCCGCTGGCTGAGCGCCCCTGCGGGGCTTTACAGCCGCGAACTGGGGGCGCAGCACTCCTATTACGACGCCCCCGACGCAGACCGCACGACGGGCTGTATCCGCGACGTCGAACACGCCTACTCCCGCGACGGGGGACTGGCCGTGCTGACGGGCAACATCGCCCGCAACGGCTGCATCGTCAAGACGGCGGGCGTCGATGAGTCGCTGCACGTTTTCCGCGGCCGCGCACGGGTCTACGAATCGCAGGAACAGGCTATCGAGGGCATTCTCGGCGACGAGGTGCAGGCGGGCGACGTGGTCGTCATCCGCTACGAAGGCCCCAAGGGAGGCCCCGGCATGCAGGAGATGCTCTACCCCACGTCGTACCTCAAATCCAAGCACCTCGACAAAGCCTGCGCGCTGATTACCGACGGCCGCTTTTCGGGCGGCACGTCGGGGCTGTCGATCGGCCACGTCTCGCCCGAAGCCGCGTCCGGGGGCGAAATCGCCGTCGTCCGGACGGGCGATGAAATCGAGATCGACATCCCGCGTCGCTCGATACGCCTTCTGGCAGACGACGCCGAAATCGCCGCGCGGATGGCCGCTCAGGAGTATTTCCGCCCCGCCACACGCGACCGCAAAGTCCCCGCGTCGCTGCGCGCCTACGCCAAGCTGGTCAGCTCGGCCGACAAGGGCGCCGTACGCATCGTCGATGAAGAATAAGTAAAACAGCAGCAATCATGGATACGACGCAAACAAACATGTCCGAACCGCAGCCCGGTCCCTCCGTCACGGGAGCGCAGGCCCTGATCGAATCGTTCCTGCGCGAGGGCGTCGATACGATTTTCGGCTACCCCGGCGGGGCGATCATCCCCGTCTACGACGCACTCTACGACTACCGCGACCGCCTGCGCCACATCCTCGTGCGGCACGAACAGGGCGCCGTACACGCCGCGCAGGGCTACGCCCGCGTCAGCGGCCGCGTGGGGGTCTGTCTGGTCACCTCCGGCCCCGGCGCCACCAATACCGTGACGGGACTCGCCGACGCGCTGATGGACTCCACGCCGCTGGTGCTCGTGACCGGGCAGGTCGGTTCGTCGCTGCTGGGCACCGACGCCTTTCAGGAGACCAATTTCGTGGGCATCACGCAGGCCGTCACCAAATGGAACTGTCAGGTCAAGCGCACCGAAGAGATTCCGGGCGCCATCGCCAAGGCGTTCTACATCGCCCGTTCGGGCCGCCCCGGCCCCGTGGTCGTGGACATCACCAAGGACGCCCAGTGCGGAACGGCCCCGTTCAGCTACGAGAAAGTGGCTTCGATCCGCAGCTATGTCCCCGCATCGGTACCCTCCGAAGAGCGCATCGCCGAAGCGGCAAGGCTGATCGACGCCGCACAACGGCCTCTGGCTATGATCGGACAGGGCGTGATCCTGAGCGGCGGCGAAGCGGAGCTGCGCGCCTTCCTCGACAAGAGCGGCATGCCCGCCGCATCGACCCTGCTGGGGCTTTCGGCCCTGCCGACCGACTCGCCGCAGTACGTCGGCATGCTGGGCATGCACGGCAACTACGGTCCCAACATCAAAAACCGGGACTGCGACCTGCTCCTCGCCGTGGGCATGCGCTTCGACGACCGCGTGACGGGCAATCCGGGCTGTTTCGGGGCGAACGCCAAGATCATCCACCTCGAAATCGACCCTGCGGAGATCGGCAAGATCGTCCCGGCCGACGTGCCGCTGGTCGGCGACGTGAAACAGACCCTTCCGCTGCTCACCGGGCGCATACAAGCCCGCAGCCACCGGGCATGGATCGACGAATTCCGCGCCTGCGACAAGATCGAATACGAGAAGGTGATCCGCCGGGCGGTCCATCCCGCCGAAGGCCGTATCCGCATGGGCGAAGCGGTCGCCGCCGTGGCCCGCGCCTACGACAACGACGCGGTGCTGGTGACCGACGTGGGTCAGCAGCAGATGTTCGCGGCCCGCTATTTCGGGTTCCGCCGCAGCCGGAGCATGGTGACTTCGGGCGGGCTGGGAACGATGGGTTTCGGGCTTCCCGCGGCCATCGGGGCCAAGCTGGGCGCCCCCGACCGCGAAGTGTGCCTTTTCGCGGGCGACGGCGGCCTGCAGATGACCATTCAGGAGCTGGGCACGATCTTCCAGTCGCAGGTGGCCGTGAAGATCGTCCTGCTGAACAACTCGTTTCTGGGCATGGTCCGCCAGTGGCAGGAACTTTTCTACGACCGCCGCTATTCGTTCACCGAGCTGAAAAACCCCGATTTCGGGCTGATCGCCCGCGGCAACGGCATCGCCTACCGCTGCGTCGAGCGGCGCGAGGAGCTTTCCGACGCCATCGCCGAGATGCAGGCCTGCCGGGGCGCATACCTGCTCGAAGTGCGCGTCGAGGGCGAAGACAACGTATTTCCCATGGTGCCGGCCGGCGCGCCCGTCGCAGCGATCCGGCTGGAGTAAAACCCGAACGAGAATGGAAGAACAAGAGTATATCATCACTGTATTTTCGGAAAACAAGGTGGGTCTGCTGAACCAGATCACCACAGTTTTCACCAGCCGCGACGTCAATATCGAGAGCCTCACGACCTCCGAGTCGGCGCTGGCGGGCATCCATAAGTTCACGATCGTCGTCCGCACCGGACCGGAACGGGTCGACAAGCTGGTGCGGCAGATCGAAAAGAAGATCGACGTGCTGAAGACCTTCGTCTACACCTCCGACGAAGTGGTGCAGCAGGAGATCGCCCTCTACAAGGTGACGCGCAGCCGCAGCGTCGAGCGCCTCGTGCGCCAGCACAACGTCCGCATCCTCGAAATCGACGACGACTACATCGTGGTCGAGAAGACGGGCCACAAGGCCGAGACCAAGGAGCTGTTCCGCCTGCTGCAGCCCTACGGCGTGCAGCAGTTCGTGCGCAGCGGCATCGTGGCCATCATCAAATCGCGGCGCGAACTGCTCAACGAGTACCTCGAAGAGCTGGAACGCAGCCGACGGCAGACGAATTCAAATCACTTTTAAATCATACTAATTATGGCAAAGATCAATTTCGGCGGAGTCGAAGAAAATGTTGTTACGCGCGAGGAGTTCCCCTTGGAGAAGGCCCGCGAAGTCCTGAAAAACGAAACCATCGCCGTCATCGGCTACGGCGTGCAGGGTCCGGGGCAGTCGCTCAACCTCAGGGACAACGGCCTGAACGTCATCGTCGGCCAGCGCGAGGGCAGCAAGAGCTGGGAGAAGGCCGTCGCCGACGGCTGGGAGCCGGGCAAGACGCTCTTCGGCATCGAAGAGGCCGCCGAGCGCGCGACGATCATCCAGTACCTGCTGTCCGACGCGGGTCAGATCGCCGTATGGCCCACCATCGAAAAACACCTCACGCCGGGCAAGGCGCTCTACTTCTCGCACGGCTTCGGCATCACCTACAAGGAACGCACGGGTATCGTGCCCCCGGCCGACGTGGACGTGATCCTGATCGCCCCCAAAGGTTCGGGCACCTCGCTGCGGCGCATGTTCCTGCAGGGCCGGGGACTCAATTCGAGCTATGCGGTCTTCCAAGACGCCACGGGCCGCGCCTTCGAGCGCGTGGTGGCGCTGGGCATCGGCGTAGGTTCGGGCTACCTGTTCGAAACCGACTTCAAACGCGAGGTCTACTCCGACCTGACGGGCGAGCGCGGCACGCTGATGGGCGCCATTCAGGGCATTTTCGCCGCCCAGTACGAGACGCTTCGCGCCAACGGCCACACCCCCTCGGAAGCCTTCAACGAGACGGTCGAGGAGCTGACGCAGTCGCTCATGCCGCTGGTCGCCGAGAACGGCATGGACTGGATGTACGCCAACTGCTCGACCACGGCCCAGCGCGGCGCGCTGGATTGGTGGAAACGTTTCCGCGACGCCACGAAACCCGTCTTCGAGGAGCTTTACCGCGAAGTCGCCGCCGGCAACGAGGCCCAGCGTTCGATCGACCTCAACAGCAAGCCCGACTACCGCGAGAAGCTCGACGAAGAGCTGCGCCAGATGCGTGAGAGCGAGATGTGGCAGACCGGCGCCGTGGTGCGCAAGCTGCGCCCCGAAAACAACTGACGCAATGCGGGCGACGCCGGGGAGGTGCGGCACAAAGTACGTCCCCGGCATCGGCCCGCCCGCCGGCGGCGCACGCCCGGCTTATCCTATTGACAAACCCCGGAACCGCCTATTCCAAGGGAGGGTTCCATGACAACAAACGAACAGAAAATGTGTGGATTCGTAGGACTGTTTGACATCCGGCAGAAATCGGATGCGCTGCGCACGCAGGTGCTGAAAATGTCGAAAAATATCCGCCACCGGGGACCCGACTGGTCGGGCGTCTACTGCGGCAAACGGGCGATTCTCTCCCACGAGCGGCTTTCGATCGTCGATCCCCAGTCGGGCGGACAGCCCCTTTTCAGCCGCGACGGGAAACTGGTGCTGGCTGTCAACGGCGAGATATACAACCATCGGGAAATCCGCGACGAGCTGGCCGGGGAGTACGATTTCCGGACAGGCTCGGACTGCGAGGTGATCCTGCCACTTTACCAAAAAATGGGCGTCGGACTGCTCGAAAAGATCAGCGGCATCTTCGCTTTCGCGCTGTACGACATCGAAAACGACGAATACCTGATCGCCCGCGATCCGATCGGCGTCATCCCGCTCTACATCGGCTGGGACCGCGACGAGCAGTTCTACGTGGCCTCGGAGCTGAAAGCCCTCGAAGGGGTCTGCACCACGATCCAGCCCTTCCTGCCGGGCCACTACTGGTCGAGCAAAGAGGGAAAAATGGTCCGCTGGTACGACCGCGACTGGTTCGAATACGACGCCGTGAAAGAGACCGGCGCCGACATTCCGGCCCTGCGCGCCGCCCTCGAAGCGGCCGTCAAGCGGCAGCTGATGTCCGACGTGCCCTACGGCGTGCTGCTGTCGGGAGGTCTCGACTCGTCGATCATCTCGGCCGTGGCGCGGAAATTCGCCGACCGGCGCGTCGAATCGCACGACCGCGACCGGGCGTGGTGGCCCCGGCTCCACTCCTTCGCCATCGGACTCGAAGGCTCCCCCGACCTCGCGGCGGCCCGCAAGGTGGCCGACCGGATCGGCACCGTGCACCACGAAATCCACTATACCATTCAGGAGGGTCTGGACGCCTTGCGCGACGTGATCTACTTCATCGAGACGTACGACGTGACCACCGTGCGGGCGTCTACGCCGATGTACCTGCTGGCACGTGTCATCAAATCCATGGGCATCAAGATGGTGCTTTCGGGCGAGGGCGCCGACGAGGTCTTCGGCGGCTACCTCTATTTCCACAAGGCCCCGAACGCCCGCGCATTCCACGAGGAGACCGTGCGCAAGGTCGGCAAGCTCCACCTCTACGACTGCCTGCGGGCCAACAAATCGCTCTCCGCATGGGGCGTCGAGGGACGCGTGCCGTTCCTCGACAAGGAGTTTCTGGACGTGGCCATGCGCATCAATCCCGAAGCGAAGATGGCCAAGGACGGACGCATCGAAAAGTGGATTCTGCGCAAGGCTTTCGAGGAGCTGCTTCCCGAAGAGATCGTCTGGCGGCAGAAGGAGCAGTTCTCCGACGGCGTGGGCTACGGCTGGATCGACACCCTGAAACGAATCACCTCCGAAGCGGTCTCCGACCGCGAAATGGAACACGCCGCCGAGCGGTTCCCGATCAATCCGCCCCGCAACAAGGAGGAGTACTATTACCGCACGATCTTCGAAGAGCACTTCCCGTCGCAGACCGCGGCCCAATGCGTTCCTTCGGTGCCCTCCGTGGCGTGCAGCACCGCCGAGGCGCTGGCTTGGGACGCGGCCTTCCGCGACAGGAACGACCCGTCGGGCCGCGCCGTGCTGGGCGTCCACAACACCGACCTGACGCACAGTTAGCACCGCATACGCTTAAAACACTTCACCGACCGAACCTTCCGAAAACTTCAGCATGTTTTAAGCAGAGGGAGGCCCCGGAATCCGGGGCCTCCCTAAATTTATCCGAAAGCACGCTTGCGAAGCTCTCCCCGGCAGCTTTCGCCGCCGAAACGCAGCGCCGCGGTCCGGCACGCCGGAGGCGGTTATTCGATGCCGCGGATATGCTTCTCCCATTTCCACGCCGCAGCCAGCGTCTGGTCGAGCGAACGTTCGGCCTTCCAACCCAGTTCGTCGTTGGCATACGACGGATCGGCCCAGATCGCCACGATGTCGCCCGCACGGCGGCCCACGATCTTGTAGTTGAGTTTCAGGTTGTTCACCTCTTCGAACTTACGCACCAGTTCGAGCACCGAAACGCCGCGTCCCGTGCCGATGTTGAAGATTTCGTACTTCTCCCTGTTCTTGCCCTCGATCATGCGCGCGATCGCCGTCACATGGGCTTTGGCGAGGTCCACCACGTCGATATAGTCGCGGATGTTCGAGCCGTCGGGCGTCGGATAGTCGTCGCCGAAGACCGAAAGGCATTCGCGGAGTCCGGCGGCCGTCTGCGTGATGTAGGGGACCAGATTCTGCGGCACGCCGCGCGGCAGTTCGCCGATCAGGGCCGAAGGATGCGCGCCGATGGGGTTGAAATAGCGCAGGGCGATGCCCTTCATGCCCTCGTAGGCCGCCAGCGAATCGCGCAGAATGTCCTCGCACATCTGCTTGGTGTTGCCGTAGGGCGAGGTCGCGGGCTTGCGGGGCGTCTGCTCCGTCACGGGCAGCTTGTCGGCCTCGCCGTAAACCGTACACGACGACGAGAAGACGATGTTGTGACGTCCGAACTCACGCATGAGGTCGATGACGTTCATAAACGACGTAAGGTTGTTGCGGTAGTATTCCAGCGGCTTGCCGACCGACTCGCCCACGGCCTTCGACGCCGCGAAATGAATCACCGAGTCGAAGTCGTACTTTTCGAACACTTTGCGAAAAGCGTCGCGGTCGCAGCAGTCCGCCTTTTCGAACGGCACTTCGACGCCCGTGATCCTGCGGACTCCCTCGACGGCGTCCATGTCGCTGTTCGAGAGATTATCGACGATCACCACGTCGTAACCGGCGCCTATCAGTTCCACGGCGGTATGCGAACCGATATAACCGGCGCCGCCGCTGACTAAAACACACGATTTTTTCATAAGTTGAGGTTTTTATTTGAGTCACAAATATAACAAGAAAAAGCGGTTATCCCTCAAAACCGCCCGAAATCCTGAACCTCCGGCGCGAAAAAACCCGCTCCGGGACTTCTCGCCGAAGTCCGGAGCGGGCCGTATAAATCCGGAAGGGGTCCCGAAAGCCGCCGGAAAAATTTGCCGGACGCCGCCCAAATGTGTGCCGGACACCGCCCCAATGCGCGCCGACCGCCGGAAAAATTTGCCGGGTCAGAATTTTTCGCCCAGCTCGCGCGGCAGGTAGAACGTGTCGTTGCGGTCGATATAGACCACTGCCGAGCGCAGTTTCAGGGGCTTGCCGTCGAGGTAGGCGACCGAACCGTAGGCCGGTACGCGTAGCGTACGGCGCCCCTTGCGAACCGTCAGGCAGGGCATCTGCCCTTCGGCCGCCGAAATCGAGCACTTCGCGCCGCGGAACACCTCGGTATGCGGTGCGAACAGTTCGCCGGTCAATTCAGCCAACGGACGCTCCAAACCGAGCAGGTCGGCCATGTAGGCATGAATCTCCGTATTGGTATTGCGCCCCACGGGCAGGTCGCCCTCCGGGTGGTAAGCCGCCAGAAAGACGTCTTCGGCGGTATGGCTGCCGCTGAGAAACCCGAAATGGGTGCGGGAGGTCACGATGCGGGCGATGCTCGACACCATGTTCACGCTGTTGGCGACCTTCATGTAGTCGGCCTCGGTATAATTGCGCGAACTCCGGAGCAGGGCCAATTCATCGTCCGTAAGCTCGATGCCCGTGTATTCGCGGAACAGGGGCCGGATCTGTTCCGGCCGCGCCTTGAGCAGTATTTTTTCCAGCCCCGAAGCCGTGCGGCGCACCTTCGAGATATTCATATAGGCCGAATCGAGTCCCTTGGAGGCGTAATCCTTATAGGCCCCGTCGCCGAAACTCAGCCCCGAAGTGCCGTGGTCGGGCATGATGACAACGGCCGTCCGCCCGTCGCGGCGGGCGAAATCGAGCGCCACGCCCACGGCCTTGTCGAAGGCCAGCATCTCGGTAATCACCCCCACGGGGTCCTTGGCATGCGCCGCCATATCGACGCGGCTGCCCTCAACCATCAGGAAAAAGCCGTTTTCATGCCTGTCCAGCACCTCCAGCGCCTTGGCCGTCATCTCGGCCAGCGACGGCTGTTCGGCATCGTTCCGGTCGAGGTCGTAACTCATGTTCCCCTGCGCGAAGAGCGACCACACGGGGCCTTTGCCGTCGTAAGCGCGGAACGCCGCGGCATCCTGCTCGATAAGCGTCGCGCCGCTGCCGCGCAGATACGCCCGCATGGCGTCCGTGACCTGCTTCCGGCCGCCGCCGAACATCACGTCCAAGTCGTTGGCCGCCATCTGCGCCGCCAGCGCGGGATAGGCGTGGCGGGAGTAGTGGTGCGAAGCGCAGGCGGCGGGCGTCGCATGGCAGAAATCGACCGTCACGACGAGTCCCGCAGCCTTTCCCCGGTCGTGCTTGGCCGCTTCGAGCAGCGTCGCCAGCGGCTGACAGGCCCGTCCGGATTCGACCTCGACGATATCCTGCGCGGGATTGGCCGCCGGATAGACCGAAACGTTGCCCGCCTGCTGGGGCATGCCCGTCATGTAGGCCGACATGGCCGGGGCCGAGCAGGGGATCGGCGAATCGGACGAGAAGCTCCCGACCAGCCCGCAAAGGCAGGAATCGAGGTTGAGCGTCCGCTGCGAAGGGTCGTTGTAGAATTTATACCAGCGCGCCGCGGCGAGGACGCTCGTGGAGGTCCCGTCGGGAATCATCACGATGACGTTGCGCACCGGGGCGACGGGTTTGCGGTAGAAGGGCTGCGCCCCGGCCGCCAGCGCGGCGAAGAGCAAAAGCAGCAGAATTGCACTTTTTTTCATCATAATTCATTGCGGTTTTACGGGCGTTGCACCGGACGGCGAACGACGGCGAAGGTGTCTCGCATCATTGGAATCGGCCTGCCGGGCAAAAACGGTAGTAAAGGTACGAAAAAACAAGAAAATGGGAAAGGATACGAAGAAATAAGCAAATCCGGACCCGAAAAATCGCCGGGAGTACGGGAGATCCGCCGCACAAAAAAACCTCCGCCCCGCCGTACGGAGGGAGCGAACCGAGGGGCTGCGCAGGCCCGGCGGAGGCCGCAAGACGAAGCGGACTAACAATTCGTAACCCCAATCGTGAAAAAGAGCGCGGAAGAATGTCTGTTTTCAGAAATTAATCGTATATTTGCTAACAGATTGACACCTCCCGCACCGGAAATTCATCAAACCATAAACGGATATGTACGGAAAAATCAAAGAACATCTGCAGCAGGAACTTGCCGAAATCAAGGCTGCAGGGCTCTACAAGAGCGAACGGGTCATCGAATCGCCGCAGCGTGCGGAGATCGAAGTTGCAGGTCGTAAGGTACTTAATTTCTGCGCCAACAACTACCTCGGACTTTCGGACAACCCGCGGCTGATCGAAGCCGCGAAACGGGCCATGGACAACCGCGGCTACGGCATGTCGTCGGTGCGTTTCATCTGCGGCTGTCAGGACATCCACAAACAGCTCGAAAAAGCCATAGCCGACTACTTCGGCACCGAGGACACGATCCTCTACGCCGCCTGCTTCGACGCCAACGGAGGCGTCTTCGAACCGATTTTCGGTCAGGAGGACGCCATCATCTCCGACTCGCTGAACCATGCGTCGATCATCGACGGCGTGCGTTTGTGCAAGGCCGTGCGCTACCGCTACGCCAACGCCGACATGGCCGAGCTGGAGGAGTGTCTCAAGCAGGCGCAGGCACAGCGTTTCCGCATCATCTGCACCGACGGGGTCTTCTCAATGGACGGCAATGCCGCGCCGCTGGACAAGATCTGCGCGCTGGCCGAGAAATACGACGCGCTGGTGATGGTGGACGAGTGCCACTCGGCGGGCGTGCTGGGCAAAACCGGCCGCGGCATCACCGAACTCTACGACCTGCGCGGTCAGGTGGACATCCTCACCGGCACGCTCGGCAAAGCCTTCGGCGGCGCCGTAGGCGGCTTCACGACGGGCCGCAGGGAGATTATCGAGATGCTCCGCCAGCGTTCGCGCCCCTACCTCTTCTCCAACTCGCTGCCCCCTGCCGTCGTCGGCGCCGGAATCGAAATGTTCCGCATGCTGGGCGAAAGCAACGAACTGCACGACCGTCTGGTGGCCAACGTGGAGCACTTCCGCGAAGGCATGATGGCCGCAGGTTTCGACATCAAACCCACGCAGTCGGCCATCTGCGCCGTGATGCTCTACGACGCCAAGCTGTCGCAGGACTTCGCCGCCCGGTTGCAGGACGAAGGGGTTTTCGTGACGGGCTTCTACTATCCGGTCGTGCCGAAGGGTCAGGCCCGCATCCGCGTGCAGGTCTCCGCAGGCCACACGACCGAACAGCTCGACCGCTGCATCGCCGCCTTCATCAAGGTCGGCAAAGAATTGAATGTCATCAAATAAAACCCTCAAGCCTATGCCGAAAACATCCTTAGACGCGATCGACCGCAAAATCCTCAAATACCTGATCAAGAACGCCCGCATGCCCTTTCTTGAGATCGCCCGCGAATGCGGCATCTCAGGCGCCGCGATCCATCAGCGCATCCGCAAGCTCGACGATTCGGGCGTGATTCTGGGCAGCCGGCTGATCGTCGATCCCAAAATGATGGGCTTCGACGTCTGCGCCCACATCAGCATCACGCTCAAGGACCCGCAGCTGCTCAAGCAAACCGTGGAACAGCTCAAGGAGATTCCCGAAATCGTGGAGGCGCACTTCATCACCGGTTCGGGCAATATCCTCGTGAAGCTCTACTGCGTGGACAACGAGCACCTCATGCGCACGATTTTCGACGGCATCCTGCGCATTCAGGGCGTCTCCTCGACCGAGACCCAGATCTCGCTGCAGGAAGCGTTCCAGCGGCAGGTGAACATCGATTTTATCGAGGAATAGCATCCGGCGGAGAATCATCCGCTCTCCCCGCACGACGGAGACCCGATCGGGTCTCCGTTTTTTCATGCCTGCGAGGGAAAGGGTGCAACCCGATTCGTTATCATATCCCGGAAAAACCCGCCGGGCCCTGATTTTCCGGACCTGCCGGGCACCAGAACCACAAAAAGCCGACATCCTGCAATATACCCCGAAAACCGCCCGCCCCCGGCCAAACGCCGAACCTGCCGGCACAAAAGGAAAGCGCCCCGCCTGAAAACAGGCGGGGCACCCCGGCAAACAATTGTTTAACTGATGATTATCCCGGAAGCCTATTCGGCGGACGAAGCCGGTGCTTCCGATGCGGAGGAGGAGTTACCCTCACTTGACCCTTCACTCTCAACCTTACTCTCCTCCTTTGCGGATTCTCCGGCAGTCGAATCCGTCTTTTCCGCATCGTCAGCCGCCGATTTCTCCTGCGTGTCGGCAGCCGGAGCTTCGGTCGCCTCTCTCTTTTCGGGCTGCTGGGCGCAAGCCATCGCTCCGCCAGCCATCAGCAGCAAAGCTGCCATCGTTACAATTGTCTTTTTCATCGCTTTTAAAATTAAAAGGTTCCTTTTCACTTCTTCGGTTCGGATATGTCTCGCCAACCGTTCTGATAAAATGGAGTTCAAGCGGCGTGCCATCCGGATAAAAAACGGCAAACCGCTGATAGACAGCGGTCGGCAAGGCACGCCGGAATCGTCCGGAGTGTGGAAAGGTGTGGAATCGCGCTACAAAGTGTGGAAATAATCCACACCCGGCGGCTATTCGATGCCGTAAAGATGCAACTTGTTGTAGAGGGTCTTGCGGTCGATGCCGAGCAGTTTGGCTGCCTGCGACTTGTTGCCCCCGGCCATCGCCAGCGCGCGCCGGATCTGCTCCTCCTCGCCGGCCGGATTGCGCAGCGGCACCGCAGGAGTTTCGGGGGCCTCGGACAACTCGGCGGGCAGTTCGCGGCAGGTGATGTAATCCCCCGTGCAGAGCAGCGTCGCGGACATCACCGCGTTCTTCATCTGCCGCAGGTTTCCGGGCCAGTCGTAGCGGGTCATGGCCGCGGCGGCCTGCGGGTCGAAGCCCACGATCCGCTTGTCCAGCTCCCGGTTCGCCGCATCGAGAAAGAAGTCGGCGAAAAGCATGATGTCCCCGCGCATCTGCCGCAGTTCGGGCATGCGGAGCGTGAATTCGTTGATGCGGTGATAGAGATCGGCGCGGAACGCACCGCGCGCGATGGCGGCTTCGAGGTCCTCGTTCGTCGCGGCGATCAGCCGGATATCGACCGGAATTTCGCGGCTGCCGCCCACGGGACGGATGCGCCGCTCCTGCAGGGCGCGGAGCAGCTGCACCTGCGTTTCATAGGTCAGGTTGCCGACCTCGTCCAAAAAGAGCGTGCCGCCGTTCGCGGCTTCGAAGGCGCCCGTCTTGTCGCCCACGGCTCCCGTAAACGAACCCTTGACGTGGCCGAAAAACTCCGAAGCGGCCAGTTCGCGCGGAACGGCGCCGCAGTCCACGGCCACGAAAGGCTTCCCGGCACGCCTGCTTTCGCGGTGAATCAGCTGGGCCACATGCTCCTTGCCCGTGCCGCTGGCGCCGGTCACCAGCACCGACATGTTGGTCGGCGCAACGAGCCGGACATATTCGTAAAGCCGCTGCGCGGCATCGCTGCGGCCCTCGATGTAATTGGGACGCTCCTCCCGCGGTTTCTTCGCCGAAGCGGCGGGAACGGGAGGCTTCTCACTGCCGGCAGCCGGGACGTCGAGCGCTTCGCGGATCTTTTTCAGCAGTTCGTCGGGATTGACCGGCTTGGCCACGTAATCCCGCGCGCCCAGCTTCATGCAGCGCACGGCGTTCTGTATCTCGGCGTAGCTCGTCATCACGATCACCGGAATCTCCATATGCTGCCCGGACATCCACTGCAGCAGGGCGATGCCGTCCTCGTCGGGCAGGCGCATATCGCTCAGCACGAGCGAGAATCCGCCCTCCGCGAGCGCCGTACGGGCCGCCGCGACGCTCGCCGCCGTCTCGGTCCGGAAGCCCTTTTTCGAGAGCCACGTCTTGAGCATCAGGGCGAAGGTGATATCGTCGTCTATGATTAAAATCCGTTCCATACTCAGGGCAAAGATACCTTTTTTTGCGCTTCCGCGACAATCGCGCGGATATTTTCCGCCGCCGCGCCGATCTCGCCGCGCAGGGCGTCGGTCAGCGGACCTTCCCAGCTTTCGGCCGTGCGCAGCGTCGCGGCAATGCCGGCCGCCCCCAGCATCG
>ERZ779894.2974-NODE-2974-length-13926-cov-3.610554_pt1 | contig 13926 bp, 12 predicted proteins | sample MGYA00511587_ERZ779894 | MGnify/ENA primary metagenome ERZ779894 (study PRJEB29588, sample SAMEA2160490) | human gut metagenome | biome: human gut; feature: human-associated habitat; material: faeces | place: Denmark | collected 2008/2010 ... | reverse complement strand
CCATTGTCCCGGGAATTATACCCCAAACACCTTTTAAATTTAACGTCCTCAAAAAGTCTTTTGCAATCAACATTTGAAAGATTAAATTTTTGCATGCCTCAGGAAAATATTTTAAGCATTACCAACACCAAACATCTTGCAAATGTAAAAATGCAGTTAAAAGAATTAACTCCTGCCCCTCAAGTACTCGCAGAACCTGTATCAAAAAATACGGCCCCGGCAATTGCACTTGCAGTAAAGTATTTAATGCAGAAAATCGAAAATGACCCGATAATACTAGTTGTTCCGTCAGATCAGCTTATTGAAAACACCGAAAAGTTTGCTGCAACGGTTAAAAAAGGTGAAAAACTCGCCCAAGACGGTTATATAGTAACTTTCGGGATTGAACCCTCATACCCGGAAACCGGCTATGGCTACATTAACACAAGCGAAAATCTTAACAATTTTTATAAAGTAAAAAATTTCGTCGAAAAACCAGATTACAAAACCGCGCAAAGCTACCTCAAAGCCAAAACCTATTTCTGGAACAGCGGCATTTTCATGTTTAAAGCCTCTGTAATTTTAAAAGAAATCCAAAAACTTGCCCCTCAAATTTCTGAAATTTCAGACAAAATAGACTTCACAAAAAGCGATAATATTCCGTTTTTAGATTTTGATGAAATGCCAAACATTTCAATAGACTACGCTGTTATGGAAAAGTCTGACAACATAGCTTTAATCAAACTTGAAAGTGATTGGAATGATTTGGGATCTTGGGGGTCGATTTATGATGTAAGCCCCAAAGACAAAAATAATAATGTTTTTATAGGCCATGTTCTTGACGAGGGGTCAAAGAATTCATTTGTATACGCATCTTCCAAACTTGTTGCGACAATAGGACTTGAAGACACTGTGATCGTTGAAACTGAAGACGCAATTCTTGCCTGCCGCAAAGACCGCACCCAAGATGTTAAAAAGATTTACGAAACCTTAAAAAAGCAAAACGACAACACACATCTTGTTCACAAAACCGTATACCGCCCATGGGGATTTTACACAGTAATAGCGCAGGGCGAAGGCTTCTTAACAAAAATTATTCACGTGAACCCGAAACAAAAACTGTCCGTTCAATCACATAACCATCGAAGTGAACACTGGGTAGTGCTTTCAGGCACAGCGAAGGTAATCCTTGAAAGCAAAGAACTGATTTTAAACTCGGGTTACAGCGTTGACATACCGGTCAAAGCAATCCACTCTCTCCAAAACCCTTACGATGAGGCTGTAGAGGTAATTGAAGTCCAAAAAGGCGATTTACTGATAGAAGAAGACATTATTCGCTACGAAGACATGTACGGCCGCGCGTAACCGAGAATTATGACTTAATCAAATCCGCCAATTCCAGGTAATACCCGTTTTCTAACCTGGTAAAAAATTGTTCGCAAGCAGTCGGCGCAATTGCTTCAACCCATTCGCGATCAAGGTACAAGCCCTCGATAAACCGTGCAAAAAGCTCCGTGGGCTTGGTATAATACTTTTTAAATTTATTAATCTTTTTAGAAATCCTTGTCTGCTTTCTTACTGCGGATTTTAACCGAATATATGCCGCAAAAGCCCTTGGCATATCAGGAAAATCTTTTTCAATCGTATCAATTGTAAAAACCTTAGTCCGTAACCCCAAAAATCCGCCCATAACCTTTACCCTGTCATATTTCAAAAGATATCGGGCGTCTGAGCGCTTAATATATTTTTCAAATTCCTTGAACTTTTTTGAGCGTAAAAAAGCCGGATAATCTTTTTTAATAATTCTGTCAAACTCGATAATTTTTTCATGAACCCGCTCACGATGCTCGATTAAGCGGATACAGAGTGAATTTTCATCAACAAAATTTGTAACTTTAAAAAGCTCTTTTTCCAAAACAGGCGTGTCTAATCCAAACAGAACTTTAAGCGAGCCACCGGTTTTGGGCATATCAGGTTCAATTTTTGCGTGAATGTAGTGGGCAAATTCATGCAAAAGCGTTGGCACAAAGCGATTATCAGGGACATTTTTAGAAATATCGATTCTGTTATTCAAATAAAACCCATGATTACCGCGGGCTTTAGTCGTGGTATGGACTTCAATCCCAAGGGCTCTGAGGTAATTCACAAACGCTTTCTTATCCATGATTAAATTATAATGCAAAGCGCAGGCGGGTCAAGCAGGGTTAAAGCACATCCTCAAACTCTCTTGAAAAATCATTCGCAGCAAAGGCCGCCTCACGCAACGGAGCAATTAAAATTAAAAGCCTGGAACACTCATCGCTGGTATCCTCGTTGTACTGTGCATAAGAATACAAAATTTCCGAAAGATTTTTAATAGTCAGGATTTCATCTAAAATTTTATAAAACTTTTTTGCGCGGGCAATATCGTAATTTTCAAGCATAAAACACCTTTCATCAATTATACATATTATAATATCAACTATACATGATAAAAATATAATTGCAACTGGTTTAAAATAAAATTATGCAAGATAACGAATTAAGAAAAAACATAGCTGACAATATACGTCAATATCGTGCCAAACAAAGAATTTCACAAGAAAAATTGTCTGAAATGACTGACATCAGCCAACAGCACATCTCAAACATCGAAAATGAACTTGTAAATCCAAGCATTGAGGTGCTGCTAAAAATTTCTACAGCCCTTAATGTAACGCTAAATGACTTGGTATATTAAACTCCGCAAGCCTCGGAATTACTGGTTTTGGTCTTCATTCCCCCTCCCCTGCACGGGAGAGAAAGCACGGAGTTTGCGAGCTAAGTGAGCATTACTCCTGCGGGTGAGGGGCTCAAAATATTTTATATGGATTTAAAATATTGTTTGGGTCAAAGGTCTTCTTGATTGTCCGCATGTAATCCAGCGCAAGCGGGTTTACAACCTTGTGAATATGTTCGCGCTTCAAAGACCCAATGCCATGCTCGCCCGACAAAATTCCATCCAAAGACGCTGTCAAATCATAAATCTCTGATTTTGCAAGCTTAAACCTTTTGTACTCATCCTCATTTCTGTAATCAATCGGGATCTGCGGGTGAACACTGCCGTCGCCCACGTGCCCGACCATGCAGACATCAAGCCGGTATTTTTGACAAATTTCGCGAATTCCACAAACGAGCTTTGCAAGGTTTTCTCGAGGCACAATAACATCATCGGTTGTTACATTAGGCTTCAACTTTGCACACGCGCCCATAGACGAACGCCGTGCCGCCCAAATTCTGTTATAATCCTCCTCAGTTTTTGAAGATTGAATAGCTGCCGCATTTGCAGATTTTAAAATCGATAAAATAACTTCTGTTTGATAATTGATTGCACCTTGAAAGCCGTCAACTTCAATAACAAGCGCGGCGTCTTTGTCCGTCAAAAGCCCGCAAGGATAAAACTTTTCAACAGTTTGAATGGCGTTTTTGTCCATGAAATCGAGAGTTGTTGGAAAAACCTGCTGTTCAATAATTGCATTAACAGCGCAAACAGAATCTTCAATTTTGTCAAAATAAGCCATCATAACCCGATGAGCCTGAGGTTTTGGAATAAGCTTAACCACAGCTTCAACAACAATTCCCAGAGTACCTTCCGAGCCGATAAAAAGACTTGAAAGATTATATCCGGTAGCATTTTTAATAGTATTCGCACCGGTACGCAGAATTTCACCGTTTGCCGTAACAACTTTCAAATCAATAATATAATCTTTTGTAGAACCGTATTTAAAAGTTCTAGCCCCACCCGAAGATTGCGCGATACTACCGCCGATTGTTGATACCGCAAGATTAGAAGGATCGGGCGGATAATACAGACCGACAGCTTCCGCTTGTTTTTGTAAATCAGCAACAATTACTCCGGGTTGAACTCGTGCTGTCATATTTTCGCGATTTATCTCAAGAATTTTATTCATTTTAGAAAAATTCAAAATTATTCCGCCATGTTCAATAAGACACGCACCCACAACGTTTGTACCTGCACCGCGGCAAATTACGGGAATTTTTCTTTTATTTGCAATCTTAACGATTTCACAAACCTGCTCAACACTTTCAGCGAAAACAACCGCGTCGGCAACGTTTTTTATTTCAGGCACGTTAGTTGCGTCCTGAGAATAAACGTATCGTTCTTCATAGTCAGAGAGAACGTTTTCACGGGGCAAAACTTTTTTTAAATCTTTTATTAAATTACTATTCATCAACATAAGACGCCAGCTTTTCTATTGTTGAGCTTATTTTGTTAAGCTGTTTTTCTAAATTGTCAATTTTATTTTCTAACAACGGTGAATTTTTTTCTTCAAGTGCTGTTAAAACTTTTTCTAACTTTTGTTCAAGCCTGTCTATACGGAGCTGTTGTTTTTCAAATTGGTTTTCAATTAAGCTGAGCAGCTCTTCTCTTTCAGGGAGAAGCTCGCGGACTTGTCCGATGATTTTTGAAATAGAATTCACATCAGAAACAGCCTCTTGAATATCGTCGATTTTGCCGCTCGTACCGTCAATCCACTCGCCCAAATACATCATAACTTCGCGCATTACGCTGTCAGAATTTGCTGATGAGGTAACCATAGATTGAATATTATCAAGCTTGCGCTCCAAACGCTCGTTAATTTCGCTGTTATCAATAACGCTTATTCTCTCTTCCAAATCGCTAATAACCTGACTAAACTCATCCAGTCCGCTTGTTAAAGCTCTGTATGAGTCATCTGAAGTTAAAAGAAGTTTATTTGTACGCGAACTTATACTAATGATATCATCATTAAGTTTTTCGAAATCCGTTTTTAAATCAAGAATTTGTTCTTGAGTTAACGAGCTGTGCATGCCGTTAACCGCAGACGCAAGCTTGTGAATATTTTGCGAAATCTCGCTTATTTCATCCTTAGTTGAAGACGCTGAAATATCGTTTAAGATAATTCTAAGTTTTGCGATATCGGATTCAATATCCTGCATTGTGTAAGAATAATCCCAATCATTACCGCCGTTAGTCATGCTATCAAGGCGTTTTTTCACATCGAGAAGATTTTTGTTAATTTCATCCGTGCGTTCTTCAACAAAATCCTTAATTTCTTCAGTTTCCTCAACAAAAGTAATCTGATCAGTAACTGTCAAAATCGCATTCATCACCGAATCTTTAATATCACTTGCGTTCTGAACAAAATCAAGGCTGCTAATACTTTTTTCAATCTTAGAAATATCAGAAAGCAAATCTTGAAGGTGCTTGTCAACACTGACTGAACGAGAATCCGCATCAAACGCCTCAATTTCTTGTCTTTGAGAAAGTATTAAGTTCTTAATATCCTGAATTTCGCTGTAAAGCTCATTGTCATCAGAGGCTGCTAAAATATCTACTTTATCATGGAGCGCTTTGACCATTTCTTCAATCCGCTCATCGCTCTCAGAAAGCGCCAAAACATCAACCTTGTCATGAAGCGACTTGACCATCTCCTCAATTCTCTCTTCACTATCGGACAAGGCCAAAACGTCTATCTTGTCGTGAAGTGATTGCATCATTTCTTCAATCTTTTCTTCATTGTCGGACAATGCAAGGACATCTATTTTATCATTAAGCGCCTGGACTAATTCTTCAATTTTCTCATTTCCGTCAGAAAGCGCAATCAAATCAACTTTTTCATTTAAAGCTTTTAATAATTCTTCAAGCTTATCACTATTGTTATTTGCAGAAACAAGCATTTCAATCTTCTCATGCAAAGCATCTGCAAAATCTGCCATTGTATCGTTTTCTTCTGACATTGCCAGAACATCAACTTTAGAGTGCAAAGAATTTAAAAGTTCAGCAAGTTTCACATCATTTTCAGAAAGCGCTGCTATTTCATCAATAGTTCCAAGTCGCCCTATTGCAGCCATTAAATCTGCATTGTTGTTTTTCAAATCATCAAAAAACTTTTTCAACTCAGGCATTAAATCTGAAGAATTTTTAATATCCCTGCTGATGTTTTCAGTAAAAATATTAAGCTTTTCAATCAACTCAGACTTTGAATTATCAAGTGAAGACAAAACATCATCATTGTTAACCATGACAGAAATATAATTTTTAATATCTTCGGCAGCTTCGCCGGTCTTCGTTTCCATTAAAGCTGCAAGCTTTTCCAAAACGCCTTTAACTTTTTCGTAATTATTGGCGGTGTTTTCTAATTTTTTCTGAAATACAGAAGTTTCAGTTTTCCACTCTTGGTAAAACTCAGCAGTTTTGTCAGCCGTAAGCGCTACAGACTTTTCAATTTCGCTGACTGTCATCGCCACAATACTCATCTGATGAAGGTTTAGGTCATTAATTATGCCTTCAACATTTGAGAATTTTTGTGTCAAAATTTTGTAAGCATCTTCTATTCTTACAAAAGCATCATGGTTTTCGTTAAGGTTCTGGTTCATATCCGCAGAAAAATTCAGATAAGACATTTCAATTTGCGATTTTATATTTTCCAAAATCTTTTCGACATCATTTTCCAAGAAAGAATTTAAAACTAATTTTAGAGGGGCAAATTCTTCTGTAATAATTTCAATTTTGTTGTTTAAAACATCCATTATATCAGTATTAACAAGATTAATTTCCTGTTTTATGCTGTCGAACTTGTCGTTTATTCCCGAAGAAATTCCGTTTAACCGAACATTGCTGTCTTCAGAAATCTCAGAGAAAACATTTTTAAGCTCATCGAATTTATTATCGATAATAGAAAAACTTTGATCCAAAGAGGATTTTGAATTAATATCCTCGTCGTTTTTTAATGCTTCAATGCTTGAAGACAATTCTTCAAACCTATTAAGTATAGAAGTTGAAATTTCTTCAAATTTCTCATTGCTTGAAAAATGATTTTTGTTGATATTGTCCAGGATTTTTGTAATTTCAGCTTTAACAGCTTCAATTTCAAACAAAGAGTTGTCAAGTTTTAGATAAGTATCAGAACTTACCTGCTCAACAACATTTGAATAATCAGAAATTTTGTTTTGCAAAATAACAATTTTTTCTTCATATTTTTCAGCGGCATCAGCAAGAAGGCTTTCGAGTGCAAGAAGTTTTTGAGCAACTTTTTCGTCAGCCTGATCGCCGTTATATTTTTGCGCGGCTTCTTGAGAGGCTGAAATATACTCTCTCAAACTTTCAATTTGTTCATTAAAGGCCTGCTTTAAGGCTTGAGAAGTTTTTTCAAATTCTGCTTCGAGGTTTTTAACATTGTCAGAAAGCTCGCTTATCTCAACAATATTTTGATTGCTTTGATCTTTTGAATCCTCAATAAATTTTCGCACCATTTCAAAATTATCATTAAGGAGTTTAGATAAATCCACCCCTACTGTATCTATTTTCAAGGATGCATTTTCGATATTAGAAATAATATTGTCTGCGTTTTGGGATGAAATTTTAGAAAATAATCCGTTAAGTTCCTTCAATTGCGTGCTTAATTCTTCGACATCCTCTTTATTTGCAAAAAGATTTGCTTCATCGCTCAAATGGTTAATAAGCTCTTCGGTTTTGTGAAAAGCATCATCAACAATTTCTGACATTAGCGAACGATTTTCCGTTGCTGATTGAACTAAGTCATATTTAAGAGTTTCAAAATTTGCACAAAAACTCTGCAAATCATTTTTCAAATCTTCAAGACTTCCGCTAAACTTATAATCAAAATTAACAAGCTTGGTCTCGTTTTTGGACGCGAAAGCCGACAAATTATCAAGTATTCTTGATACATCTTCTTTCATATCAGAAATCTCAGAAACTGTATTACCGAATTTTATATCGGTTTCAGCTGCGGTACTTTTGACAAAACGCACACACTCGTCAATCTTGTCAGAAATATGAACAAAACTTTCGTCAAACACTCCGGAGCCTTGTGCAATAAGTTTTTCCAATACAGTGAATTTTTCTGCAAATTTACTTTCTAAGGCCAAATTTGAAGAATTAAAATAAGCTTTAAAATCATTTACAGTATCAGTAATCTGCGTAAATCTTTCAGTAATAAATTTAAGATAATTGTCTTCTTTAGCCGCTATGTTATTATCAATTGCGCGCAAATCCTCTGCCAAATTATTAAAACTTTCAACACAGTTTTTTTGGTTTTCATCAAGCTTGCTGAGTACAACAGTGCGCTTTTCATTCAAATCGTCATTAAAAGATACAAACAAATCTTTAACTGAAGAAAAATAATTTAAAAATCCATTTGACAAACTTTCAGATAAACTTTGAATTTTATCCTCAATAGTTTTAATCTTCTCTTCAGGAATATCAGAAGCCGGCAGATTTTTAATAGATTGAATTCCGTCATAAATGCGCTCAATGTCAAAAGATAAATCCGGAACTTCAATTTTCTGAGGCAATGCGTCAATTTTTTCTTCCAAACCGTTCACTGAAGAATTAATTTTTTCTGCATAAGAAACGATTTCTCCTATTTTAGATAAATCTTCAGTCCGTTTTACTAAGTCTTCATTTTTCTGATCAAGGATTTCCAAAGACGACAAAATCGCGTTAGAAGCAAGATAAATATTTTCCAACTCACGTTTGATAATATCGTTTTGCTCAGTAACATCCATTGTCATAAGATTTTTTGAGATATTGCGAAGATTAGAATTTATCTCCATAACAGAAGCTTCAAATCCGCGGTTGAAAATTTCTAAAGATTCTTTAAGATTTGTAATATTTTGGATAATTTCTTCTTTACGGGAATTGTCAGAGGCAAAATCATTAAATTGTTGCTCTACATCATCAATCACACTTTTTTGGCCGGCTAACTCGTGTGAAAAATTATTCACGTTTTCAGCCAAAACATCAAACATAATTTTCAAATCAGAATTAGAAGCCATCAAATCCTGCTTTTCATTCAATGCTTCAAAAGATTTCAATATATTTTCAAAGTTTTCCGCTGCAAATTCACGTCTTTTATCAAGCTCTTCTTTTATTTCTTGTAACGAAACCTTTACAATATCAATAGATGCACCGCTTTCAGCCGCAGAATCTATTTTTAAATCAATATTTTTGAGAATTCTCTCGAATTCATTCTTTTGTCCGGCATACTCCGTTTTTATGGAGTTAATAATTTCTTCAATTTCTGCTTGTGTCATAAATTTACAGTTTTCCTCTTTACATATCCCTTTAACAATATATTATCAGAATATATATTGTCTTAGCAAATTATTAACCAATTATATTACAATTGTAAAGAATAAATAACTAAATTTGTTTTAAGTGCTATAATATTTTAATAAAGGTGATGGGAGATAAGGAAAAAGCATGAGCCATATAATTATAGATAAAAGCAAATGTAAAGCATGTTACTTATGTATAAATGAGTGCCCGAAAAAACTTATTAAAGTAAGCAGCGAAACAAACAACTTAGGAAATAAAGTCGTTGAATTTGATGACCCGCAAAAACAATGCCTGGGCTGCGCAATGTGCGCGCAAAGATGTCCGGATTTAGCGATAACAGAAGTTTATAAAGGATAATTAAATGAACCAAACTTTAGAAAAAGAAAACAAAAAAGTTTTAATAAAAGGTAACTATGCAATAGCGCAAGCTGCAATAATCGCCGGCTGCGAATGCTATTTCGGCTATCCGATAACCCCTCAGAGCGAAATCGGAGAATACATGAGCGGAAAAATGCAAGAACTCGGACGCGGCTATGTTTCTGCCGAAAGCGAACTTGCAGCAATAAACATGGTTTTAGGCGCATGTTCAACGGGCGCAAAAGCAATGACCTCATCTTCATCTTGTGCAGTAGCTTTAATGCAGGAAGCTCTTTCTTACGGAACTTGCGATGAATTGCCTATGGTTTTAGTAAGCGTAATGCGCGGAGGCCCGGGGCTCGGAAATATTTATCCTTCACAAGGCGACTATTTTCAAGCGACAAAAGGCGGCGGCAACGGAGATTACAAACTCATCGTGCTTGCTCCTGCAAATGTTCAGGAATGCATTGACTTGACATACAAAACCTTCTATCTGGCTCATAAATATAAAAATCCGGCTATGCTTTTAGCAGACGGGCTTTTAGGGCAGATGATGGAACCCGTTGAGTTTAAAGAATATCCATATCCAGAAATCGACAATTCAGACTGGGCTTTATCCGGAGCGAAAGGCAGAAAATCCCGCACAATCCGCTCATACGCACCTTTAGCCGAAGACAGATGCGTTTTCTTAGATAAACTCTACGCAAAATACAAACAAATCGAAGAAAACGAAACAATGTGGGAAGAAATTAACACCGAAGACGCTGACATCGTTTTAGTAAGCTTTGGCAGCACTTCAAGAAATGTCAAAACCGCAATGAAAATGTTACGGGCTCAAGGAATTAAAGCAGGATTTTTCAGACCTATTACGCTTTATCCTTTCCCGAACAAAAGACTTGCAGAGCTTTCAGAAAAAGTTAAAAAATTTATAGTTGTAGAAGTCAACATGGGACAGATGATTAACGATGTAAAACTTGCCGTAAACGGTGCAGCTCCCGTTGAATTGTACAACAAACCCGTAGGGGCACCGCCCGATGCCGAAAGCATTGCAGAACACGTTAAATTATAAAAAAGGAATAATATGGCTACACAAGTTTTTAAAATACCAGAAGCAATAAAAGAAAATGCAAAATATTCATTTTGCCCGGGCTGTGATCATGGTGTCGCAGTAAGACTCCTAGCTGAAGTTATAGACGAACTTAATATAAGAGAAGATATAATTTCCGTAATTGGTATTGGCTGCGGGGTTACAGCGTATGATTTTCTGGACGTTGATGCCCTTGAATCTCCTCACGGACGAGCTTTGGCCGAAGCAACAGGGATTAAAAGAGCACGCCCGAACAAAATTGTATTTACATACCAAGGCGACGGCGACTTTGCCTCAATAGGAACAGGCGAAAGCCTTCACGCAGCATTACGCGGTGAAAAATTAACCGCTGTCTGCATAAACAATACAACTTATGGCATGACCGGCGGCCAACTTGGGCCTACAACAATTCTGGGTCAAAAAACCACAACATCTCCTATGGGCAGAAATGTCGAATATTACGGATATCCGATTAAAATTGCCGAACACATCGCGCTTTGCGACGGAACAGCATTTAGTGCACGAGTTTCGCTTGACACTCCGGCTAATATTAGAAAAGCTAAGCAAGCAATCAAAAAAGCCTTTGAAGTTCAATTGCAAGGGCTTGGTTTCGGCTTTGTAGAAATGCTTTCATCCTGTCCTACAAACTGGAGAATGACACCAAAAGAAGCCCATGAAAGAGTGCGTTCACAAATGATGGAAGTGTTTAAGCCGGGAATTTACAAGGATTTAACGAACAATTAATACAGACAGAGTCCGCTGAAGCGGTAGAAAGGTTTTATAAATGGAAAAAAATTTTATTATAGCAGGATTTGGCGGACAAGGCGTGTTACTTGCAGGTGAAGTTCTAGCGGCGGCATTTATGCTGGCTAAGAAAAACGTAACCTGGTACCCGAGCTACGGTGCTGAAATGCGCGGCGGTACAGTTAACTGTGAAATCGTGGCCAGTGATGATGAAGTTAGCGCTGTTAACAAAAAAGAAGCAGATTTTATTGTTGCTCTCAACCAGGCGTCTTTTGATAAATTCATCACTAAAATCAAAAAGGGCGGCTATTTAATTGCAAATTCAACCTTGGCAAAAGAGATTAAATCCAGAACAGATATCAATTACGTTTTTGCACCGATAACAAAATTAGCCGAAAACTTAGGTAATATAAAAATGGCTAATATACTTGCACTAGGAATTTTAGCCAAAGTAAGCAAAATGGTTACATTAGAAAATCTTCAAGAAGCCTTAGATTACGTGCTTCCGCCGCACAGAAAAAATCTTCTGCCGATGAATTTTGAAGCCTTAAAAATAGGCTATGAGTATGATTTATTACCGGTATAACCTAAAATCAGCTAAAAAGTCGATTTAAAAATTTCCGTTTGATATTATTCTGATAATGTTAAACGGATTTATATAAAAAAGGTTTTTTAAAAGTGAAACAAAAGCTAATTCAGTCAATAAAAGAGAAAGAGCTTCAACTGTCAAAATTAAAGGCACACGTTGATAAAAGCTCAGTCTGCTCAGAATTATACAATAAAGTCGTTTTAGAAAAAGCAATCCTAAAAAAAGAAATGGATGATTTAGAAGAAAATAGTTTTATGAAAAGGGTTAAAAGGCTAATCCCGCGCAAAAAGACATTAATCTGCGACTACTTCATTCACAAATAGCTGTACGCTGTTACTGTGAGCATTTCGTTTTTCCATTCCAGGATAGGTCATCACATTTGAGGTAATCCATGTTTTCGTTAATAATCACCCAAGCAGCACAGGAAACATATTTTTCATCTGAAAAATCGCCCAAACTTCCATTAGCACTACAGCCTCTTTCAAAAGACATCATATCATCCTGAGTACCCATTGGGACTATTCCGTACTTAGTTATATAAAATATAAAAAGCGACTGTCCATAATATTTTCGTTCTCCATTGTACTCAACTTGCCTTTTAAATTTTAGTTCTGCCTGTATCTCACCGCATATAGAGGTTAAAGCCTTTGAAGTTCCGACATTGTGATTGTAAGCACATTTAGGGTCATAGATTCTGAAAGATAGCACTGTACCATCCGCTAAAAATGCTTTATAATACACCCTTGAATCAACATAAGCACATACTCCCGTTGTATTACTACCATCACATTCTTGAGTTACTTTCAAATACGGTATGAATTTTTTTGCAGCAAGTTCATGATTTAGAGGATTTGACATTCCGTTATTACCAGAATCGTCTGTTGTAAGAAATCCCCAATCCTCAATAGGCCCATTCTTTTCTGTGGCAAAAATATAAGCTTGACTTAATGTTGAATAAACTTTTTTAAGTTTAGCGACAGTTGCTTTTTCATTCTGCCGCTGGATTAGTGTCGGAAGCGTCATAGCTGCTATTACGCCTATTATGCCAAGGGTTATAAGGACTTCTGCTAAAGTGAAGCCATTAGGCCGGACACTCGATGTTGCCCCCTCACCCGCAGGAGTAAGTCTCGCCTTTGCTCGCCAACTGCTGTTTTCCTCTCCCATGGGGCAAGGGAAACTCACAACATTTTTTCCTTTAAGCGGTGAAAACCCGCGAGCCCCCCCCCAACGATTGTCGTCTATTCATGACTTTTGCCTCCTTTTTAACTCTTTAACTTTTTAACTATTATCATTATACCATCTTTATTCTGTTTTTCAAGTCCATAATCACCAAGGATAATCGTCTTTAATTTCCCAGCCATCGAGCATTATTACAGCGCCGCAATTGTTGCCATATTGATGTTCTAAGTTGCAACCTTCCCTCAAAAGAGTTTCTCTATCCTTATAAACCTCATAAGGCATGAGCGAAAGCCCCGCTTTTGATAAGTAAAATAAAAATATATCATGCCCCATTCTATTAGGCTTTGTTTTTCCGTTTATGTCAGCATATATTAATACAAATCGGGAGGTATTTGTCCCGTCGTTATCTTGTCGAATAAGCAACGATACACCATTAGCCATTTCGATATAATAACGCTCCTGCCCCATTGTTGTAGGATTTCCAGCTAATGTATATATGTTATTCGCATAGCCTCCGTCTTTAAAGGTTGTTTGCCAGCCGCGGTCTTTGCTTATTTTTAAATAAGGAACAATGTATTTTTTACAAAAATTTGTTGCGGCAGTTTTGTATCCGCCTCCGCTCATCGCGATTCCAGCCCCAAAATCCCAATACTTTATTTCACCGTGGTCATTTTGTGCCATTAATACTGCTTGTGATAATTGAGAATAAGTCTGTTCCAATCGCACAGCAGATACTTTCTTTTGATGTTTTTCAATAAGTGTAGGCAAAGTCATTGCTGCAACCACGCCGATTATGCCCAGAGTAATTAAAACCTCTGCTAGAGTAAATCCTTTTTTCATACCGACCTCATATTTGCTATTTTTATTATTCATTTTTTTTGCTTATTT
>ERZ779894.2972-NODE-2972-length-13946-cov-3.116406_pt1 | contig 13946 bp, 15 predicted proteins | sample MGYA00511587_ERZ779894 | MGnify/ENA primary metagenome ERZ779894 (study PRJEB29588, sample SAMEA2160490) | human gut metagenome | biome: human gut; feature: human-associated habitat; material: faeces | place: Denmark | collected 2008/2010 ... | reverse complement strand
ACCAGTGACACGAGGATTTTCAGTCCTCTGCTCTACCAACTGAGCTATCTGGGCATCCTGAGGAATCCTGTGATTCTCATGTTCGCTCTTGTTCAGCGACATGCATTATTATACTAAAGGGGACTGCGATTGTCAAGGATTTTTTTGAACTTTTGCAAAAACTTTTGCAAAAACTTTTTAAGCTTCACTACCTGGCAGTTACAGTTCACACATTATGTAAACTTAATGCAAAATCATCCAAATTTTAGAGTTGACAAATCTACTCCGTTGTGTTTATAATTCAGATAACGAAAACACAGAGAAACCGATGAGGAAGAGGAGTATCTGACCTATGTATCGCCACAGAGAGTTCCGGATGGTGGAAACGGAACGCCTTACCGTCAGTGAATGGACTTCCGAGGGCAGCCTTGAACGATTGCTTCAGTAGGGGCTGACGGGACCCCACCCGTTATCCATCGGGGCACGTATGATGGTACGTGTAAGCGAGTGGACATTTTCACAAATGTCAATTTGGGTGGTATCGCAGAAGTTTACGCTTTTGTCCCATGTATGGGGACAGAGGCGTTTTTTAGTTTCTGGAAACATTCTCAGTAAAATCTTTCATCACGGCGCGCGGCGCCAAACCAAAGAGAATCTTCTTTCCAGACACATTCTTTACTCTGCTCCGGCAAGGCAGACTGATACATCTGCCATCCAAAACAAATATCAAAATAAGAATAAAGAATGGAGAAAATGACTATGAAAAAGAATCTGAAAAAATTATTTGCACTTGGATGCACCGCAGCCCTGACACTGACAACCGCAGGATGCTCTTCCAGCACATCCAGCAACGCTTCCGAAGCAGACACCACCGCCGAAACCTCTCAGGAAGCTTCCGCGGACAAAAAAATTTATAATGTAGCGATTGTCAAACAGCTCGACCACGCTTCCCTCGATGAGATTGCAAATGCAGTCGAGGCAGAGTTAGATAAAATCGCCGAGGATAACAATGTAGCCATTTACTACGAACTGTACTCCGGCCAGAATGACCAGACAACCTTAAAGCAGATTGGTGATCAGGCGGTTGCTGACGGTGTTGACGCCATCATCCCGATTGCAACCCTGGCTGCACAGGTAGCGACCGTATCCGCACAGCAGACCCAGACACCGGTTGTCTACGCCGCTGTTTCCGATCCGGAAGCCGCTGAGCTGACCGGCATCGACTATGTAACCGGTACCAGCGATGCGCTGAACACCGAGAAAATCATGGATATGATGTTTGCCGCAAACCCAGATGTTAAAAATGTGGGGCTTTTATATTCCTTATCTGAGGCAAACTCAACCAAACCGATCGCGGATGCAAAGGCATACTTAGATGAAAAAGGCATCTCCTACACCGAGCAGACTGCAAATACCAACGACGAAGTAATTACCGCTGCCTCCTCCCTGGTTGCTGACAAAGTAGACGCTGTCTTCACTCCTACCGACAATGTCATCATGGCAGCTGAGCTGGCTATCTTCAAAGATCTGGCCGATGCAGGCATCCCGCACTATGCCGGCGCTGATTCCTTCGTCCGCAATGGCGCATTTGCCACCTGCGGCGTCAACTACACGGCTCTTGGTACACAGACCGCTGACCTTGCTTATCAGGCAATCACCGAAGGCATGGACGGCATGGAAGACTACTACACCGCAGAAGGCGGCATCGTAACTGTAAATACCGAGACTGCAGAAGCCCTGAATATTGACACAGCTGTATTCAAAGACTTTGGCGATGTTGTAGAGGTTACAACCACCGAGGACTAACATCCTCATCCGATGGCACTTTGTTTTTCATTTGCCTGAGATTTGTTTCATAACCGATCCACCAATTTTTACATATTATAATGTTTGACTGACTTTCATGTACTCTCAGAGCCGTAAGACAGACCAGACGCCAGCCGCATCCCCCCGCTTACCACGCGGCTGGCGCATCTGCCTTATGAACGCTCTGGGAGTACCGATCATTCTACGGAGGTAATTTCCCATGCTTCATATTTTACAAACCGCTCTGGAACTGGGATTTCTGTATGCGCTGGTGCCGATGGCGCTGTTCTTGAGTTTCCGCATACTGGACATCGCGGATATGACGACGGACGGCTGTTTCGTCCTCGGCACAGCGGTATCCGTCACAATGGCTGCGGCAGGGCATCCATTTCTCGCAGTTCCGGCTGCCATGCTTGCAGGCATCTGCGCCGGATTTGTCACCGCATTTCAGCAGACCCGTCTCGGCGTGCCGTCCATTCTCGCCGGTATCATCACCAATATGGGACTCTACACCATCAATCTGATGGTAATGGGCTGGAGTGCCAACGTGAGTCTTTTAAAGACAGAGACCATCTTTTCCCTGCTTCAGAAAACCGGTATCGGGGGTGACTGGTATGAAGCACTTCTGGCAATCTGCGTAACTGTGCTTGCGGGCGCACTGCTCGTCTATTTTCTCGGTACCCGTCTGGGACTCTCCATCCGGGCAACCGGCAACAACATTGACATGGTGCGCGCCTCCTCGATCAACCCGACATTTACCATTACAGTCGGCTTATGCATCGCCAATGCGCTGACCGCACTCTCCGGTGCAATGGTCGGTCAATACCAGAATCCCGCCGACATCAACGGCGGCACGGGTATCGTCGTGATCGGTCTTGCCTGCCTGATCATCGGTGAAACCGTCCTCGGACGCCGCGGCGTGGCAAGAGGTGTCATCGCCACCGTCATCGGTTCGATTATTTACCGTTTTATCTACGCTATCGTCCTGTATACAAAAATCATGCCTGTACAGGGGCTGAAACTGGTCACCGCTGTGATCGTAGCGCTGGCAATCGCATTTCCGACGATCCGGAAATGGGCGGCATTCCAGACACGTAAAAATGCAGCGGCACGCCGGAAGGGAGGACACGGAGCATGTTAAATATTCAGTCGATATCAAAAACCTTTAATCCGGGAACTGTCAACGCCAAACAGGCGCTCTCCGGGCTGTCCCTGCATCTGGATCACGGAGATTTCGTGACAATCATCGGTTCCAACGGCGCCGGAAAATCGACCCTGTTCAATGCGATTGCCGGCAGCTTCTACGTCGATGACGGCTTTATCGAGCTGGATGGCGAGGACATCACCTATATGCCGGAGCACAAGCGCAGCCTGATGGTCGGCCGCCTCTTCCAGGACCCGTTAAAGGGAACGGCGCCGGGCATGACGATCGAAGAAAATCTTGCCCTCGCCTATCTGCGGACTGCAAAGGGAAAATCGCCATTTTCCCGCATTTCCAAGAAAGATAAGGATGCGTTCCGCGAACGCCTCTCCCTCTTAAATATGGGGCTTGAAGACCGGATGACCCAGCCGGTCGGACTTCTCTCCGGCGGTCAGCGCCAGGCGCTCACCCTGCTCATGGCAACCCTCATCACGCCGAAGCTTCTGCTGCTCGATGAGCACACTGCCGCCCTCGATCCGGGAACAGCTGAAAAAGTACTGGAGCTGACGAAAAATATCGTTGCTGAGGAGAAAATCACCTGCCTGATGATCACCCACAATATGAACCAGGCTCTGGAGCTCGGAAACCGCACGCTCATGATGGCAAACGGAAATATCGTGCTCGACGTCGGCGGCGCAGAGCGCGCTTCCATGACTGTCGAGGATCTGATCGCCCGCTTCAAGACCGGCGCAGGCCACGCGCTGGATAATGACCGGATTTTATTGTCGGAATAATTTTAAAAAAGCAAAAAATTCAAAAAGTCCCATCCTTTCAGATTTGAATCTGCATAAGGATGGGACTTTTTTATATTTCTCTTATCAATTTCTATTTTCCAAGCACATCCGAAAGCGCTGCAAACTGCGCCAGCGTCAGCGTCTCGCCGCGCACGGACGGGGAAAGTCCCAGCGACTCGATTGCGGCTGCGATCTCTTCCTTGCTAAAGGAGAGATCCTGCGCGTTGGAAAGCCCGTTCTGCAGGGTTTTCCGGCGCTGGTTGAAGGACGCGCGGATGAGACGGAACATTAAATCTTTATCCTTTACCTCCACCGGCGGCTTCGCATGGCGGGTCAGACGGATGACCGCTGAGCCCACATTCGGACGCGGAATGAAACAGTTCGGCGGCACATTTGCCACGATGTATGGCTCGGCATAATACTGAACCGCCAGCGACAGCGCGCCGTAATCCTTCGAGCCAGGACCAACCTGCATCCGGTCTGCGACCTCTTTCTGCACCATAACCGTAATATTGTCGATCGGCGCGCCGCTCTCAAACAGCCCCATGATGATCGGGGTCGTGATATAGTACGGCAGGTTCGCCACGACCTTAACCGGACGTCCGCCGCCTTTTTCTTCCGCCATTTTTTTAATGTCAATCTTTAAAATATCTTCATTGATAACAGTTACATTTTCGCAGTCCTGAAGCGTATCTTTTAAGATCGGAATCAGATTTGTGTCGATCTCCACGGCGATGACCTGTCCTGCCGCCTGTGAAAGGCGCTGTGTCATCGTACCGATGCCAGGACCGACTTCCAGGACGGTGTCCTCCTTGGTCATGCCCGCCGCTGAGATAATCTTGTCCAGCACGTGCGTATCAATCAGAAAATTCTGACCGAATTTTTTCTGGAAGGCAAAATTGTATTTCTGTATTACTTCGATTGTATTCTTCGGGTTTCCAAGATCCATTCCGAAAATCCTTTCCCGGGTGTCCGGGACACCCCTTTTTACGGTAACCGGTACAGCCTCCGCGCATTCTCTTCAGTCGCACGGACGATCTCTTCCGGTGTACATTTCTTGATTTCTGCCAGCTTTTCCGCCACATATGGCAGGTTCAGTGAGGAGTTGCGTTTGCCGCGGTTGGGAACCGGAGCGAGGTAGGGGCAGTCGGTTTCGAGTACCAGACGGTCGAGCGGCGCCATCTCGGCTACTTCCAGAAGCTTTTTCGCGTTCTTGAAGGTCAGTACGCCGCCGATGCCTAAGTAAAAGCCCATCTTTAAATACTCTGCCGCCATCTCTTTTCCATAGGAGAAGCAATGAATCACACCGCCTATCTCCCCGGAGTGCTCTTCCTTCATGATATCGAGCGTATCCTTCGCCGCGTCGCGGCTGTGGATGATGACTGGAAGTTTTAATTCCCGCGCCAGATTTAACTGGCGGTGGAACCATTTCTTCTGGGTCTCATGATCCGGCTCTTCCCAGTAATAGTCGAGACCGATCTCGCCGATCGCCACGATCTTCCCGGACTGTGCCAGCACACGGAGTTCGGCAAATTTTTCCTCGTCAAGCTCCGCCGTGCTGCTCGGATGGACACCTGCTGCCCCATAGATAAACGGATATTTTTCCGTCAGGGCAATCGTCGTCTTCGTGCTTTCCATATCCGCGCCGACATTAACGACCGTGCCGATCCCGCCTGCTGCCAGACCGGAAAGCAGTTCTTCCCGGTCCCCGTCAAACGCCTCATCATCGTAATGAGCGTGTGTATCAAATATCATATAAGTTATATTCCTTTTTTCTTAGCAGATCTCCGCACCCGCCGGCATCTCTTTCTCCGTTGTCATCAGGGACAGCTTTCCGTCTGCATCCTCAGCACACAAAATCATGCCCTCGGAGAGCAGACCTGCCAATTTCGCCGGTTTTAAGTTGGTCACAACCATGACTCTCTTGCCGACCATCTCCTCCGGGGAGTAGGAATGCTTGATGCCGCTGATGATCTGGCGCACTTTGCTTCCGACCTGAACCTGGGAGCAGAGAAGCTTCTTGGACTTCGGAACAGCCTCGCAGGAGAGGATCACGCCAACCTGGAACTGCAGTTTTGCAAAATCATCGTAGGTAATCTCTGCTTTCGGCTCGATATCGATGCCCTCGGCTTTCTCGTTCTCTTCCTTCTCCGGCTCTGCCTTTGCAGCAACTGCCTTCTTCTGCTCTTCCTGGATAACTTTGACTTTCTTCATCACATCGTCGAGTTTCAGGCGGGCAAAGAGAACCTCCGGCTCCTCAGTCACCTTATTACCGGACGGATAACGGCCAAATTCATCCATCTGTGGCAGTTCACGTTTTACGGTATTTAATTCTTTTAAGATCTTCTCCGAGGTCTCCGGCATGAAGGATTCAAGCAGGGACGCACCGATCGTGATAGACTCAACCAGGTTATAGAGAACAGTCGCAAGACGATCCTGCTTGTCCTCTTCCTTTGCCAGAATCCACGGGGTTGTCTCATCAATGTATTTGTTGCTGCGGCGGAAAATATTGAAGATCTCGGTGATCGCATCGGCAACGCGCAGCTTATCCATCTTCTCATCGACCTTGCGGACTGCTTCCAGCACTACCTTCTTCAGATCCTCGTCCACCGGCTCCGTCACGCCCTTGTCGGCTACCACGCCGCCAAAGTACTGGTTCGTCATCGATACCGTTCTCTTTACGAGGTTGCCAAGGATATTGGCCAGATCCGAGTTCAGTCTCTCTACCATCAGCTCCCAGGTAATAACGCCGTCGTTCTCAAACGGCATCTCATGCAGAACGAAGTAGCGGACTGCATCCACGCCAAAGAAATCGACCAGTGTATCGGCGTAAATCACATTTCCCTTGGATTTACTCATCTTGCCGTCGCCCTGTAACAGCCACGGATGACCAAATACCTGCTTTGGAAGCGGCAGGTCGAGTGCCATCAAAAAGATCGGCCAGTAAATGGTATGGAAACGGATAATATCCTTACCAATCAGATGCAGGTCTGCCGGCCAGTATTTCTTGAACAGCTCGCCGCTCTCGCCGTCGCAGTCATATCCAAGACCGGTGATATAGTTGGTCAGTGCATCCAGCCATACATATACAACGTGCTTCGGGTCGAAATCAACCGGAATCCCCCATTTAAAGGAAGTACGGGAAACACACAGATCCTGCAGGCCCGGAAGCAGAAAGTTGTTCATCATCTCATTTTTACGGGAAACCGGCTGGATGAACTCCGGGTGCTCATTGATATAATCGATGAGTCTCTGCGCATATTTGCTCATACGGAAGAAATATGCCTCTTCCTTCGCCGGCTGTACCGGGCGTCCGCAGTCCGGGCATTTGCCGTCTACGACCTGGGACTGGGTCCAGAAGGACTCGCACGGGGTACAGTAAAGTCCCTCGTAGCAGCTCTTGTAAATATCGCCCTGATCATAGAGCTTCTTGAAAATCTTCTTTACCTGCGCCTCATGATCCTCGTCAGTGGTGCGGATAAATTTGTCGTAGGATGTATTCATCAGATCCCAGATCGTCTTGATCTCACCCGCCACGTTATCGACAAACTGCTTCGGCGTGATGCCAGCCTCATCTGCCTTTAACTCGATCTTCTGACCATGCTCATCGGTGCCCGTCTGGAAACGCACATCGTAGCCCTGCGCCCTCTTGTAGCGCGCAATGCTGTCCGCCAGCACGATCTCATAGGTATTTCCGATATGCGGTTTGCCCGATGTATAGGCAATCGCAGTTGTTATATAGTAAGGTTTCTTACAGTTCTGACACATTTATCATGCCCTCCTTATTAAAATTGCGCTTTAAATTGTGTTCTTCACAAAAAAAGCCTCTAACCGCCCATGGTTTTCCATCTGCGATTAAAGGCAAGCCACCTTCTTTTCTCTGCCTTTTCTTCATATATAAATATATAGATTAAGTCTATCTGTTTTGCATCCCTTTGTCAAGTATGGTATACTTGCAGACATATATATTTGTTTTGGAGGTATTATATTATGCAGAAACGCTTTTCCTTCCCGCCCCTGCCGCGCACAGCGCTCGCGATCGCTGCAGCTGCTGCCCTGGCGCTCTCCGGATGCGCTGGTTCTTCCGGCTCAGGAACCCCCGCCGAATCCTACGCCGCTTCCGGGCAGACTGGTTCTCCTTCCAATGCATCGTCCGATGCTGCCAGCGAACAGGCGCGTTTTGATGCGTTTCTGGCACACCAGTTTCAAGAAAGCGTGCAGGACGATCCGCTCTCCCTTCATTTTCTTGTCCGGAATCCGGAAAATTACGGTATCACCGAACCGGAGATGAAATTTCCAGAATATTCCCTGGAACAGCTTCAAAAGGATTCCGAGGAAAACGCGGCCGTTCTTGAGGAACTTTCTTCCTTCGATACCTCTCTCTTGACCTCCGACCAGCTTTTCACCTACCGGATGATGAAGGACACACTGGAGACGGAAGCCGGCTCGAGGGGACTGGAACTCTACAATCAGCCGTTAAGCGCCCTGATCGGCACGCAGGCGGAACTTCCGACCTTATTAGCCGAATACACATTTTACAACCGTGCCGACATCGACCATTACCTGGCACTGCTTTCTCAGATCGACACATATTACAAGCAGCTCGCAGCGTATGAACAGGCGCAGGCAGACGCCGGTCTCGCACCGTCCGACGACACCATCGACCGGATTTTAAAATCCTGTAAAAGCTACCTCATCCGCCCGGAAAACAGCCTGCTGACGGAAACATTTGCCTCCCGCTTAAATGCGGTTGAGGGCTTAAGCGATGCAGAAAAGGCGTCCTACAAAGCAAAACATCTGACCATTTTAAAGGAACACTTTATCCCGGCATATACAAACCTCTCTAAAGCACTGGAATCGCTCAAGGGCTCCCATCCGGAGACAGGAGGACTTAGCACCTACGAACACGGCAGGGAGTATTATGCCTATCTTGCGGCGGCGCTGACCGGCACAGATTCTTCGGTCGATGCGCTCAAAACGCGGATTGAGAAGCAGATGCAGGCAGATTTATCCGAAATCCGCGTCCGCTTAAAGGAACATCCGGAACTCGTCCGTCAGATGACCGACTCTGCCATCACACTCTCCGATCCGGATGAGATCCTTCAGAATTTACAGGTGCAGATTCAGGATGATTTCCCGGCGCTTACAGATACCTCCTACACGCTCAAATACGTCCCGGAAGCGCTGGAATCTTCCCTGTCCCCGGCCTTTTTCCTCGTACCGCCGATCGATTCCGACGGTTCCAACACCATTTACATCAACGAAAAAGCAAGCACTGAGCAGAACCTCTACACCATGCTGGCGCACGAGGGCTATCCGGGGCATCTCTACCAGTCGGCTTATTTCAATGACCGGGAGCCGGTTCCGGTACGGCGGCTTCTTGCCTGCGGCGGCTACAACGAAGGCTGGGGACTCTACAGCGAACTGTACGCCTACTCCTTCGACAACGGACTGCCGGAAGCGGTCAAACCGCTGATGCGCTGCAGCGAAGCCAGCAGCTACGGGCTGTACGCGCTTCTCGACATCTGCATCCACTATGATGGCTGGGATCTCGCCACAACCACCAGTTATCTGGAAAATTCCTACGGATTTACGGATCCGGAATCCGCGCGCGAGATATACCTAGCAATCATTGATAATCCGGGCAATTACCTGAAATACTATACCGGCTATCTGGAAATCCTGACCATGCGCCAGGAAGCCGAGGAGGTACTTGGAAACAAATTCAACGCCAAGAGCTTCCACCAGTTCATCCTGAACATGGACGGCGCTTCCTTCCGGGTCATCAAACCGTATTTTCAAACATGGCTGATGACGGAGAAATTACACGTATAAGAGAAAAAGAGTGGAGTCTCCCTGTATGCATCCGCATACTTCAGAGATCCCGCTCTTTTCGCATTTTCATGCTTTAATTTACTTTCTTGTAATTCTTCTCAAAGCTCATCGGACCGTCGCCGATCTTCTCGCCTGCTACGCTCAACTCCAGCGTCTTTGCCTCGTAGTTCTGGATAAATGTATTGGCAATCGCCATGACAACCAGCTTGTCAGAGGACTCCTTTAAGGAGGAGAGATCCAGCGTCAGGGCGCCGTCCTTCTGCTCAAATTTATCCACGGTGATTCCCTCTTCAATGACGCCCATCTCTGCCATCTTATCAAGCAGTTCCTGTGCATCCAGCTCATCGCCGTCAATGCCATCCATATTCTGTTTTAAGCCGCTCTTATCAGATTTTACAGAATATACGCAAACCGTTACCGTCGGATCTGCATCCGTTACCACCATGCTTTCTTTCTCAGCCACGCCATCTACAGTCTCCTGCTGCGCCGCACCTGCCGGGGCAGTTCCATGTTCGCTGGTTTCTCCTGTATTTCTTGCCGTCGGCGCACATGCGCCCAGAACAGCTGCCATCATAAGACCAGCTGCCATTACCATAAATTTCTTCATAATGTACCTCCTTGTATTCTCCTCGCAGCAGTTGCTTCACGGTTTTCGCAACCGTTTTTGTCTTTCACACCTGTTTCCATCCAGTGCAGACTACATCCATTCTTTTTACCGCTGCCCATCCTTACTCCTAAACCACTGATTCAGCTTCATCAGCGCCTTTACCAACGTCTGCATCTCATCTTCCGACAGATCGCTTGTCAGGCTCTCGATCATCTCCCGGTGGAACCGGGCGTGATGCCCATACGCTTTTCTGCCCCGCTCTGAAAGAGAAATATATACGACCCGCCGATCCTCGAGTCCCCGGCTTCGTTCCACATAGCCTTTTTTGACCAGGCTGTTCATGGCAATCGTGAGCGTTCCCACCGTAACGGACAGTTCTCTGGCGATCGATGACATATTTTTCGGTTCACCAATCCCGATCGCTTCGATCACATGCATATCGTTATTCGTGATGTCTTTAAACTCCGGCGTAATGATTACCTTCTGTTCTATGTCCATCACATCGCGGAACAGCGTCACCAGAAGCTCATTCAGCGTCTCATAATTTCCCACAGTTTTCCCTCTCATCCTTGGTTTCAGCGCGCAAAACGGCAATTTACCCTACCGATTATACAATATTCTGTGCGGCAAGACAACTAGCAAATTTCTTACATCTTCATACCATGGCACTACATAAGATACTCGCCACAAGCCCCGCGAACGTTGCAATCAGCGCCCCCGCAAGCGTCCATCGCGTCTTTGAGATCCGCACGGTCAGATAGTAGACACTCATCGTATAAAAAACCGTCTCCGTGCAGCTCTCAAGAACCGACACCATCATGCCGAGCCGCGAATCGGGTCCATACGTTTTAAAAATATCTAAGAGCAGCCCCGTCGCCGCCGAACTGGACACCAGACGCACCAGAAGCAGCGGAACCACCTGTGCCGGTATATGCAGAAATGCCGCCGGTCCCGCCAGCACCCCGGAGAGGAAATCGAGAAAACCGGAGGTCCGAAGCACGCCGACCGCCGCCATCAGTCCCACCAGCGTCGGCAGGATTCCAGCCACCGTTTTAAGCCCCGCAAGCGCCCCTTCGATAAAATCATCAAAAACCGGGCGTTTCTGAAGCACCGCAAACCCAACGATATAAAACAAAACAACCGGAACCAGGTATTCAGAGAGGTAATTGATGCAGCGCATTTGACGGCTCCCGTGTCTATACTTGTTTTATATGTATGGTTTGAATCCGCGTTCTATGATAACGGATCTGTTTCCAGCGCCCCTTATTTTAACAAGGGCATTATAGGGGATAAATTTGTTTTTTGTGTGAAATTTTCCCCCCTACATGACGCCAAATTGCGTTTTCTATTTCCAGCCATCCTTTTTTATTGATTTATATTGCTTTCTCCTGCACATCACGCGGCACACCGCCACTCCTGCCAGCGTGCTGACACAGGTCGCCAGGAACGCCGGACCGGCCACTGCCAGCGGATGCGCCGATCCGTACTGGCTCCGATAGGCGATCATATTGATAGGAATGAGCTGCAGCGATGAAATATTTACGACCAGAAACGTACACATTTCATCGCTCGCCGTTCCCTGTGTGACCGCCGCCGAATCCCCCGCCGCTCTCCGTTCCTCCTCCAGTTCTTCCAGCTCCTTCATCGCCGTAAGCCCCGCCGGGGTCGCCGCCCAGCCAAGCCCCAGCATATTGGCAATCATATTGGCGGCCATCGAAGAAAGCGCCGGATGACCCGCTGGAATGCGTGGAAAGAGGAAATGAAGCACCGGCCGCATCCCCGCCGACAACTGCTCAATCAGCCCCGCCCGCCGTCCGATCTCCAAAATTCCCGTCCAGAACGCCATCACCCCCAGCATCGTGATTCCCAGCGAGACTGCATCCCCCGCCGCTGCAAGCATTCCCTCCGTCACCGCCCCCAACGTCCCATGCACCGCCGCCCAGCCAAGCCCCGTAAGCATCATAAACGCCCAGAGTGCATTTAACATGCATCTACCTCCCTGCTGTCATATGGTACGCTCAGAACATTTTATACTCAGACAAGTATAAAAAGACGTCAAATATACACCATCATAAATAGATAGTTACTGTTCACGCATACGTGCCCAGTAACAGAATTTGCCGTGGCTCCGCATTTAAATACGGCAAATTCCTGCTGCCACCACGTTTTCTTACGGCACTTTCGGTTCCAAAAGTGCCTACCCGTGTACAGTAACAATAGATACAATTATATCGTTTCTTTTCGTCCATTCCGCTTGCATTTCAGAATTTGGATCTTTAAAATAAGAACTATCATCTCCTTCACATGACAGATATTCTTTGAAAAAGGCCATTTTATATGGATTCTCCTGCCAAAAACCGTGAAGACATTGAAATATGATTTAATATTATGAAAACGAGGTATTCAGAATGAAACAATCCGCAGATTTAAAGCGTCTCCTCACCTCCATCGATCACAAAAGCTATCCGGCTTACAAGGACGTGCGCGGCGCTTATGATTTTAATACGTATATTTTATCCATCGACCATGTACAGGGTGACCCGTTTGCGTCCCCTTCCAAGGTTAGTATCCAGGTCCGCCACGCGAAAGCCGGATTTCCGGCAGAGCTCTTTGATACGCCGTGGAAAAAAACAGCGCTTGAAGATTACCTGCTCCGCTGTTTTTCCCGTGAAATCGGTCGTCTTTCTTTCAAGGCAAAAGGTTCTGGAAAAAGTGGTCTGATCGCCACCAGCCGCCCCGGTCAGGAGGTCCTCTCCCGGACCGCCTGCGAGATCGGGAGAAATGAGATTACAGCCCGTTTTGAGGTTGGTTTTCCGGCATTCGGGCGCACCATCAACTCCGGTGAACTGATTCGGATTTTCTTTGATTTTCTTCCAGGCTGTGTCGAAAACGTCTTTTTCTACCGCCGCCAGAACAACGCCGAAATCAAAAAACACATCACGCTGGCAGACGACCAGCAATTTATCCGCAATGAGCTGAAACGCTTAGATCTCGTCTCCTTCGTCGCAGACGGCTCAATCCTGCCGCGTGAAACCGGCGTCTCCGACCGTCCGATGAAGGGCAGTGTGGCGTTCCATTCCCCGGATTCCTTAAGAATCACTCTGAATCTTCCAGGACACGGTCCGATCTCCGGCATGGCAATCCACCGCGGCATCACCCTGATCGTGGGCGGCGGCTACCACGGGAAGTCCACCCTGCTCAAGGCCCTGGAGCTGGGGGTGTACGACCACATCGCCGGGGATGGGCGGGAGTATGTCATCACCGACCGCACAGCGGTCAAGATCCGTGCCGAGGACGGGAGGAGCATCCGGAACACCGACATCTCCATGTTTATCAACAACCTGCCCAACGGAAAGGACACTGTCCATTTCACCACCGAGGACGCCAGCGGCAGCACCTCCCAGGCCGCCGGCGTGGTGGAGGCCATGGAGGCGGGGACCTCCCTGCTCCTCATGGATGAGGACACCAGCGCCACCAATTTCATGGTACGGGACGCACTGATGCAGCGGGTCATCTGCCGGGATATGGAGCCCATCACCCCCTTTATCGACCGCATCCGGGAGCTGTATGACCGCCAGTCCCTTTAAATAAAAAGGGGGCGGGAAGGAAAGCGTTCCCCGCGCCCGCACCGGGATGAATATGGCGTTTTTTTCTCAGGCCATGATGGAAAGAGCTATTGTCAAACAAGGGGCATGATGTACTATTCCGCCAGCATGAATACACTGGACGAATCCCTGATGAATGCCGTTAAAGAAGGGAAGCTTTTGGAGTCTTCCCGGACCAA